>ENA-OWOZ01003084-OWOZ01003084.1-bioreactor-metagenome-genome-assembly--contig:-NODE-3084-length-11471-cov-2.995085_pt1 | contig 11471 bp, 8 predicted proteins | sample MGYA00238140_ERZ651804 | MGnify/ENA primary metagenome ERZ651804 (study PRJEB26910, sample SAMN07631232) | bioreactor metagenome | isolation source: Switchgrass digestor | place: USA: Dartmouth... | reverse complement strand
GTCTCAATAAATAAGCCTGATTTATTGAGTTGTGCTATCTCATTGGCAAAAGAAGGACTAGGTGTGACTGTTGACACTAAGACCTGAGAATGCCTCAGGTCTTTTTTGGTAAGTAAAAGGGCATAAAAAGCTGAATAGTGTTGCCAGGTACAGACATTTGTTATTTTATCATAATTTAATGTTGCAAAACATGAAAGTAAACATAATATGGTAGTAAGGGCTATCATGGTTAACAATTAGGGGGAGTTTCATGAAGAAAAAAATATCTTTATTGGCAGCAGCATGCATAGCATTATCCGTATTTTTGTCAGGATGCGGAAAAAGTGATGACAAAACCTTTAAGGTGGGTATGGAAGCAGGCTATCCGCCCTTTAACTGGACCCAGACGGATGATTCCGGTGGTGCGGTGAAAATAGACGGCAGTTCTGAATACGCCGGTGGATATGATGTGGAAATTGCCAAGAGAATTGCAGAAGGGCTGGGAAAAGAGCTGGTTATTGTAAAGACCGAATGGCTTGGCCTTATACCGGCACTGACATCAGGCAAAATCGATGCGATAATTGCAGGAATGTCACCAACGGCAGAACGTAAGGAATCCATCGACTTCACCGATGATTACTATAAGTCTGATCTGGTTATGGTTGTAAAAAAAGGCTCCAAATATGAGAATGCAACCTCAATACAGGATTTCAAGGGTGCAAAAATAACTGCCCAGCTAAACACATTCCATTATACGGTAATAGATCAGATTGAGGGAGTAGACAAGCAGACAGCCATGGATGATTTTCCTGCCATGAGAACTGCCCTTGAATCGGGAGTAATTGACGGATATGTGTCCGAACGCCCTGAAGGGGTCAGTGCTGAAGCTGCCAATCCAAACTTCAAGATGGTGGTGTTCACCGATGGATTTGAGACATCGGAGGAAGATACGTCAATTGCAGTAGGTATCAAAAAAGGCAGTGATCTGAAAAATAAAATCAATGAAATACTGGCAGGTATCTCGGAAGAGGAACGCATAAGCATTATGGATGCCGCAATAAAAAACCAGCCGGCATCAAATTGACATCCCGGTATTAGAAACAGGATTTATGGAAACCGAGTGCATTTTTACGCATTCGGTTTCATTTATGATTAAAGGAGGGGCGAAATGAGCTTTGAGCTTATTCTACAAATAATATCAAAATACTGGCCTATGCTTCTTAGGGGAGCGGGTGTGACTCTGCTGGTTTCTATAATCGGTACTGTTTTTGGTTTTGTCATTGGTTTGGTGGTGGGAGTTATCCGTACCATTCCAGTCCCGGAAAGAGGAGCTAAAAGGTGGATTTTAAAAGTTGCAAATGCTGTTCTTTCAGCATATATAGAAATATTCCGGGGCACCCCCATGATTGTGCAGGCAATGGTTATATTTTACGGCTCTGCCCAAGCCTTTGGGCTGGATATGAACCGTATGGTGGCAGCAATTCTAGTAGTTTCGATAAATACTGGAGCTTATATGGCGGAAATTATCCGCGGGGGCATAATTTCCATAGATAAAGGCCAGTATGAAGCAGCCCAGGCCATAGGCATGAACCATACCCAGACAATGTTCAATGTAGTGCTGCCGCAGGCCATTCGTAATATACTGCCGGCAACAGGCAATGAGTTTGTGATCAATATTAAGGATACCTCGGTGCTAAATGTTATTTCTGTTACTGAGCTGTATTTCCAGACCAAATCAATTGCTGGCAGTACGTTTAAATTCTTTGAACCGTTCTTTATTGCATGCATTATATATTTTATTATGACCTATTCGGTTACAAGGATTCTTCGCTACCTTGAAAAGAAGATGGATGGCCCGGAGAATTATGTCCTGAATGCGGGTCAGTTACAAGCAGAAATACCTCATAATATGCAAATCGGGACAAAAAATGGCTAAGCAAGCCGGATTTAGACAAAGGGGTGTAATCCATGGAAAAAGTTATCGATATCCAGCACTTGAGCAAGTCCTTTGGAGGTCATGAAGTACTAAAAGACATAAATTTTTCGGTTGCCAAAGGAGAAGTGGTTTGTATCATCGGCTCCTCCGGATCTGGAAAATCGACACTGCTTCGCTGTATTAATCTGTTGGAGAAGCCGAGTGGCGGCCAAATTATTTATAAAGGGCAGAATATTTTAGACGACGGTCATGATATATATGAATACCGTACAAAGATGGGAATGGTTTTCCAGCAATTTAACCTGTTTAACAATCACAATGTTTTAGGAAACTGCATAGTAGGGCAGATGAAGGTTTTGAAACGCTCCAGGGAAGAGGCCGAAAAAGTGGCTATGAAGTACCTGAAAGTTGTTGGAATGGACCAATATGTGAATGCAAAACCGAGACAGCTGTCGGGAGGACAAAAACAGCGTGTGGCTATAGCCAGAGCATTATCAATGGAGCCGGATGTAATGCTGTTTGATGAACCGACATCGGCGCTGGACCCGGAAATGGTGGGCGAGGTCCTTAAAGTTATGAAGGAGCTGGCTGAAACCGGTCTTACCATGCTGGTGGTTACCCATGAAATGGGTTTTGCCAAGGAAGTTTCCGACCGCGTGGTGTTTATGGACAACGGAGTAATAGTTGAGGAAGGAAGTCCGGAGCAGATTTTCAACAACCCTGCGCAGGAACGCACCAGGGAATTCTTAAAACGCACCTTAAACCAGATTTAATGCAGTTAATTTAAGATATAAAGGCGCAGAACAAATGAGTCATACTGAGCACGATTTTGTTAGGGATTTATAAGCTTCCTGAGCTCATGCAGCTTATGGATAATATTTACTGTTTAGTGATAAAATAATGTGGTATTTATTAACAATAAGATGAATATTATCACTAACATGACTGCAAGCTATAAATATAATCCAAAGAGGAGGTTTTACAATGTCCAATGCTGTTTTTTATCGTTGTGAGGTATGCGGCAACATGGTGGCTTTATTGAAAAACGGGGGAGGAACCCTGACCTGTTGTGAGCGCCCGATGAACAAACTGGTAGCTAATACTTCGGATGGTGCGAAGGAAAAGCATGTTCCGGCCATAACCAAAGAAGGCGGAAAAATCAAAGTTCAAATTGGTTCAGTCGTGCATCCGATGATCCCTGAACATCATATTGAATGGATCGGTCTGGAAACCGATGATAAGCTGGAAATAGTTTATCTAAAGCCTGGGATGGAACCTAAGGCGGAGTTTGCAGAGGTCAGTCAGGGAACAGTTTATGAGTACTGTAATCTGCATGGATTATGGAAGGCTGAAATATAAAAAATTGAAATTTAAGGAGTCTTGCAATTGCGAGATTCCTTTTTTAACGCCTTGATAAATAATAACAGGACTGGTCGAAGCCGCCGGAAGCTTCAAAAAGTAAGCGGCAGGAGGCCTTAGGCAAGGTATTTTTCTTTGCAGATTGCATATTTTAATAATTCTGCTTTTTGCTGATATTTTAATATCAGATTCTTATAAAAAATACATATATTTGCTTTTAATGTCCCAGATTACTATGGAAGCCAACTAAATGCAGCAATATTGGACATTATGCCAAATTTATATTATAATAAAGGAAAAATATTCAAATCATCGTAGAGATGTTTGAACAGAAAAGGAGATAGTATATGACAGGACTTAAACGTAAAATAGTAAGTGCATTTTTGTGTTTTGTACTGATTTTTAGCGTATTACCCGTATATGCTGCTGAATCGGTACAGTATGTTACCCGGGAGCAGGCTGTTGCACGTCTCCTTGAGACGATAGGCACCGGAGCGCTTAGCAAAACTGAAGGAGATATCAGTGTTTTTTCTGATGCCGACAGGGTAAGCCCGGAATTCGCAGATGAGCTCGGGATTGCTGTTGCCAACGGAATTATAGACGGAATTCCGGGAAGCGAATTAAATCCGTCGGAGAATATAACCCGCCTGGAATTTGCTGTTATAATAAGCCGCTCAATTCGTGAGCTCCCCATTGTAAAGCCGAAGCTGGCCTTTTCCGATGTTCCTGCGGAAAATGCTGGTGATGTCAGCAGGCTGGTTCAGGCCGGTATCATTAATGGATATGGAAACGGCAATTTTGGCGCAGAGGATTTTCTGACCCAGAATCAGCTCAATATTATTCTGGACCGCATAGAAAAGCTTTCAGAAACGAGACCTCAGGACGACTTTTACTATGCAGTCAACAAGGACTGGTTAAAAACTGCCAAACTGCCTGAAGGTTATCCTACATACAGCTCCTTTAGTGAAGTTGATATCAACAACAGCAATAAATTAAAAGCCATAGTAAAGGATCTCATTGATAATGCAGATACCTGGCAGGAAGGCACTATAGAGCAGAAAATGGCAGATTTCTACAGCACTATAGTTGATGTAGAAAACCGTAATAAAGAGGGAATAGAACCTATAAAGCCGTATTTAGACCGAATAAGTGAAGCTAAAACTGTGCAGGAGCTTATTGACATATCAGCGCAGTTTGAAAATGAAATTGGCTTGAGCCTTTTGTTCGGCTTTGGTCCTTCTATCGACTTCGTTGACAGCAGCCGCTATGTCCTGTACGGTTCAGGACTTTCCACGGCTCTGCCATCCGTATACATGTTGAATGAAAATCCTCAGATAAAGGCTCTTTATGAAAACTTCATCGCGCAGATGTTCATTCTTACTGGGTCTACTGAAGAAAGCGCCCTGAAGAGCGCTCAGGACATCTATGCTTTTGAAAAGATTGTCGCTGCATCCACCCTCAGCAATGAGGAGGCCAGCAGAGTGGAAAATATTTATAATCCGATGACTGTTGATGAAGTGGCAGACATGTTTAAAGGTGTTGATATCAAGAAATACCTGAAAGATTTGGGATATGATAATGTAGAAAATGTCATAATTACAGATGTGGGTCTTATGAGAAAAACAGGAGAGCTCATGACCGATGAAAACCTGGAAGTGCTTAAAGATTATGCGCGTTATTATCTGGTGATAAATACCGCTTCCTTCTTGTCGGAAGACCTGGAAAATGCAATCAATGCATTTAACAGTGCATTTATGGGAATCGACAGCACTTTGAGCCAGGAAGATAAAGCTTTTAACATGCTTAATTCAGTTATGAGCAGTTACCTGGGAAGGATATACGTAGAGAGGTATTTCTCCGAAGAAGCTAAGAAAGACGTTGAGGATATTGTATCGGAAATTATCGCTGCATTTGAGAAGCGCATACAGGCTCTGGACTGGATGACGGATGAAACCAAAGCAGCAGCGATATCCAAGCTGAAGGCAATAAAGCTCAAGATCGGATATCCGGACACCTGGGAAGATCCGTTGAGCAATATTGAAATTAAGTCTTATGATGAGGCTGGGTCCCTCTTGGGCAACATACTTGCCATTACTGCGGCCCAGGCCAGGTATTCAAAGAGCCTGCTGTCCAAGCCGGTAGACAAGTCAAAGTGGTCAATTCCCCCTCATATGGTAAATGCTTTTTATAATGCCACCAGCAATGAAATAATTTTCCCTGCCGGAATTCTGCAGGCTCCCTTCTATGATGTCAATGCGTCGAGGGAGCAGAATCTGGGTGGTATAGGCACGGTGATAGCCCATGAGATCACCCATGCATTTGACAATAATGGGGCTCAGTTTGACAAAGACGGAAATATGAAAAACTGGTGGAAGGATGAAGATTATATAACCTTCCAGCAGAAATGCCAGCAGGTCATTGATTTGTATGAAGGACTTGAGATTGCACCAGGTGCCGTTGTTAACGGTGCACTGACATTATCCGAAAATGTGGCTGATATCGGAGCCATGGCTTGCATACTGGATATTGCAGCAAATATGGAGGACGTAAACTATAAGGAACTGTTTGAAAGCAATGCGAGAATATGGCGTATGACAGCCACTAACCAGATTTATCAGCTTTTGGCAACCCAGGATGTGCATGCGCCCAATAAATTCAGGGTAAATCAGGTGCTTAGGAATTTCCAGGAGTTCTATGATACCTATGGCATTGAGGAAGGCGACATGCTTTACCTCGCTCCTGAAGATCGAGTAACAGTCTGGTGATTAAAAGCCTGAATGATGATAATCGGATGTTATAGACCATAGTTTGCAGCTTAAGCCTTTGCGGTGGGTTTAATACATAAAATCCTGCTGCAAAGGCTTTCTGCTTATTTTAGAGGTTATTGCATCATGCAAATATCATAATTGCACAGAAAAAATAACAGATCAGGTATTATTATAAGGCTGGTTTAAATATGCAAAAAAGCAGCAATCTTTATCTTTTGGAAAAGCTTATTAAATTAAGCTATCGGCAGGGCGCGGACATAAAGTCGGACTGAGATGGGTTTGGGCATGGCTATAATTATTACACTGTTAATTGCTGCATATTGAGGGGAAATATAATAAGAATAGATAATGGTGAAATAATTACAAACGGAGGCAATATATTTTGCCTTTGCCGTTAAGTAAATAAACTCAAGTTTAATGACGTTTATGAGCAGTTTTAAAGACAGTGTATGAATAAAAGGAGGGTTTTTATGAGTACCAAAAAGATAGGAATTATAGTGGGAAGCCTGCGCAAGGATTCATACTGCAGGAAGATCGCAAGGGTACTGATGCAATTAGCGCCTGCTTCATTAAATATGGAGGAGGTGGATATAAGCGGTCTGGCAATGTTCAATCAGGACCTGGAAGAACAGGGAAATGAGCCTGAATCATGGATAGCATTCCGTGAACGCATCAAAGAATATGATGGTTTTCTTTTTATAACACCTGAGTACAACAGGTCATATCCTGCAGTTCTTAAGAATGCTCTGGATGTTGGTTCAAGACCATATGGGAAAAGCGCATGGAACGGAAAACCCGGGGCGGTGGTCAGCGTGACACCGGGAGCTTTAGGTGCTTTTGGAGCAAACCATCATCTGCGCCAGGTGCTTACCTTCTTAAATATTCCGACTATGCAGCAGCCTGAAGTTTATATCGCAAATGTAGCGACGCTTTTAGATGACAATGGAAATCTTAATAACGAAAGTACCCGTGAATTCTTAAAGGGCTTCATGGATTCTTTTGCAGCTTGGGTGAATGCTAATTCGCAAGGTTAAGATATATTTGTCTGTCCTGCGATGAAATGTTAAATAAAGAAAATGGTACAACTTATAAAAAATTGGGTAATAGATAACAAGAGATAGAACGGATGCCATGTACAATGCGGAAGGGTATAGTCCTTCTGTAAACTAGGATTGAAGCTTTGCGTATGTGTATATGCAATCCGTTCTATTTAAAGTACATATTAAAGTACACAGTGTTCCGATTTTTGGAAGGAGGAAAAAGTATGGATAACTATGATGTAATATTGGACTTTTTCAGCAAAAGTGAAAAGCCTGTAAAAGCAGGTGAGGTAGCAACCGCCACTGGAATAGACAAAAAAGAGGTTGACAAAGTAATGACTAAATTGAAAAAAGAGGGAAAAATCGTATCACCTAAGGCTTGCTATTGGGAAATCAAGAAATAGTACATATAGAATAACGCATGCATCAGATTGAAGGGCAAGCCCCGGCATTTATACAGCTTTAGCCATGGATTAAGTGACGCGATTGGGCAGAAGCTCTTCCATCTAATGCTGGAAGAGATGGCAAGCGGTGACTTGACAAAGCAGGAAGCCTGAGATTTAGCCTTAGGCTTTCCTGCTTTGCTCATAATTAAGTAATTATATCAGAAACCCATGTGTATTAAGATACTGTAAAGAAAAGTCTGCGAAAATGCCTTCTACGATAAAGCAAATCATCATAGAAGGCTGTTTTTGTGATAAGAAAAATTCAAGAAGCTAAAGAGAAAAGAGTATCATCGAAGCATTGCTTCGGATTCCCGATTTGTCGATAATCAAAAAACAAGACAGAAACCTATATGCATTAGAGATTGAAAAGAGTCTGTAAAATACTTTTCTGTGATGAAACCAAATCATCATAGGAGGTTGTTTTCATAATAAAAAGAAAAACTCAAGGAGTGAAAGAGAAAAGAATATCATTGCAGAATTGCTTTGTGTTCCTGCTTTGTCGATAATCGAAAAAGCATGTCAGAACCCATATGCATTAGTAAATACATATGGGTTCTGAAGGCTTTATTTGGTGTAACTACCTAAGTCCTTCTCTTATATGCTCAGCCTGCGACGCACGCACTATCAAATTCCTTTTCCTTCGTCAATCTCGATAATTAAGCCGGGATCATGTTTTCGTTCCATGCTACGCCTTTTTTTCCTGTTATCGGCAGTATCGAAGATTATGGAAAAATCATAATTTTCCGGATAAAGCTCCTTGGAAGCCACATGAAGTTTCAGCCTTTTATGGTTCACCAGCAGTTTTTTGCCCTTTATCTGAACTCCAACTTCACCCTTGTCATTGGCTTTTTGATAGACGATTCCTATCAGCTTTTGCGGATAAACCATTACGCTGTCTCCGACGTTAAAGCTCATACCGGGGGAGCTGCCGGAAATTTTACCCTCTTCCTTCCATTTGATCCTTTTACCCGGCTGGACTTCAAAGCCCATACTCTGAGACGTTGAAGCGAGATTCCCCTGTAATGAATCAGAAACAGCCATGCCTTTGATATTTTCTGTTGCATTAGCAAGAGGTGTGCTTTCCGCATTTGACATTATGCCAATGGCATAAGTGCTTTTTGCATCTTCAGTTATATCAGCGGCAGGCATGTTTTTAGCCTGCTCTGTTGCATTAGCAGGAGCTGTGCTTATTGTATTTGACTTTACTCCAATGGCAGAAGCATTTCTTGCATCTTTTATCATGCTAGTGGCAGGCATGGTTTTTGCATTTTCTGTTATATTTACAGAAGTTGTGCTTTTTTCATGCGGATTCATGCTATCGGAGGAAATACCTTTTGAGCTTTCTGTCATATCAGTGGCAGCCATGTTATTGACATGACCTGTTATGCCTGAGGCAGGTGTACTTTTTATACTTTCTGTTATTTCAGTAGCAACCTTGCCTTTGGCAAATAATGGTGTATCATCAGCGGGCATGTTTTTTAAGCAATCTGTTGTGCCGGAAGCAAGCCTGAAGCCTGTGGTTCCTGCAGCATCACCGGTGGGTATACTTGCTGCGATACCTGACATTTCACCGGATTTGCCGGTCCTGTTTCCGTAGGCAGCCAAGCTGGCTCTTTCAATCAATCTTTGGGGAAGGCCAAGACGCATTGCTATATACAGAGCACAGCTTTCTCCCGCTTCTCCCATTTCCAGACGGTACAGGGGCAGCAAGCTCTGACGGTCGAAGGCCATCCTTGCATTAATAAGTCCTGGTGTCGCTTTGGCAAAATCCTTTATTTCCGGATAATGGGTAGTTGCAACAAACAGGCAGTTTTTGGCCGCCAGTTCCTCCAATATTGCAATCGCCAATCCCATCCCTTCGGCAGGATCAGTGCCTGAACCCAATTCATCCAACAATACCAGTGACTGATCGTCCGCCAGTTGAAGTATTTTTATTATGTTTGTCATATGGGAAGAAAAGGTGGACAGGTTTTCTGTAATGCTTTGCCCGTCACCTATATCGCACAGTACATAGTTGTTCATAGTGAAGCATCCTGCCTCTGCCGGGACATGAAGTCCGCTTTGCGCCATCATCGACAATAGACCAATGGTCTTTAAGGCAACGGTTTTTCCTCCGGTGTTGGGTCCGGTAATAACCACTCCTCTAATATCACCTCCGATACGGAAGTCTAAGGGAACTACAGCATCAGCTTTCAACAGGGGATGCCTGCCTCCCTTTATTTCTATCTTTCTTTCGGCAGAAACAGGCAGAGGAACTGCTTTCATCGCTATACTCAGCTTTGCTTTGGCAAATATGAAATCCAGGGTTTCCATTGCTTCAATATTGATGCTGATATATGGCAAATTCTCTTCCACCATAGTGGTAAGCATATACAGTATGCGCTTTATTTCATTTTCCTCCTCTATAAAAAGAAGGCTTAACTCCTCCTGCAGCTTTCTTACTGCCAAAGGCTCGATGAAATAGGTGTTTCCGCTCTGGGAAACATCAATTACCGCCCCCTTGACCTGGTTTTTGTATTCTTTTTTAACCGGCAGTGTGTAATGTCCGTTGCGGATTGATACAAAGCTTTCGCTAAACCAGTTTTTGTTGTTCCTAAGCAGAGAATCGAGCTTGGATTTTGCCTGGATGTCTATATTGGCAATTTTCCTCCTTATGTCTGCCAGGGCAGGAGAAGCTTTGTCATCCACCTGGCTTCCACGGATTGACCTGTTGATTTCACCCTCGACTTCTTCCAGAGCGTACATGGAGTTACCATAGGAAGCTACGGATGTAAATGTGGCTTCTGCCTTTTTAAGGTATGCTTTCATTCTCCTGCAGGCTGTGAGGAACTGCGCTATGCTTTCCAGCTGCTCAGGCAAAAGGATCGTTCCCTTGCCCAATAAAGCCAATGACTTATCCAGCTCATACATGCCTGATAATGGAGGCGTTCCGTAATGCTCCATGATGAGCCTGGCTTCGGTGGTTTCGCCCGTATGCCGTGATACTTCTGCTTCCGATAGATAAGGTTCAAGGTTCCTGATTCTTTCTTTTGCTTTATTTGATAAAGCATGTTCTTCCAACATGTGGAGTATCTTATTAAATTCCAATGCCTCATAAAATTTCTTCATCGTCTTTTTTCCTTTCTTAAATCTGTTTTTGTAAAAATTCTTATTGTCAATTTTCACCGGCAAATAAACCTGTCGTCTAATATTACCGTTTTAAAACCAACAGCAGCAAAATAGGCTGTTTAATTAATGCTTCTGGATACGAAGCAAAAGAATAATCTGCTCTTTGTTTTCAATCCGGAAAAGAGTACCCTTAACAGACATGAATACAGGAAAGCTTAGTTATAACCTGGACATGGTTTGCATTTATTCTGAATTAAGTGTAGATTTCATACCTTGCCCGTAAAAGGCAGTATGCGTCTGGACAGTAGAAGAAGGAAAAGGTATAGGCCGACATATAGACTGAAGTTTACAAAGCAAAAATCAGTCAGGTTATGCTGCCGGGAGTAATTTGCCAGATGGGCGCCCATAGTAAACAAAAAAGCCCGACAAACATACCTTGCCGAGCCCATACGTTTCCAAACTCCGATATGAGAACAAACGCAACTATAATGGTTATTGAAGCAGCCGCCTGTAAGGTAATGTCTGATTTAGGGTACAAAAAACACACAGGATATTTGCCTGTTTCAAATTATACCCCTTCAACTATATTTAGTTGAAAACCACCTTAACAGAGCTTACCAACATCAATACCATCCTTTCGTTTGCTTTATATGAATAAAATAGCATATATAGTTAACTTAGTCAACAGTGATTTTTTCTGTACCAGCACCACATTATGCAATGCTTTAAAAGCTGTTCGAATATAATCTATTTAAGGTTTCACATCATAGCATATTATTGGCTTTGCTGCATTAAAATCCTTACGGATAATAGGATAACTGGATTAATTATTTTC
>ENA-OWOZ01003081-OWOZ01003081.1-bioreactor-metagenome-genome-assembly--contig:-NODE-3081-length-11475-cov-3.713634_pt1 | contig 11475 bp, 4 predicted proteins | sample MGYA00238140_ERZ651804 | MGnify/ENA primary metagenome ERZ651804 (study PRJEB26910, sample SAMN07631232) | bioreactor metagenome | isolation source: Switchgrass digestor | place: USA: Dartmouth... | reverse complement strand
TATTATGAAAAAATGTGGTTTCTGGAAGCTGCTGGTAGATTACCGAACAATTATCGTATTTTTAATGAGCACCATATATATTAAGTAAAAATATGTAGTCTCGTTTTTAGCGGTTTTGTGAATCATAATCTCAGAAAAGCCAGTATGAAAATTATAGAGGCAGCAAAAGAATGGAATTTAAAAAAATATGAAGATGTAATTCTGGAATATTTAAAACTGATAAATGAAGAAATTGAAAGGACAAAAAAGACAATAAGTATAGTAATCAATAATCTGGGAAAACCACAACAGTCTGGTTTGATATGTACAAAAAAGCAAGCAGCCCGACTGGTTGGTAACAATAATGCTACTAATATCATTGGCTTGAAACTATGTCTAATCATAGAAGCTTACCGGACAGTAATCGAAAGGCACTTTATGCAGGGGGAATCTGAGACAGATATTTCTTGTCGGTTATAGTCGATTAAGATATAATAAGGTTATACCATTAATGATAGGACTCGTATAACGATAAGAGCGTATAAAATATGATAGGTGATTATAAAAGATTTGATATGAAACTACCGCCATTAAGGCAGCGGTTTTACTTGCGCCCAATAACTTGGGTCTTAAGCATTCCCGATACTCTTCGGCACAAAGCAATTATCAAACGTGTTGGTATGGAGGGAGTTAAACCGCCCTATCTACTGTTATGTAATCATAATTCATTTCTTGATTTTAAGGTTATGACAGCAGCTATCTTTCCTTATCGGGCAAATTATGTGGTAGCTATTGATGGGTTTATCAAGCGTGAATGGTTGATGCGATTGGTGGGATGTATTTGCACAAGAAAGTTTACTAACGATGTAATGCTGGTTAAAAATATGCTTCATGCCATTCAACAGGGTGACATCGTAGTTCTTTACCCGGAAGCTCGCTATTCCTTATGCGGAACCAATGCAGTATTACCGGCTTCTTTAGGAAAGCTGATTAAGAAAATGAATGTTCCGGTGGTTACCTTGATTATGCATGGACATCATGTCAATTCCCCCTTCTGGAATACCAAAAATCGTGTTGTTAAACCGATAGAGGCGGAATTAAAACTCTTATATACTCCTGAACAGATTCGTGAATTAACCGTAAATGAGATTAATGAAGGCTTAGATCAGGCTTTTGAATATGATGATTTCAGATGGCAGAAGGAGAAGGGGATTCATATTAAATATCCACACCGGGCTAAGGGTTTACATAAGGTACTATATCAGTGCCCTCATTGTCTTACAGAATATGAGATGGATTCCAAAGGGGATGCTCTCTGGTGTAATCATTGCGGGAAGAAATGGACTATGTCAACCCTGGGAGAATTGAAAGCAGAAGAGGGAGAAACAGAGTTTTCTCATATTCCGGATTGGTACGAGTGGCAAAGAGATAATGTACGAATGGAAATTGAGGCAGGAACTTATCATTTCCAAAGTAGAGTTATAGTTCATTCGCTCCCGAATTCAAAAGGATTTATTGATCTTGGTTCTGCCACTATGATTCATGATATGAGGGGATTTCTACTAAAAGGAAGTCATAACTCTACTCCCTATGAGTTGACTTGGAAGCCACAATCTCTCTACTCCTGTCATATTGAATATGATTATTGCAAGCTGGGAGATTGCGTAGATCTAAATACAAATAATGATACCTTATATATATATCCTCAAACGAAGAAGTTCTCCGTGACGAAAATTTCATTGGCAACCGAAGAGCTATATAAAATGACACAAATTCAACGGAGGCAAAAGTATGATATTGCGTTGTAAATTAATTTAGAAATAACCCAGGTTGATTTGTTCCCTAAGACGCGGACAATAATAATGACCACTCCAACCATGTTGAGTCAAGAGTATTGATGCAAGGGTTGAGAAATACAACCCGCCGGGAAATGTTCACCATGCTGTATAACGCGCGGGTAATTCTTTAATGTCTGTTATGGTTATCAGATATGGACTGATCTTTTTTAAGCAGCCGGAGTTCTATGGGATTCCAATACCTCGTAGTAAGATATCCATCTGTTTGATACATTCTTCTCTAAAATTGAAATCTGGATATCGTATGCACCATTCGAAGGTAATTCCTCTGATTGCCAGAACCAGATGACTGGCTAGTATAGTGACAGGAATACCTGACCTGATTTCTCCTTTACGAACGCCATCTGACAGAATCTCTTCAAACATTTTGTATAACTCCCTGTTATAACTCATGGTAGGTTCAGAACTGATAGAACTTGATAAAAGTGAATTATACAGCCATTTCATATTGTCATGCCCGATTTTATTTTCAAGTATATCAGCGATTTTTTCAGTCAGTAAAATAATAATATCTAAAGTAGACCTATCCTGACTAATGCTTTTAAGATAGGTTTTATAGTCCAAATCAATTTCGCCTACATAATCTTTAATTAATATATATACCAGCTCAGCTTTTGATTCATAATGCACATAGAAACAGCCTTTTGAGACTCCTGCCTTTTCGACGATAGAATCAACACTAACGTCATCCACATTTTTTTCCAGGAAAAGATCTCTTGCAGCTTCATAAATTTTCATTTTTGTTTCGGCAGCTTGTTTTTTGCGTTTGCTTAATTTCTTTTCACTCATGTCTGCTCCTTTAAGTCTATAGCGATTGTTATAAGCCATATTAACCATTTGTATTTTGCATGAATTTGAGAACACTTCTATAAGATATTCAGATTATGACTGGCAGTCAAAAACCGCAGTCATTTTTCCGGATTTATTATATCACTAAAAAATGTATAAGACAATGTATATAGCGGGTGGGAAGTAATTAGAAGGATATTATTTTCAAAAAGGCTTATCCAGGTGCTCTGAAAATATTTGTTGACAAGATATAAGTTTTCATAATATACTACAATAAAGTGACTATGGTCAGTGAATTTAGTATAGAAATTAGAAATAAAACAATCTTGTCTCAACATTTTAATCAAATTTCACCTTGATGTATTTTATAACTAAATAAAGGATAGAGGATTGAATGGAATGAAAGTGAACGGGAAGAAACTGATTATCGGTATTATTGCAGCTTTGTTGCTGATGATATTTCCTGATTCCGTTTTTGCTGCAGATGTAATACTGGGAGATCCTAACGCAAAATACATATATGTTATTGATATCAGGGTTGGTGACAAAAGCGGTGCAGGTACAGACGGAGATGTAACCGCATATTTTTATTTTACCGATACTACAAAGACTATCAACCTCGAAATTCCGAAATATGATGATCTGGAAAGGGGCAGTGTAACTACATATAAAGTAGGAATCAATATACATCCGCTTTCGTTGTGGAGCGTCCAAATAAAGAACCAAAGTACGGATGCAGTTTATATAGAATGGATAGCCTTTATGGTAAAAAACGGTAATAAAACCGAGTTAAAACAAGAGTTCTTCCGTTTTGACCAGTGGTTTGAGAGTAAACATAGTACTCGTTCGCATAGTGCATATCTGTATGTTTCCAAGTATACCCAAAGAAATGTTACTTCCCTGGGCGATTTTAACAGCATCTTTAACAGGACAATATACCTTGAGGAAGGAGAAACCGGTGGAACAGTAGACATTATCTGGGATGGAAAAATAACAGACCAGTATGGAACATACAAATACTACGAAAAAGTCCCTGGTAATCCGAAATTAAGCATATCATTGTCGGGGATTGGACTTGACGGAGCCAAATATAATAAATTTGAAGAATTCTTTTCTTCCAGTGAAATTATACGTGACACATACAGCGGCCAGGAGTATGTCAGGGGTTTTAGGATAAATAAAAAGGCCCTGTATGAAAAAATGAAAAAAGAAGGCATAAGCAAGCTGGTAATAACTCCAAATCTTCAATTTTCGGGCATATATTCAGCGAATTTTTACGGCAGTGTGACAATAGTGAGAAAGAATTTTTCAATCGGAAGCCTTGCAGTATTCAATGACTACGATACCTTCCATGCGATGCAGGATAATTATTTTTATAACAAATCTGCCAAAGAAATCATGTTGGTGCTCGAGATCCTCAACAATCGCAATCATGATAATTATTACGCAAATGTTATAGCCAGTAATTTAACCGGCGATTTCAGGCTTTATTATAATAAAGAAGGGGATTATGTAGCGCCTGTCAGAATAGATAGCATACAGAATTATGCAATTCTTACTTTCCCTGTACCCGCTGAAAGCGATAATGACGGCAGTGGATTAAAACTGGCTATGACAGGTGTGACTTCAAAGACTCTGGATATGAATGGGGCATATATTGACGGTTTTAAGCTTGTTGATGGAGATTTGCCTTATACGGGGGAACCGGTGGAACGCTACTTATCAACATATAAGGTGGATACCAGGGCTCCTGTTTTTTCATTATCAGACGCAATAACCGGAGTATGGAGAAATACAATAACATTCGGTGTTTCATCCAGCGAAAACTTATATTTAGATACCAAAACACGGGATGCTAAAAAAAAGAATGCAGGTCTTTTCTACTACACACTGTACGATTCGAAGAGTTTTGCCGAAAAGGGTGAAAAGGCTCCCAGCGTAAGCATAAAGAGTTTCGATAATGATAATGGAGGCCCGGGTAGTCATTATGCCCCCTACTCTGAGAGCACAAAAATAACATTGAAGCTGATGAACAAGGAAGAGGGCAGGTATACCCTTGCTCTTTCAGGATATGATTTTGCAGGTAACAGGGCCTTCCAGACATATTCCGATATACTTCTGGACAACAAAGCCCCCAACGTTTCATTAAGTGTAAAAGAATCTCCCAGGAGCAATTATGACCATACCAGAACTGCTGAATACACTTTCCATATAACAGATTTATCTGAAACCGGTGTTGTCAATTACTGCTTTGTAAAAGACGGAGACAGCATACCGCCTCTTGAGAATCCTGTCAAAACCAGCGGCAAAATTGAGAGTACTATTGGAAAATGGGCATATATGCAGCAAAGTGATGCTCCTACAACAACGGTAGTTCTGAAGCTCAAGGGTGGTGAAAGCTTTAAAGGCAGGCTTTATTATTTCGCAACCGATTCCTCCCAAAACAGTACCGCCGCCGACAATAAAAGTAAAAATAGCAGGGAATACGGTATTGACACTGATACCGGATACAACTATTTGGATATTGATATCGATAATAGGGACACCGAATGCACGCTTGTTGTCGATTCTTATTCGTATCCGCAGTCAGACTATAATATCAGCTTTGATTACGGCTCAAACAGCACAGTCAAATACAGATGGGTCGGACTTACGCCTTACCGGGAATATACCGGAGAGCAGAATGTGGGAAGCGGTATACAGCTGAATGGAAGCAACCAGCAAATCACACTGCATGGAGAATGTACACTGGAATATGTGGTTACGAACAAAAGCGGCAATATGGCGGTATATACAAAGAAATTTGTATTTGACAATAAAGAGCCGGTTGCCGCCATAACCAACATGAACAGCGGAGCTATCAGTAATGCCCATACATTTATATTAAGCGCAAGCGACATATCGGGAATAAAAAGCGCGTCCTATGCCATAGTGAATGCCGCGGATACATCTGTAATTTATGACAGTGGAAGTATTGAAACCAGCAATGGAATCGTAAATGCATCGGTTAATATTGAAAATTTGGACAGCGGGGCATATAAGCTGATTTTTACCGTTGAAGATAATAATGGCACCATAAAGGTTAAGGAGAGCAATACGATCCATATAAGAAGCAGTGCTCCTGAAGTTGAGATACATGTTGATTTTGAGAATACCATAATGGATTCTTATATTACTTCAGTCAGGGACTATCATGTATCTCTGAAGGTCTCGGAGCCCATGAACGGTGCTGACCTTTTCGCAAAAAAACAATATGTACAATACAGAGTATCTGGGGACGGAGTCAATTATGGAGACTGGATCACAGGCGGGATGCTTGATGTCGATGATAAAGGCCTGTCTGCCGAATTTGAAATCAGTAATCCCATGGTACTGAATGAAGGGGAAAACAGGGTTTATATTCAGGTTGCAAATGCGACCTTTACCGACAACCCTGACAGGATTCTGCCGGATTTGATAACGACCCTGGCACCAATAAAAATCTACTATGATGCTCATGGGCCGGAATACAGTATTTCTTTGGATGACAGCGTAACTTCCGCACCCTCCATAACGGGGACCATATATCTTAAGGACAGGGAAATCGGTAATGAAGGTATGACACTTTTATCCGGCAACAATAATATAAGTGTTTCGGAACCGGTGGAAGAGGAAGGAACAGGGTATTATCAATATACAATTACGATAACCGACAATGTTGAAACATCCATTATTGCCAGGGATAAAGCAGGAAACGAGACCGAAATACCGGTTCGGGTGAATTGTTTTAACCGGCAGGGTCCGCTGGTTGAGCTTTCCTTGTTTAATTATGAAAATAAAGGGGAGAGAATGGATGCATCCGGTGAAATAGTGGTTAAGGGGGCAATTTTAGAGAAGACAAGGTTTGCCCTGATAAAAAAATCGGAATATACCCGAGAATTGCGTGAAGATGACTATATATATGATACAAGCCATTTTTCTGCTGTAACTTCTCCGGGATGGATTGAACCCCTTACAAACGGTGAGTCAAATGCCATGTATTCTTTTTCTATAAAAGGTCTTACCGGAACCTATATGATAGGGGTTTACGCAGTTGACTATCTGGGAAACGAAACGGTTGAAATTGTATGTGATGAGGTAACAGTAGAGGATGCAGAGGCCCGCCTTGTGGATACGAGGATCGTATCGTCCGATGTCATGTATGATGCAACAGTAGTCCTCAATTTCAATGTACCTGTTTATGTGCTTCCAAAGGAATTGTATGCACCCATGGCCAAAGAGGGCATGGAGCTGGATGAAACAAATATGGAGCTTGCCATGAACTATGCAAGCTTCTACTCCAGTACACATCCCTATCTTGTTTCTTCCAATGGAACACATCAGATCTATGCAGTGGACGAATGCGGACGGACATATACTTTTGAAATCACAGTGGATAATGTTGTGTTTGGAGAGGGAATTCCTGTTACCTGGCAGCTTACCAGGGATTATGGAGGTCAGGAAACGCTTAACAAGGAAGAGGTTCACTCTGCTGACGATGCATTCCTGCATGTCAGTATTGATACCAATGTGTATAGAAATGCTGTTCTGCTTCCTTTAACATATGTGCATGAAGAATCCGGCAGCATCGGAGGTATAGGAAATGATGGATGGTATATTGACGAGCATCCGGATTTTATCTTTGTAGGTGGCATTCCGGCTAATCAGGTTACACCTCCGGTTACAGCGTCTGCAAATAACCTGCCGGGTACAAGAACTGAATATGGCCTTTTTGCAGATGTGGGTGCATATCCCCTTACTGTAGCCGAGGCTGTATATGGTCAGCAGGAAAGGCAAGGCTATAAAACCCTGATATATAAAGCCATGAATACGGGGCGGACGATACCGAATGTATCCTTCCTGGTAAGAGAGTACGAGGATCCTCAGCCGGGCAATAACGATGTCCGGTGGAAGGATACTTATGAAAGATTGGCCATAGATTGTATTGACACTACACCACCCCGATTGGATCTTGACTTGAGTACCTATACCTATACCACAGAGAATGTCTTGATATCGTTGAGTGCTTCCGATCCGGAATCGGGAATTGAATTCTTCGGTTATCATGTAGGTGAGTATTTCTACTGGGAAAATTTATATGAACTAAAACAAAACTTAACCCAGGTGGTGAAAGAACCCGAACCCGTGTATGATGAAGAAAGCGGAGAAGAAATAGAACCCGGGCAAGAGGAAGAATCCGAAAAAAGCGGCAATGTAATATCCACAACCATAGAAGTGGAAGAAAGCACGCATGTGATAGTCTATGTTGAAAATGGGGCCGGGATGTATTTCATTATGGAGTTCCCTGTGAATAACATTTTCAAAGATCCGATAACTTACGGTGAAGACTATGTGGTTTCCTATTATTACCAGGATTATACCGGTGAGTGGAAGGAAATGACCGACGACGTCTATTACAGAAATGCCAAGGCTGTCATTCAGTATGCTGCACCAGGTCAATCTCAAAACGACAGAGGATTGTATATCGCCAATAACGCCGGATCCAATGAGCGAATATTGACGGTAAATAACAATACCTTTGAATTTGAGCTTGCCGACAGATACGGAAACAAAGAGAAGCATACAGTCTCTGCAAACAGGTTTGAATTGGAGGGTCCCGAAATTTCCTGCTCGGTGAGTAATACTTCAAAAACAAATAAGCCTGTCGATATCGAAATAACTATAAAGGATGAAATCAGCGGGGTGGTGCCCGATCTGGTCAGGCTTGAGGATAAGCAAGGTATCATTCCTCTGACTTATGAGTCCGAGCCGGACGGAAGCTTCCTATTTCATGCAGAAATAGCCCAAAGCGGTATTTATACAATCACTGCAATGGATGGTATAGGAAACATATCGGTTAAGTCCTTTGAAATTACCAATATCGATACGACACCCCCTGAAATAACAGGGCTTTCATACAGTACCAAAGCCTGGACGAACCAAAGCGTCAGTGTTCAGATCAAAGGCTTTACGAAACCCGGTGTAACCATAACCCGGACAGAGCCTGTGGGTACCCTGACAACCAGGGACTATCAGGTTTCTGCCTTCACGAATATGATCAATTTCAGCAAAAACGGTACCATTACAGTATTTTTCATTGACGAATACGGTAATGAAGGAAGTGACATCATATCGGTTAACAACATTTACACTGCTCCGCCCAGCCTTCTGGCAGTACCGAAAGTTGCACAGGATAAGCTAAGTGTAAACGTTACATTTGAACAGGAAAAAACAGAAGACGGTGACCCCATTGACCCGGTCAGAACGCTGGAGGATTTATTCGTAAGCTATGGCGGAATTGTATACCCGGCAAATGAGGCGTCATTTAACTTTACCGATAATGGAAGCTATACCTTCAAGGTGTTTGACAATGCCGGAATGATTCAGTACATCAGCCTTGATATTGCAGATATTGATAAAACCGCGCCCCAAATCACCCAGGTGACATGGAGCTACAACTATTACAAAAATGAAAACAATGAATGGGTATTGAAGACCGAAACAGGTTCCGTTATCCCCGGCGGTGAAGCCGGATATACTGTTGCAGACGATTTATATCCGGCAACAAACCAGGATGTAAAGGTAAAAGTTACAACCGACAAGGAAACCTCGTATATCGGAGAAGCCGGGGATGAAATACCTGATCTTGAACATGAGCTTAATTATAAGAATAATGGACTTTTCATATTCAATTTGAAGTCTGCAAACGGATTAAACACTGCGTATGGCGTTGATATAGAGGTAATCGATAAAACGCCGCCGGTGATTGAGCTTGAAAATCCCGTTGATCTGATGTTTATTGAGAATGGAAGCACATACAGAAAAGAACTGCTTCATGACTATAAGGCTTATGATACCTTCAACGGAGTCACCAGGGATCTTACTGCCAATGTTATGGTTGACTGGGGCGGGTTTGATCCGGACAACCTGTCCAATAATATCTTTGACAGGACAAAACCTTATTATATTACCTATAAGGTATATGACAGGGTGGGCAATTATACGGAGATCCGCAGAAAAATAACCCTTGTAGGGTTAGCGGATACCATTGCCCTGGTAAACGGCATCATGCCTGACGCAACATCTTCGGTTGTTTTAAAGGGTGACAGTTTTGATATTTCCCTTTATAATTTCAGCGGTACGGCATATGTGAAATATGAGCCAGGCCAGTATACTATGGGACAAATGAAGTCAAAAGGCACAGTTATTGCCGGGAAAGACGGAAAATATTCTCTTGATAAACTTTCAAATGGCTGGTACACAGTTTACATCCAGACCGACAGGCGTGATTATTTCGTTGTGTATGTCTATGTAAGCGGTAGTGGTAAGTAAGGGGGGCGATATTATGAAAATACTGAAAAAATCAATTTCTGCCATTCTTGTTGCTGTGATGCTGCTCTCTCTTTTACCGCTTGAGGTATTTGCAGACGCAATCGTGGAGAAAGAGTACCGTATTTCAAATGGTTATCTGACCTATACCATTAATAATAAGACGGGCGGGTTTTCGATAGTAACTGTTGACGGACACCCGCAAAAAAAATACGATGACTATATTCCGCTTCTTTATAAGGAGGACAGAAGCAGAAGCAACGAGACAAGCTTCACTACAATACGTATTGATGGGAAAGACTACATTTTCGGGCAGAACTATGGCTGGCTTGGAATGTCTTCAATGCTGCACGAGCCCGTGGTTTCGGAAGAGGGAAGGCTTCTCACGGTACAATGGGATATTAACGGTTATACGGTTATCCAGAAAACAGCGCTTTCTGTAGACCCGGACAGCGATACAACAGGAAATGTGGGCATATCCTATCAGGTTATAAATAATACCGGAAAAGCGGGGAATGTAGGAATAAGAGTACTGCTTGACACCGCACTTGGAAACAGCTTTGATTCACCATATATCACAACCGATGCAAAAATAAGTCCGCAGCTCTCCGAAAAAGAATACACAGGGGATGAACTGCCGCAGCAAATAAGGCTTACCGATTCTCTCTCATCCCCCACGAAAATGGCATATATGTTTTTGAAGGGATGGAATGACGGTGTAGCCGCAGATAAAATCATAGTGGGACACTGGGCAAATCTTGCCAATACCAGGTATAACTATACCGCTGATCCATACTGCGATTTCACAAATTATTCGAACAAGCACAGAATTCCTGACAGCGCAATAGCTGTCTACTGGAGTGAAAGCACGCTGCCTGCCGGGGGAAGCAGAACTGCCGAGATGCTTTATGGCGTGGGTAATTTTTCTTCGGGCACCGCGGACGGGAATGTTGGCATTGATATTGTTGTAAATAAAGTTACCCTTAGCGAAGATAAAAAGGGATATGCAAATAATGGAGAATTTGATGTCACAGTAAACCTTGATAACTCGTTAACGAACTCAAACAAGCTGATAGCTGCCATGCTTACCCTTTCTGCAGATCCCGGGCTGACTGTGATAGGTGAAGATAATAAGATCTGGGCTGAAATAAACAAAGGTGATACCAAAACAGTAACCTTTAAGGTAAAAGCAGATAATCAGACATCCATCACATCAAAAGCCATTCATGCATCGGTTACAGCCACAGGGATTGACGGAGGGGAAAGTAAAAATATCGTGGCAGGTGCTTCAAGGCATATATTGCTTCCTGCCGTAACAGGAAATCTTCCTGATATTCAGATGAACTCATTAAAACCTGATACTGTATTTACTCAGGGTGAAAAAACAGTTACCATTCAGGGAAAAATGGATGAGTTCTCGTCTCTCAGGGGCAGCGTCAACTGGGATATGTATCTTGTACATACCACCTCAAGCCATGAGGTAAGATTAGAAAAAAGCGATATT
>ENA-OWOZ01003078-OWOZ01003078.1-bioreactor-metagenome-genome-assembly--contig:-NODE-3078-length-11487-cov-2.913672_pt1 | contig 11487 bp, 9 predicted proteins | sample MGYA00238140_ERZ651804 | MGnify/ENA primary metagenome ERZ651804 (study PRJEB26910, sample SAMN07631232) | bioreactor metagenome | isolation source: Switchgrass digestor | place: USA: Dartmouth... | reverse complement strand
CATCAGAGAGAACGACCGGCTTGTCATCACCGTTCAGGATAACGGGGCGGGTATGCCTGTTGAGGTAATAAATAAGATTGAAAATTATTCAAAAACCCAGCATCGCTGTACGAACATCGGAATACGGAATATCCGCGAAAGAATAAAATATATCTACGGCGACGGGCAAAGCTTTAAAATCCGGTCCAAAGTGGGTGAGGGAACCTGCGTAACGCTTAAGCTGCCTATTATAGAAGAATCCAAACCTCGTAAATAACCGGTTAAATGAAGAAAATATATTGTAGGCGGATGTTTCTGCCGTATAATAATGCCGGATTGCAGTTATTATATCCGGTAAAAAAACAGGCTGTGATATATGTTGTCATAGACGGACATTTACATTTGTCCGCTATATGGCGCGAATATCACAGCCTGCATTCATTATTAATAAACCGACAACCTGGTTGCATTTACGACAGTTCTTGTTTTCTGATGGCTTTTTTGCAATCGTTTTCTCCCACCATCTGTACCTTTAGCATATTGGTGGTTCCCGAAACCCCCAGCGGTACGCCTGCGGTCATAACGGCCAGTTCGCCTCTTTTTATATATCCGGCTTTTTCCACGGCCTGTATGGCATGATCAAATAATTCAAAAGTATCGTGCTCCAAAGGCAAAAGAAGCGGCTTTACACCCCATATCAGATTTAACTGTCTGTATACGACAGGATCGGTTGTACAGCCCATTATAGGACACTTAGGACGGTGTCTGGATATCATTCTGGCTGTTTTGCCGGAAGTTGTTACCGTAATAATCATTTTGGCATTCAGGGCATGGGCGGTCGTAACCGTAGAACGGGATATGGCGTCGGTAATATCGGGATTGGTCGGCATTTCCCGTTGATTGAAACGTTTTTCATAGTCTATATCGGCTTCTGTACGAAGCGTAATTCTTACCATGGCTTTCAGTGCTTCCACCGGATAATCACCGGCTGCGGTTTCTCCGGAGAGCATAATCGCACTGGTTCCGTCATATATGGCATTGGCCACATCGGTTATTTCGGCCCTGGTAGGCCTCGGATTTTTAATCATGGAATCCAGCATCTGGGTGGCCGTTATAACCGGCTTTCCGCTCTTATAAACCTTTTTGATAATTTGTTTTTGCAGGGAGGGCAGTTCCTCATATGGGATTTCCACGCCCATATCTCCGCGGGCTATCATGATGCCGTCCGCTTCTTCGATAATTTCATCTATATTTTTAATTCCCTGCAGATTTTCTATTTTGGCGATTATTTTTACAGGAGAATTGTGTTTATTGAGCATTTTGCGGATTTCACGCACATCGTCGGCAGATCTTACAAATGAAGCCGCTATGTAGTCAAATCCCTGCTCTATGGCAAACAGTATGTCTTCCCTGTCCTTTTCGCTTATATAAGGCATGGACAGGTTCACTCCGGGTACATTTACTCCTTTATTGTTTGACAAAAAGCCGCTGTTGTTAACCCTGCAGGTAATGTCCGTGGAAGTAACCTCAACAACAGTCATTTCGATTAGGCCGTCGTCGATTAAAATTCTGGCTCCCGGATCCACATCATATACGAGGCTGGGATAGCTTATCGAAACCTGAGTTTCGTCACCCTCTATGTCTTTTGTGGTCAGTTTAAATAGTTGACCGGCCTTAAGCTGTATTTTTTTGTTTTTAAAGGTCCCTATCCTGATTTCGGGACCTTTTGTATCCAGCAGGGTGGCTACAGGAATATTCAGTTCTTCCCGGTATTTTTTTATCATTTTCAGGCGTTTAAGATGTTCTTCATGATTAGCATGTGAAAAATTAAATCTGGCCACATCCATGCCCTCAAGAATAAGTTGTTTGATTATTTCTTCGTTGTCTGTTGAAGGACCTAAAGTGCAAATAATTTTTGTTTTTCTCATAATTTCTCCGTTTCTAAACTAATTTTTAAGTTTCCAGTAAATTTTATTTTTCTTTTAAGTTATAATATGAATTTTTTGTCATTAAGACATATCCATTATTAGCAAGTATATATAAGTATATTCAATTTATAAGTTTAAGCCGCGAATTTTACGGTATTTAATACCTGAACGGCGCTTAAGGCGAAGATAAACCAAATACAGGATAAGGCTGCCAAGCAGGATTATGAAAATAATCAATATGGCACAGTGAAGAAAGAAAGTTGCCGGTAATATATTGATAACCGGATCGGTTACAGGATCGAAAATCCAGTAATCGTTGTCAAAAAATATCTTGTGAAATATCACAAATGCCTTATCGAAATCTATGGCCAAATATAAGGCGATTATTACCGGCAGCGAACAAGATACCAGAGAAGAAACCGCCAGATATGAATAGTCTCTTTTGCGTGATTTATATACAATAATTATAACGGCAGCCATCAATAAAACGGCGCCCAGGATGTAAAAGAAAGTAAAAATGTCCTTTACTTCTTTAAAATGCTGAAGCCCCGAGGCAGAGGACTCCAGGGTGGGGAAGGAAAGATTTCCCCTGTAAAAAGGAGAAGAATAATCAATCAGGGCATTATAATTGGCAATAATTTCAGACTTAGGATATCCTGAAGTTTCAGGTATATCCAGTAATTTAACATCCAGATAGTATAAAGGCCTGAAATTAACTGTAAAAACTACTCCGATTGACAGAAACAGCAGAAAAAAGATTAAACCTATTAAAAAATCCGTTTTCTTAAATCTTTTAATCCTTCTCATATGGCTTCTCCTTATGCGTCACATACGAATTATAGTATAATTTGAAAAGCTTTTCAACAGTATAATTTGGGTGATTAATGATCCGGGTCCTGAACATTAGCAGTTGTTATAAGTTAAATTAGAAATAATAAGTTGTGTTTCAATATCAGGTAAGTTAATATCAGTATAGAATATCAGTTAAAGGAAGTGTAAGAATGAGAGCAATTATAAGCGTCTCGGATAAAAGCGGAATTGTCGAATTTGCAAGGGAACTTGTCGGGCTCGGAGTCGAAATTATTTCAACCGGAGGTACATACAGAACCTTAAAGGAAGCACAGATTCCGGCAACCGAAGTTTCTGAGATTACCGGTTTTCCCGAATGTCTGGACGGCCGGGTGAAAACGTTGCATCCCGCGATACATGCCGGTCTGCTTGCCATGAGAAGCAATCCTTCTCATATGAAGCAGCTTGCCGATCTTAAGATAGAACCTATAGACCTGGTGGTTGTTAATCTTTATCCTTTTAAGAAAACGATTCTAAAAGACGGGGTTACCAGGGAGGAAGCGGTCGAAAATATCGATATAGGAGGGCCCACCATGCTTCGTGCCGCCGCAAAGAATTACCAGGATGTGGCTGTGGTGGTGGATCCCAAGGACTATGACAAGGTTTTGACGGAGCTTAAAGAAAACGGGGAAGTTTCGTTGGATACAAAATTTTATTTGATGCATAAGGTTTTCATGCATACAGCGGCATATGACGCCATGATTGCGGATTATTTAAAGAAAGAGAGAAAGGACGATTCCTTCCCCGAAACCCTTACTTTGACCTTTGAAAAAGTACAGGATATGAGATACGGTGAGAACCCTCACCAGAAAGCTGCTTTTTACAGGGAAGTCGGCAAGAAAAAGGGTTCAATCACGGATGCTGTTCAGTTGAACGGCAAGGAGTTGTCCTTTAATAATATAAACGATACCAACGGCGCTCTGGAGCTTCTGAAAGAATTTGACGAACCTACGGTAGTGGCATGCAAGCACGGAAATCCCTGCGGTGTCGGAAGCGGGGAAAATATATACGAAGCCTGGAAAAAGGCCTTTAGTGCGGACAAGGTTTCGATTTTCGGAGGAATAGTTGTTTTAAACCGGCAACTGACTTTGGAAATTGCCCAGGAAATGAAGGAAATATTCCTGGAAGTGGTTGTGGCGCCTTCTTACGAAGAAAAGGCGCTGGAGCTGCTGAAAACGAAGAAAAACCTGCGGCTTTTGCAGCTTGAGGATATCGGGACGCCTCAGGATCCGGCAGCTTATGACCTGAAGAAGGTAAACGGAGGTCTTATTGTACAAACCATCGACAGCAAACTGTTACCTGAGGGAGAATTAAAGGTAGTGACAGACCGTGCACCGTCGGAAAAAGAAATGGAGGATCTCCTTTTCGCATGGAGAGTTGTAAAATACGTAAAGTCCAACGGAATCGCACTTGCAAAGAACAAGCAGACCATAGGTATCGGACCCGGACAGGTAAACAGGATATGGGCTGCAAAACAATCCATAGAGCATGCGGCCGAATTGATTGATGCCGATATCACCAAAGGAGCGGTATTGGCTTCCGATGCCTTCTTCCCCTTTGACGATTGCGTGGAAGCCGCTCACAAAGCAGGAATAACCGCCATCATACAGCCCGGCGGATCCATACGGGACGAGGATTCAATAAAGAAATGCAATGAATACGGTATCGCAATGGTATTTACCGGAATGAGGCATTTCAGACACTAAGAGAATAATTATATAAACCGAATACAAGAGTAAAAGAACATCTGCCGTGATTTTGGCATCATAACCGGACGGTTTAATGTCCGCTGGATGAAAATAATCACGGCAGATGTTTTTTTATAATGTATAACTGATATATACGCTGAATCTGTAATATGAAACAATCACCTGAGCAAATCAAATCGATAAGACGGTGAATTAATGTAACATTACGGTTGTACCGGTCTGCCGTGTTATCACAATATCCTTCATTTTAGAACAGTTTTTTAATGAAAAATTGTTAAAGCAAAAAACGGTGCCAGGTGCCGATTGCCGGTACACCTGACACCGCTTTTTGTTACAATCATACTACTCTTTATAACTTTTATATATTACATAATCAAGGTGTTACATATATATATAAAAATTATATCAATAGTCCTGATTATAACTTTCTCACATTGGCAGCCTGAGGGCCTTTTTCCCCTTCAACAACTTCAAATTCGACCTGATCGCCTTCTTCAAGCGTTTTGAAGCCGTCCATTAAAAGAGCGGAAAAATGTACGAATACGTCATTTCCCTCTTCATCGGAGATAAAACCAAAACCCTTCTTTGCGTTAAACCATTTTACTGTGCCCTTTTTCATTAAAAAAGCCTCCTAAAACTTAAAAATAATTCCATTACCACGATTGAGTAATGATAGTCTAAACTTAACATAATTGAAGTAAAAAGTCAAACCATCTTTGTTATAAATTACAAGATTATAAAAAGTTATGAAATGACAAAAAAATATTTTTATGTTATCATGAATAAGTACTTTATATATATTGTTATACTTAATAATATTGAATATGTATTGTTTCAATACAATTTTAAGAAAAAAATTGGAAATAATTCTTGCAAAATACTCGGAATGTTATATATGATTATATCTATAATAAATATTTGAGTAGGAGGAAAAAGTATGAAAATTGAAATACCTTCCCAGTATCAAATAATTATAGAAGAAAAACTTGATGATGTAAGCGGATGGGGAGCATATCTCGTGCATAAAAAATCCGGTGCCAGGATAGCTCTGATAAGCAATGACGATGATAACAAGGTATTTTATATCGGTTTCAGAACGCCGCCTAAAAACAGTACCGGTGTCGCCCATATTATTGAACATAGTGTATTGTGCGGTTCAAAGAATTTCCCGGCAAAGGATCCGTTTGTCGAACTGGTCAAAGGGTCGCTTAACACCTTTTTAAATGCAATCACTTATTCGGACAGGACCGTTTATCCGGTGGCAAGCCAAAACAATCAGGATTTTAAAAATCTGATGCATGTATATCTGGATGCCGTTTTTTATCCGAACATATACCGGAGAAAAGAAATATTCGGTCAGGAAGGCTGGCATTATTCCCTGGATGATGAACAGGACGAGCTTAAGATTAACGGAGTCGTATATAACGAAATGAAGGGAGCTTTTTCTTCTCCCGAACAGCAGTTACTCAGGATGAACTTCAATTCTTTGTTCCCGGATACTCCGTACGGGGTGGAATCGGGCGGTGATCCGGATTATATTCCCAAACTTTCATATGAAGAATTTCTAGAGTTTCACAGGACTTATTACCATCCTTCCAACAGTTACATTTTCTTATACGGAGATATGGATTTTAACGAGAGGTTAACGTGGCTCGATAAGGAATATTTGTCCCGCTTCGATTATTTGAAGGTCGATTCGGAGATACCTTTGCAGAAAGGGTTTGATAACCTTAAGGAGGTAGAAGATTTTTATTCTCTCGGAGAAGGAGAAAACGAAAAAGATAATACCTATCTTAGCCTGAATGTTGCCATTGGAAGCTCAAAGACAAAAGAGCTCAACCTGGCATTCCAAATCCTTGATTATGTGCTTTTTGACGCGCCCGGGGCACCGGTAAAACAGGCTCTGCTGGACAAACAAATCGGTAAAGATATCTTCAGCCAGTATCTTACGGATTATCTTCAGCCCGTACTTTCGGTGGTGGCAAAAAATTCGGACGAGGATAAGAAGGATGAATTTTTGTCGGTAATCCGCAACACTTTATCAAAACTGGCAAACGAAGGATTAAATGAGAGGTCGCTTCAGGCCGCCATAAATTATTTTGAATTTCAGTATCGTGAAGCCGATTACGGGTCATTCCCCAAGGGACTTATATACGGGCTTCGTGTATTGGGAAGCTGGTTGTATGACGACACCGATCCGTTCCGGAATCTGAAGGATTCGGTTTATTATGACATGCTGAAAAAGCGGATTAATACGGGATACTTTGAAAAACTTATCAGGGACTGTTTGCTGAATAACAACCATGCAACCCTTGTCGTATTAAAACCTCAGGTGGGGCTCAATAAAATCCGTGAAGAGAAATTAAGGAAGGAACTTGCGGCTTATAAGGCCGGCCTTTCAAAGGAAGAAATCCGTAATATAATCGAGGAGACCAAGGCTTTACGCAAGTATCAGGAAACACCTTCCACCAGGGAGGAACTGGAGAAAATACCTGTATTAACCAGGGAAGATATAGATCCCAAGCCTCAGCCCATTTATAATGAGGAAAAAGAAATAGAAGGTGTAAGAGTTATCCATCATGATATATTTACCAATGAGATTGCATACATCAGACTGTTGTTCGATTTAAAGGACATACCGACGGAACTTCTTCCTTATGTTTCCTTATTGTCTTTTGTATTAGGCTATGTGGATACCGAAAATTACAGCTATCTTGAATTTACTAACGAAGTAAATCTGCATACCGGCGGACTGGATACCAATGTCATAAGCTTTTCCGTAAAAGGCGGTACCAACGAATATCTGCCCAAATTCGAAATAAGTACGAAAGTGTTGTACGACAAGATTCCCGAAGCTTTCAGGCTTATAGAGGAAATGATTTACCGTACAAAAATCGAGGATTATAAACGGCTTAAGGAAATCATCGATGAAGTCAAATCCAGGATGGAGATGAGATTCAAGTCTGCGGGACATTCGGTGGCGGTAAACAGGGCAATGTCCTATTATTCCGAACACGGTTTATTTAAGGAAGTTACCCAGGGAATATCATTTTATGAGTTCCTTGAAAATATAACCGCCGGTTATGAGCGGATGAAAGATACCATAATCGGAAAACTTAATGATTTAATTGAAATGATATTCGCCAGAAGCAAACTGTTGGTAAGCATAACCGCGGATGAAGCGGGATATAAGCTATTTTCAGAAAGTTTTGCGGCTTTTGCCGCCGGACTTAAGGAAAATGTTCCAAAAAGCATTTTCTGCGGATACAGCGCTATGCCGCTGGTTCCAAAGTGCCTGAACGAAGGTTTTAAAGCCGCCATGCAGGTTCAGTTTGTAGCCAGGGCAGGAAATTTCTATAACAAAGGGTATAAATATACCGGAGCCCTTAAAATTCTTCGGACTATATTAAATTATGACTATTTGTGGAACAATTTAAGAGTCAAAGGAGGGGCTTACGGATGCATGAGCGGCTTCTCCGGTGTGGACGGTGACGTATACTTTGTGTCTTACAGGGATCCGAATCTTAAAGAGACCAACGCGGTATATGAGAGCATACCTGAATTTGTAAGGAATTTTACGGCGGACGAAAGAGATATAACAAAGAGCATAATCGGTACCGTAAGCAGCCTTGATACTCCTTTGACCCCGCAGGCAAAAGGGTCAAGATCCTTAAGTGTTTATCTGTCAGGTCAGACTTATGAGGATTTGATTAAAGAACGGGAGGAAATCATTAACGCAACCCAGGAAGACATACGTGCCCTTTCCGATTTAATTAGGGCTGTCCTAGATGAGGGTTATATATGTGTTATCGGAAACGAATCAAAAATCGAAGAAAACAGTGACTTGTTCAGGGAAGTAAAAAATCTTATGAAGGGGATTTAAAAAGAAATAATATTTGATTATAATCATACTTTAATTACAGCTTAATTGCACAAGGTGAGGGAAATTATGAACGACAACAAGACAAAATCGGGATTTGTTACCTTAATCGGAAGACCGAATGTTGGCAAATCCACTTTAATGAATTATCTGATTGGCCAAAAAGTAGCCATTACATCCGATAAACCTCAGACGACAAGAAACAGAATAAGAGCCATATATACCGACGAACGGGGGCAGATAATATTTGTCGACACACCCGGTATTCATAAAGCAAAAAATAAGCTGGGGCAATATATGGTCAGTGTCGCAGAAAAAACCCTTCGTGAAGTGGATTTGGTATTATGGCTGGTGGAACCGGCCACTTTTATCGGCGCCGGAGAAAGACATATAACGGAGCAGCTGTCAAAGATTAACACGCCCGTTATTCTGGTCATCAACAAAGTGGATACGGTTAATAAAGGAGATATACTCAAAGTTATCGAGACATATAAGGATATCCATAAATTTGCGGAAATCGTGCCTGTATCCGCCATAAACGGTGACAATACGGGAGAACTGCTCAAGGTAATATTTGATTATCTGCCTGAAGGCCCCATTTATTATGATGAAAATATGGTGACCGATCAGCCTGAGCGCCAGATTGTGGCCGAATTGATCAGGGAGAAGGCGCTTTATTTTCTGGATGAGGAAGTGCCGCACGGCATAGCCGTAACCATTGAACAGATGAGTGAAAGAAAGAAAGAAAACGACGACAAGGATATCATAGATATTCATGCAACCATTATATGCGAAAAGGAGAGCCATAAAGGCATAATTATCGGCAAGGGCGGAACCATGCTTAAGAAAATAGGCAGCCACGCCAGAACCGAGATAGAAAATCTGTTGGATTGCCAGGTTAATCTCCAGCTTTGGGTCAAGGTAAAGAAAGACTGGAGGGACAGCGATTTTCTGCTGAAAAATTACGGTTATAAGGATATTGATTAGAGAAGATTGCAAGCGGATGATTACCAAAGAAATTGTCTACGGATTTATGGGGAAAAGCCGGAAAATTTAACCGATATCCCGTGTAACGACTTTTATTAATTTGTCAAGCGGGGAAATAAAATTTTTGGATGGTATATTCTAACCAGTTTAGATATGGTGTCAGATGGGAAATATAAAGATGTAAACACAAAAAGAATTGCTTTACTTAATCCGTCTGACAGTAAAAGAACATATCAAAATGGTTAGGGGGCTTGGTTATGAATAAGTATTGGGAAAGTTTTATAAGAACAGGTAAAATCGATGATTATCTTAATTACATCGCATGTGCCAGGGAAGAAAATATGGATGAGTATGAAAAGACCGTAGACAGGAAAAAAGAAGGTGGTTTTAATGCCGGCGTCAACGGTCGTGACGGGGATAGTACTGTCGGCCATGCCGATTGGCGAATATGATAAACGTATTATTCTTTTGACAAAAGAACTGGGAAAGATATCTGCATTTGCCAAAGGCGCCAGGAAACCAAACAGCGCCTTATTGGCATGCAGTCAGCCTTTTTCATTCGGGGAGTTTTCGCTCTATGTGGGAAGGACATCGTATAATGTTGTATCCGCCGATATTTCGAATTATTTTCCCGAACTCAGGGAAGACATAAACAGTGTTTATTACGGGATGTATTTTTGCGAATTTGCCGAATATATTACAAGAGAAAATAATGATGAAAAGGAAATATTAAAGCTCTTGTATCAGTCGCTCAGGGCCCTTGCGAAAAAAACAATAGAATATCCGCTTATACGGCTGATTTATGAATTTAAGATAATGGCATTAAGCGGTATGGCTCCCCAGGTCTTTAAATGCGTAAAATGTGAAAAAACAAGCGACAATTATAGTTTTTCAAGTACCTGCGGAGGATTGCTGTGCGGCAGCTGTTTAAAATTCGACGAACGTGCCGTACGTTTACATACTTCGTCAGTTTATGCACTGCAGTACATAATCTCAAGAGATGTGGAGAAACTCTACACTTTCAGGGTAAGCCGGGAAGTCCTTAATGAACTGGCTGTTTGCGCCGGAAGTTATCTTAACCGCTATCTGGGACATGAATTCAAATCAGTTGAGCTTATTAATTCATTGTCCGACTGATGGGATTGCCTCTGGTTTAAAAATTTATAAATTATCGGTTGAAATATTCTTTTATTCAAGTTATAAATATTAGTTGAAATTATTTTCCGTAAAAGTTAAAATTATATAACTCAGTATATTGCGATGGAGGTAATTTATGAAAAAAGTACTGCTTTGTGCTTTTGTACTGCTTAGTTTTATATTACTGAACGGCTGTAAAAAGCAAGACATTTTTTTAACTGCTGATGATGTTACTAACAACACATTTTTAATAAAGCGGGACGGCAGTATATATGCTGCCATAGTTGAAGATTTTGATAAAAGCTATTATAATCTATCAGAGCTGAATGAATTTGTGGCAAAAGAAGTTGATGCCTATAACAAAAAAGTTGGAAGCGAAGAGGTAACCATAGAAAGCCTTGAGTTAAAAAACGGCAAGGTTGTATTAATACTCAGGTATTCTAAAATGGCGCATTATAGTGAATTTAACAATATGCCTGCGGCATATTTCGGAGCCGGTACACAGAATGTGGCTTTGGAACTTCCATCGCAATATGTGGATGCCAAAAAAAATGTGGCGGTAGATAAAGATACGGCTATGAAAAACAGCAAGAATAAGGTGCTGGTACTTTACGAGCCTTATGAAATCGTTGTGGAAGGGGATATTAAGTTCCACAGTGAAAATGCAAAATTGCTGGGCAGCAATAAAGTCAGCAGTATGAATGAAGAAATGACGGTAGTTATATACAGGCCATAATATAGGCTGAAATGTTCCCTTATATATAATGAAGTTATAATTAAAGCTATGAAAAATTAGATATGTGAGGATGAAAGTATGGAGAAAACGATGGACAAAATTGTAGCATTAGCGAAAGCAAGGGGATTCGTGTATCCCGGTTCCGAGATTTACGGAGGTTTGGCAAATACCTGGGATTACGGCAACCTTGGGGTCGAACTCAAAAACAATGTCAAAAAAGCGTGGTGGAAGAAATTTATCCAGGAAAACCCCTACAATGTAGGCATAGACAGTGCCATACTT
>ENA-OWOZ01003075-OWOZ01003075.1-bioreactor-metagenome-genome-assembly--contig:-NODE-3075-length-11497-cov-3.324431_pt1 | contig 11497 bp, 11 predicted proteins | sample MGYA00238140_ERZ651804 | MGnify/ENA primary metagenome ERZ651804 (study PRJEB26910, sample SAMN07631232) | bioreactor metagenome | isolation source: Switchgrass digestor | place: USA: Dartmouth... | reverse complement strand
ATTAAAAGAAGTTATTATAGTCGACTCAGAAGAGGAATTGTCAGATGTATTGGAAAATTTCATTTCATAACTAAGTTAGAGCTTCTAACTTAGTTTTTTTCTAAAGTTTAATAATATGTGAAGGTGAAATAGATGATTATATTAGGCATAGACCCTGGACTAGCTATAGTTGGATATGGAGTCATTGAATATAAAGGGAATAAATATAGAGTATTAGATTACGGAGCTATAACTACTGATGCTGATATGTATTTGCCTGAGAGGTTAAAAGTGATATATGATGAAATGTCATATATTATAGACAAATATAAGCCTGAGGATTTAGCAATGGAAGAGCTGTTTTTCAATAAAAACGTGAAAACAGCAATAAATGTGGGACAAGCTAGAGGTGTAGAAATACTTTGTGCAAAGAATAAGGGATTAAGTATCTACGAATATACACCGTTGCAGGTAAAGCAATCAGTAGTTGGCTATGGAAGAGCAGAAAAAAGGCAGGTTCAGGAAATGGTTAAGGTATTGTTAAATCTAAAGGAAATACCTAAGCCTGATGATGTTGCCGATGCATTAGCAGTAGCCATATGTCATAGCAGCTGTCTGAATTATAAAGAGATGTTTAAAATGAAATGATAAAGGGTGATGAATTTGTATGAATATATTAAAGGGAGATTAGTTGATATAAGAGATGATCACGTTATATTAGAAAATGGGGGAATTGGATACAGGATATATACTTCTCAAAATTCTATTAGAGATGTAAGCTTAAATGAAACAGTTATTATGTATACTTTTTTTGCTGTTAGAGAAGATGGCATATATTTATATGGCTTTACTTCAGAAGAAGAACTTTCAATGTTTAACAAGCTAATTCTTGTATCAAAAATAGGGCCTAAAGTTGCATTGAGTATATTATCTGCTTTAACACCAGTACAAATCATAAAAGCCATACGCAATAATGAGTCTGATGTTTTCTTAAAGGTTTCAGGAATTGGAGAAAAGACTGCTAAAAGGATTATTCTTGAATTGAAGGATAGGATACCAGAGAATATTAAATCTGAAGATACAGGCATTGTTGAAAAAAATGATCATATTCAGTTGGCTATAGATGGTATAATGTCATTAGGATATTCTAAAGGTGAAGTGTATAAGATAATAAAACAGTTAGACACTACCCATATGGATGAGGAGCAAATAATCAGAGAAGTTTTAAGAAGATTATCAAAATGATCATGAAAGGTATTGATTGATATGGATAGAATGGATGATAAGCGCATAGTAACAAATTCTGTTAGAAGTGAAGATTATGAAAATGAAATTACATTAAGACCAAAGTGGATAGATGAATACATAGGCCAGGATAAGGTAAAGGATAAGCTGAAGATATTTATTGATGCTGCTAAGAAGAGAAGAGAGCCTTTAGATCATGTGCTCCTTTGTGGACCTCCTGGCTTAGGAAAGACCACATTGGCTAATATAATTGCAAACGAAATGGGAGTTAATGTTAGAATAACATCAGGACCAGCAATAGAGAGACCTGGTGATTTGGCAAGTATCCTTACCAACTTAAGCGAAGATGATGTATTGTTTATTGATGAAATACATAGATTGAATAGAAGTGTAGAAGAGATATTATATCCAGCTATGGAGGATTATGCATTGGATATTATAATTGGAAAGGGACCTAGTGCAAGATCTATCCGATTGGATTTATCAAGATTTACTTTAATAGGAGCTACTACTAGAGCAGGACTTCTTACTTCTCCTTTAAGGGACAGATTTGGAGTAATACTTAATTTAGAGCTATATGATGTTGAAAGCCTTAAAAAAATAGTTAAGCGTTCAGCAAATATACTAAACATAGAAATAGATGATGATGGAGCAATGGAAATAGCTAAACGATCCAGGGGAACTCCTAGAATTGCTAATAGGCTTTTAAAAAGAGTAAGAGACTACGCTCAAGTAAAGGCTAATGGTATAATCACTTATGAAGTTGCAAGACAAGGCCTTGAGATCCTTGAAATTGACGATTTAGGCCTTGATAATGTGGATAGGAGATTAATTCTTACGATGATTGAAAAGTTTAATGGAGGTCCTGTTGGAATAGATACTTTATCAGCAGCTACAGGAGAGGAAAAAAATACTATTGAAGATGTTTATGAGCCTTATTTGCTTCAGATAAATTTCATAACTAGGACCCCTAGGGGAAGAGTTGTTACAAAGGAAGCTTATGATCATTTTAATATTCCCTATAATAAAGATTAGAGAGGTGAGTAAGTTGGATTCTCTAGGGAAGATGATTTTAACATTGGGCATTGTTCTAGTTGTTATGGGGTCATTTTTAATAATTGGAGGCAAATTTGGATTGGGAAAATTACCTGGAGATATTTTCATTAAAAGAGGCAATGTGACATTTTTCTTTCCAATAGTATCCAGCATAATTATTAGCATTATTCTCTCATTGATTTTTAACTTATTCAGAAGATAAGGGGGTAACAATATGAAAAAATCAATATCTATAATACTGCTGTTAGCAATAGTTTTTAGTTCAACTTTTCTAGGTCAGCTAGCTTTTGCCAATGATGACGCTGATACCTATTTAAAGATTAAGCTGACAAGCCCTATTAAGTACAGCAATAAGGTGAATATATACAGCGATAGCGGCTTTTCAATATATGATATGGAAGATCCATATGATGAAATAGATTATATAGACGCTAATCATATATCTGTTGTTCTAGAAGATGGAAGTATATCATTATATGATGAGGATAATAATGAATTTATACCTTTTAGTGAAGATTATCTAATATCATCAGAAGATAGGAATGAAAAGAAAATTAAAGTTGAAGATAGATATTACAGAGATTATATTACTTTTAACAATTATGGGGACAAGCTCAATGTAATAAACTATGTTACTATGGATCATTATTTATATGGTGTAGTTCCAAGAGAGATGGGAGCTTCTTTTGAAGTAGAGGCTTTAAAAGCTCAAGCTGTTGCTGTTAGAACCTATGCTCTTTATAATATTAACAAGCATAAAAGTGAAGGTTATAATCTATGTGATAATACTCACTGCCAGGCTTACGGTGGTATGAGTTCTGAATTCAATAAGGCTATAAGAGCTGTTGATGAAACTAAAGGTATGATAATTACATACAATGGGAAACCTATAGATGCAGTATTTCATTCTAGTAGTGGAGGACATACTGATAATGCATATGAAATTTGGGGAGGCAATGCTCCTTATTTAGTAGCTGTTAAGGATGATTTTTCCATTGGATTTCCTAATAGCAATTGGCAAATAAGTTTTTCAGCAGATGAAATAAGCCAAAAACTAAACAATTCTGGATATAATATAGGGTATGTTACTGATATACAAATTTTGGCAACAACGGAAGGTGGCAGAGCTAAACAAATTAAGATAATAGGAACAAAAGGAGAATGCATAGTAACTGGAGATAAGCTTAGATCTATTTTAGGTTCTTCTATATTAAAGAGCAGCTTATTTACTATAGAAAAAGAAGTTTCTTATGATGATGAAATAGATATTCATGTAATAGGAGGAAGAGATTCTTCTACAAGCTCTGTTAATTTAAAAGATGTTTATGTAATTGATGAGAGGGAAATAGTTTCTAAGGCTGGAGATACAGTTAGTGTAATAACTGAAAAGGGAGTTAGTCAGTTAAGTAATTCTGGAACTCCAAGTAACATTAGATTTACTTTCGATGGAAAAGGATTTGGACATGGTATTGGAATGAGCCAATATGGAGCTCAGGGAATGGCTCAGCTAGGTTATTCTTATGATGAAATATTGAAATACTACTATAAGGGCGTAGAAATTGAAACTATGGATTAGAAGAGGATGATGAAATGAAAACAAAGGATTTCTATTATGAACTACCAGAAGAGCTAATAGCCCAACACCCATTAAAGAACAGAGAAGAATCAAGACTTCTCATATTAGATAAAAAAACTGGCAGCATAGAGCATAAGAAGTTTAAAGATATTGTATATTACTTAAATCCAGGAGATTGTCTTGTATTAAATGACACAAGAGTAATTCCTGCAAGATTGTTTGGCAGTAGAGTAGGTAAAGAGGAGAAAATTGAATTTTTGCTGCTAAAAAATATAGAAGGTAGCAAGTGGGAAGTATTAGTTAAACCAGGAAGAAAGGTAAAACCAGGAGTAAAAATTGTCTTTGGTGAAGGATTGCTAATTGCCGAAGTATTAAGCATCCAGGAGGATGGGACTAGAATTGTAAAATTCATATATGAGGGAATTTTTCAGGAAATATTGGACAAATTAGGAGAAATGCCTTTACCACCTTATATAAAAGAAAAATTAGAGGATAAAGAAAGATATCAAACTGTATATTCAAAAAAAGAAGGATCTGCTGCAGCACCAACTGCTGGCCTTCATTTTACAAAGGAATTATTAAGAGATATTGAGAAAAAAGGAGTAAATTTAGCATTTTTAACTCTCCATGTGGGGCTGGGTACTTTTAGACCCGTAAAGGTGGATAATATAGAGGAACACCATATGCATTCTGAGTATTACGAGGTTTCGGAAGAAACTGCAAATATAATCAATAGCTCAAGAGAAAATGGAGGAAGGATTATTGCCGTTGGCACTACATCTACAAGGACTCTGGAGACTGTAGCAACAGAAGATGGTAAAATTGAAGCAAAGAAGGGATGGACTGATATATTCATATACCCTGGATATAAATTTAAAGCAATTGATGGTTTGATTACAAATTTCCATTTGCCAGAGTCTACACTTTTGATGTTAGTCAGTGCATTAGCTGGAAGAGAAAACATATTAAACGCTTACAAGATTGCTGTAGAGAACAAATATAGATTTTTTAGCTTTGGAGATGCAATGTTTATAAAATAGAAGGAGGAGAGAAATGGCACTAGAATTCAAAGTACTAAAAGAGTCAAGTGATTGTTCCGCTAGACTTGGAGAGATAAAAACTCCTCATGGAGTAATTGAGACTCCAATATTCATGCCAGTTGGTACAAAGGCAACTGTAAAGACTATGACTCCTGAAGAAGTTAAAGCTTTGGGAGCTCAGATAATATTGAGCAATACTTATCATCTATACTTAAAGCCAGGCCATAAGTTAATTGAAGAGGCTGGAGGCTTACACAAGTTCATGAATTGGCATGGACCTATTTTAACAGATAGTGGCGGTTTTCAAGTATTTAGTTTAAGTGATTTAAGAAAGATAACTGAAGATGGGGTAGAATTCAGATCTCATATTGATGGAGCAACACATTTTTTAAGTCCTGAAAAATCCATAGAGATACAAAATTCTTTAGGGTCTGATATAATGATGTGTTTTGATGAATGTGCACCTTATCCAGCAGATTACGATTATGTAAAAGAATCTATGGAGAGAACTACTAGATGGGCTAAAAGGTGTAAGGATTATCATCAACATTGGGATAAGCAAGCTTTATTTGGCATAGTTCAAGGAGGAATGTATAAGGATCTTAGAGAAAAAAGCGTAAGGGATCTTTTAGATATAGGATTTTCAGGTTATGCTATTGGTGGATTAAGTGTAGGAGAACCAAAGGAACTAATGTGTGAAATGCTTGATTTTACAACTCCGCTTCTTCCTAAGGATAAACCAAGATACTTAATGGGAGTAGGAACTCCAGATTATCTATTTGAAGCAGTAATTAGAGGAATAGATATGGCTGATTGTGTATTTCCAACTAGAATTGCAAGGAATGGAGCTGTAATAACAAGCCGTGGAAGGATAACAATAAGAAATGCTAAATATAAGAATGATTTTGGTAAACTGGATCCAGAATGTGATTGCTATACTTGTACTAATTATTCAAGGGCTTATATTAGACATTTATTCAATGTTAATGAAATATTAGGAGCAAGACTGACTACAATTCATAATCTGTACTTCTTGCTTAAACTGATGGAGAACATTAGAAAGGCAATAAAAGAGGATAGGCTAATGGAATATAGAGAAGAATTTTACAAAAAATATGGATATATTGATTAATTAAAAAAGGTTTTTTTATTTTCATGTTGAATATATAATAATAGCATATTAGAAAAAGGAGGAATAGTGTATGGTATTTCTAACTGCTGGTGCAGGAGCTTCTAACTACAGTGGTATAATTATAATGGTTATATTCATAGCTTTCTTCTATTTCCTAGTAATAAGGCCTCAAAAGAAGAGAGAAAAAGAGATAAAGGAAATGAGAGATAGTTTAAAAGTTGGAGATGAAGTAATAACCATTGGAGGAATTTACGGTAGAGTAGTGAAGATTAAAGATGAAGTTGTAACTATTGAAGTTGGTGCTGACAGAAATAAAATGGATGTTACAAAATGGGCAATAGGCTCAGTATCAAACAAGAATAATGGTTCAGGAGATGAAAAATCCAATAAGGACAAAAGTAGCAAATAAACTTCCTTTCATTTAAGGAAGTTTTTGTTATGTATTTAGTAATAAACTCCACCTTTGATTAATAAGTTTTAATAAAAACAGGAGGTGGAGTTTATGAAATCAAACATTTTACGTCATGGGATAAATATATTGAAGAGCATAGCTTTAGCCTTTATTTTGACTCTATTACTACTATTTATAGTAACAGTGCTTTTGACATTTACGCCAATGAAAGAAGATACAATACCTTTGCTAAGCACAATTATTATGATAGTAAGCATAGCAGTAGGCAGCATTTATATGGCAATAAAAGCTGAAGAAAAAGGATGGTTAAATGGTGGAATTGTTGGGGTACTTTACTTTTTAATATTGTTACTCCTTAATTACTTATTTATAAAGCCCTTTATATTTGACGTTTATACTATAGGGAAGTTATTTATTTCTTTAGTTGCAGGTGTTGTTGGTGGAATGATTGGGGTAAACATTAAATAAAACTTTATCTGACATTTTTTTTATGATATAATCAATTAGTAACTTTAGTAGTAAAAAGGAGGGTTCTAGTTGAAGCACATTAAAACTTTATCTGGAAGAAATCTAAAGAATACTTTAGAAAAAGGCGGATGTGGAGAGTGCCAAACTTCATGTCAATCAGCGTGTAAGACTTCTTGTACAGTAGGAAATCAAAAATGCGAAAATAAGTAACATAAAAGGCAGTGGTTCTACCACTCCTTTTTAATTTAAATTGTTATTTAAAATTGAGGAGGTTACTGATGATAAAGGACAATAGAATCCATAAATTTTATCTAAATGACCGATATATAGTTTTAGATATATACAGCGGAGCAGTGCATGTGGTAGACAATATAGTATATGATGTGCTTGATTATTATAATTCAAATACATTAGATGAGATAGTAGATTTACTTAAGGATAAATATGACAGGGATTCAATTATTGAATCTTATAAAGAAATAGAAGAACTGGAAAGAGAAGGACTGCTATTTTCTGAAGAAGTGGATACTTCCGAAATAAAGTATAATCAAGGGAATATAGTAAAGGCATTATGTTTACATGTTTCTCATGACTGTAATTTAAGATGTAAATACTGTTTTGCTTCTCAAGGGGACTTTAAGGGTGAAAGATCTTTAATGAGCTTGGAAGTAGGGAAGAGAGCATTGGAATTTTTAATTAAAAACTCTGGCAATAGAAGAAATTTAGAAGTGGATTTCTTTGGCGGAGAGCCCTTAATGAACTTTGATGTGGTAAAGGAATTGGTTTATTATGGTAGAGAATTGGAGAAAAATAATAATAAGCACTTCAGATTTACAATAACAACTAATGGTGTATTACTAGATGATGATAAAATAGATTTTATAAATGGACATATGGACAATGTGGTATTGAGCTTAGATGGTAGAAAATCTGTTAATGACAATATGAGAAAAACTGTTAATGATCAAGGCAGTTATGATATAATAACCTCGAAGTTTAAGGCTCTAATTGATAGAAGAAAAGACAAGGATTACTATGTAAGAGGAACCTTCACAAGCTACAATTTGGATTTTTCCCAGGATGCATTACACCTATATAATGAAGGATTTAAGAAAATATCCATAGAACCTGTAGTTACTTCTCCAGATGTGGATTATGCATTAAGAGAAGAACATGTTGAAGATATACTAAATGAATATGAAAAGTTTTCTAAGGATTATATTGAAATAAAGAAGATGGATAAAGAGTTTTTGTTTTTCCACTTCATGATTGACTTAAATCAAGGACCTTGTTTGGCAAAACGCTCTATTGGTTGTGGTGCAGGATCTGAGTATATGGCAGTAACTCCAACAGGAGAACTATATCCATGTCACCAATTTGTTGGAAATGAGAAGTTTAAATTGGGTGACGTATTTAATGGTGTTAACAAAGTAGATATTAGAGATGAGTTTAAAAAAGCGAATGTATATAACAAAAGTGAGTGCAATAATTGTTGGGCTAAGTTCTACTGTAGTGGAGGATGTCATGCTAATAACTACAACATGAATAATGATATTATGAAACCTTATATTGTAGGCTGTGAGATGGAAAAGAAGAGAATAGAATGTGCTATTTCAATACTTGCCAATCTATAGGAAGTAAGGGTATCTTTTATCAGTAGGAGTGACGGTTTTGGAAAAATGGTTTCTTCGAAATGTTAAAGCTGATCTAGACCAAATATCTAAAAGGTTTAATATAAGCAAAGTCCTTTCTAAAATTTTAGTGAATAGAGACATAATAGACTATAATTTAATTGACAGTTTTTTGAATCCTAGTTTAGAAAAACTTCATAATCCCAAGTCTATGAAAGATATTGATAAGGGTATAAATATATTAAAGGAATCCATTTTAAATAAAGAGAAAATCAGAATATGTGGAGATTATGACCAAGACGGAAATTCTGCTGTTTTGACATTATATAAGGGAATAAAAAGATGTGGTGGAGATGTGGATTATGTAATTCCTGATAGGATTACAGACGGATATGGAATTAACGAGAGAATTGTCAATAAAGCAAAAGAGGATGGTATATCCCTTATAATAACTTGTGATAATGGAGTATCTGCTTTTGATGCAGTAAAGCTAGCAAAAGAGTTGGGATTGAAGATTATAGTAACTGATCATCATGAAATAAGCTATTCTGTTAATGACGACGGTACAGTAGAATATAAAATTCCAGAAGCGGATGCTGTAATTAATCCTAAAAGACCAGATTGTGGTTATCCATTTAAAAAGCTCTGCGGTGCAGGAGTAGCTTTTAAATTTGTTCAAGCTTTATACGAGGAAATGGGTGTGGATTTAAAGGAATCCTATGATTTATTAGAATTTGTTGCAATGGGAACAGTTTGCGATATCGTTGATTTGATTGATGAAAACAGGATAATGGTCATAGAAGGATTAAAGCGCATAAACAATACGAAAAACTTGGGATTAAAAGCGCTGATTAAGGCTACAGGTCTTGAAGGGAAAACGATTAACTCTTATTACTTAGGATTTATATTAGGCCCATGCGTTAATGCTTCAGGAAGATTGGATAATGCAGAAGATGCTGTTAAACTGTTTTTAGCTGAAGATGTTAATCTAGCTGAAGAATATGCTGAAAAGTTGCACTCGTTAAATGAAGAAAGAAAGTCCATGACTGAGGATGGTATAAAGAGGATTGTTAGACAAATAGAAAGTGGGAGATTTAAAGACGATAAAGTATTTGTAATTTTTGAGCCAAACATCCATGAAAGCTTAGCAGGAATTATTGCAGGACGTATTAAGGATATGTATTATAGGCCTACAATTGTGTTGACAGAATCTAGTGAAAAAGGTATTTTAAAGGGTTCTGGCAGGTCTATTGAAGAATATGATATATTTCAAGAAATTTCTAAATGTAAGGATCTTCTCATTAAATTTGGTGGCCATCCTATGGCAGCAGGATTATCAATGGAGACATCCTGTTTAGAAGAGTTTAGGGAAAGATTAAACGGACAAGCATCGTTAACTGAAGAGGATTTGTTGCCCAAAATATATATAGATATGCAGTTGCCTTTAGAGTATATTAATTATAGATTGGTAGAAGAGTTGGAGTTGTTAGAACCTTTTGGAAAAGGAAATCAAAAACCTCTATTTGGAGAAAAGAACATATCAGTAGTAAGAGCATTTCTCTTAGGAAGTAATAAGAATGTTTTAAAACTATTGTTAAAGACCAAAAAAGGCGGAACCATAGATGGATTGTATTTTGGAGATGTGAAGGAATTTGAAAGAAGAATGATAGATAAATTTGGTGAAGTGGAAGTAAAAAAGATGTATGAGGGAATAGATAATAATATCAGCTTGGATATTGCTTATATACCGGCTATAAACGAGTATATGGGAAACAAAAATTTACAAGTAATAATAAAAAATTATAGATAATTATAATTATTTGAAAGTTTATGATGAAAAATATTTAAAATTGATATATAATTGCTATTATAAATTATATTTAAAAATATTTTGCTTATAATTTTAGTTAAGCAGGTGAACTTCATGTTACAAGAACTATTATCAAGAGTATGCAAATATTATCCTGAAGCTGATGTGGATTTGATAACTAGAGCCTATGAGCTATGCAAGAAGAGCCATGAAGGTCAGTATAGGAATTCAGGAGAAAAATACTATATTCATCCATTTAATGTGGCGATGATATTGACGGAATTAAATATGGATGATGTGACTATTGCTGCTGCTTTACTCCATGATGTATTGGAAGATACAGACGTTACCTATGAAACCCTAGTGTTGGAATTTGGAGAAGAAGTGGCTAATTTAGTTGATGGAGTAACAAAGTTAAAGAAGTTAAAATACAAAAGCAAGCAAGAAAGCCAAGCTGAGAATTTGAGAAAAATGGTATTGGCAATGGCAAAGGATATTAGAGTTATTATCATAAAACTGGCTGATAGGCTCCATAATATGAGAACCTTAGAATATATGAATGAAGAGAAAAAGAAGGAAAAAGCTATAGAAACTCTTGAGATATATGCTCCACTGGCTCATAGATTAGGTATTTCAAAAATAAAGTGGGAATTAGAGGACTTATCTTTAAGGTATTTGGATCCAAAAGGATATTATGATTTGGTGGAAAAAGTAAACAAGAGGAGAAAAGAAAGGGAAGAATATATTCAGAGGATAATAGACCAATTAGATAAAAAGCTGGAAGAGATGAATATTTCAAGAGAAATAAGCGGACGACCTAAAAATTTTTACAGCATATATAAGAAGATGTATTATCAAAATAAGAGCTTTGATCAGATATTTGATTTAACTGCAATTAGAGTTATAGTGGATACCATTAAGGACTGCTACGCGGTTTTGGGCATAGTTCATACCATGTGGAAACCCATACCGGGAAGATTTAAAGACTACATTGCAATGCCTAAACCCAATATGTATCAGTCTTTGCATACTACAGTTATAGGAGAAGAAGGGGAAATATTTGAAGTTCAGATAAGGACTTGGGAAATGCATAGGACTGCAGAATACGGTATTGCTGCACATTGGAAATATAAGGAAGGAAACTTAAA
>ENA-OWOZ01003074-OWOZ01003074.1-bioreactor-metagenome-genome-assembly--contig:-NODE-3074-length-11498-cov-3.264075_pt1 | contig 11498 bp, 10 predicted proteins | sample MGYA00238140_ERZ651804 | MGnify/ENA primary metagenome ERZ651804 (study PRJEB26910, sample SAMN07631232) | bioreactor metagenome | isolation source: Switchgrass digestor | place: USA: Dartmouth... | reverse complement strand
CATTTTATTACCACATTTTCAACCCATACCGCTTAGGGTTGCAGCGATGCTCAGGCAAAGGAGAAACGCCGCCCTAAATTCCGCCCGCGGTCAATCAATTTTTCTCCCCTAAATAAAACTTGCCGGAGCATCCTTTGCCTCTGAAAAAATCAAGTGCTGTCTACTTAACCAGCTTCAGCGTCTCCCTCGCGATAGCCAGTTCTTCGTTTGTGGGAATAACCAAGGTTCTGACCTTTGCACCGGGAGCGCTTATATCTATCTCCTGGCCTCTTACCTTGTTCTTTTCAGGATCGAAGAATATTCCCAGATATTCCATATCCTTAAGTATCTGCGCTCTCACAATCCCGTTATTTTCACCGATTCCGGCAGTAAAGACTATGCAGTCTACTCCACCCATGGCCGCTGCATAGGCTCCGATATATTTCTTCACATGATAGGTAAAAACATCTAAAGCAATCCTGGCCCGTACGTTATCCTCTTCCGCTGCCGCTTCCAAATCCCTGAAATCGCTGCTTATTCCGGATATGCCCAGAACACCGCTTTCCTTATTCAAATATTGGTTCACTTCTTCAAGAGACAGGCCCTCTTTCTCCATAAGGAAGCTTATAATGGCAGGATCAATGTTTCCGGAGCGCGTGCCCATCGGTAGACCTTCCAGCGGTGTGAATCCCATGCTTGTATCGATGGACTTGCCGTATTTTACAGCAGTGATGCTGGATCCATTCCCCAGATGGCAGGTAATAATCTTCAATTCCGTGATGGGTCTGCCCATCAGGTCGGCAGCCTTATGGGCTACATATTTATGGGATGTTCCGTGGAAACCGTAACGGCGAATACCGTATTTCTTGTAATCATCATAGGGAATGGCATATAGGAAAGCCTCCCTTGGCATTGTCTGATGAAAAGCCGTATCAAATACGGCAACCATCGGGGTATTCGGCATCACTTTTTTGCACGCATTGATTCCCAATATATTGGCCGGATTGTGAAGAGGAGCCAGCTCAATATTCTTTTCAATGGCCTTCATGACTTCATCGCTGATGATCACGGAAGCGGAGAAGTCTTCTCCTCCATGAACAACCCGATGGCCTACCGCCCCTATCTCGCTCATATCCTTGATGACACCGTATTCCGGATGAGTCAGGGCATCCATGACCAGCTGTATGGCATCCGTATGATCCTTCATTTCAACCTGAATTTCCACTTTATCCTTGCCGAAAGGAGTGTGCTTCAGCACAGAATTCTCTATACCAATGCGTTCGGCATTTCCCTTTGCGATGACGCTTTCATCAGCCATATCAATGAGCTGATATTTTAAAGAAGAACTACCGGCATTGATAACAAGTATCTTCATATCCAAACCCTCCTCATTTGCTGGAAGCTTGTGCTGCCGTGATGGCGATTACATTGACGATATCCTCCGAACTGCAACCTCTCGATAGGTCATTCACCGGTTTTGCAAGTCCCTGGCTCAGAGGTCCTAAGGCCATCGCCTTTGCCAGTTTCTGAGTTAATTTGTAGGCAATATTTCCGGCATTCAGATCAGGGAAGATGAGGACATTGGCTTGGCCGGCTACCGGGCTGCCGGGACTCTTTGATTTTGCGACTTCTGGATCCAGGGCTGCGTCTACCTGCAATTCACCGTCGATCACCAGATCCGGATACAGTTCCTTTGCAATCCTCGTGGCTTCTACCACTTTATCCACAGACACATGGCTGGCGCTTCCTTTGGTTGAGAACGAAAGCATGGCAATCCTTGGCTCCATTCCAACCAAAGTCCTGGCCGTATCGGCTGCCGAGGCAGCAATGGATGCCAGCTCTTCCGCAGTGGGAGCCGGATTCAAACCGCAGTCAGAATAAATAAAGACACCGTTATGGCCAAACTTACAGTCGGGTACCTCCATTAAGAAACAGCTGGATGCCACTTTAATGCCCGGTTTTGTTTTAATGATCTGAAGAACCGGCCTCCATACATCCGGCGTACTGTTGACAGCTCCGGCCACCATTCCGTCTGCATGGCCTAATTTTACCATCATGCAACCAAAATAAAGGGTGTTCTTAATCAATTCCCTGGCTTTTTCAACCGTCATACCCTTGTTTTTTCGTAGCTCAACCAGGTTGTCCACATACAGATCATAATATTCAGATTCACCGGGATCTATTAATTCAATCCCGCTTAGGTCTACATTCAAACTCTTTGCCTTATCCTGAATCTCTTCAATATTGCCCAATAAAATGGGTTTTGCCAATCCCTCTTTCAAAGCAACCGCTGCTGCTTTGATTGTTCTTTCATCATTGCCCTCGGGAAGGACAATTGTCTTTTTACCTTGTCTGGCCCTTTGCCATATGTGTTCCATTACGCTCATATAAATGCTCCTTTCATTTACTTCATATATATAATAATGAATATCATATTTGTTGGCAACCCAATAAGTATTCTACAGGAATCCAAAAAATCCTCCCCCGGCCCCTTCTTTTTTGCTAAATAACCCGTGAAAAAAAGACAAAAAACGTGTAAAATAATATGAAGAAGCCTGCATTAGATCCGTCCTGTGTATTTTTTGCATCTTCGAAGTTTTTTATAGCACATGAGACGATCGTAAGGCAATATAAAAAATCTACGATTACAGCCTTTTTAGGAGAAAACTGTGAAATGAAAGTACTGGGACTTATCGTGGAGTACAATCCCTTTCATAACGGCCACCTTTATCATCTGAAACGATCCGTTGAAATCATCAAGCCGGATTACGTCATTGCTGTCATGTCGGGCCATTTTACCCAGCGAGGTGAAGCCGCCGTGATCGATAAATGGCTGAGGGCCGAAATGGCCCTGTCAAGCGGGATCGATTTGGTACTGGAACTTCCGGCTGTTTTCGCCGTTCAAACGGCTGAGATCTTTGCCCATGCAGGAGTTGAAATCTTGAATCATACCGGCCTTGTTACCCATATGGCCTTTGGCAGTGAAATCGGCCGGATCGAGCCCCTTTGGGAGATTGCAGAGGTGCTGGCCAAAGAGCCTCCTGCCTATCGGGAGCTTTTAAAGAACCATTTGGGCAAAGGCCTTCCCTTTCCCCGGGCAAGGCATTATGCCCTTTTGGATTACTTTCAAAAAACGAAAAACAATTCCGAAATCCTTCAGCCTATGGAACAAATCCTGGAGAATCCCAATTCCATCTTAGGTTTGGAATATCTAAAGGCACTGATCCGGACCGGCAGTTCCATCAAGCCCTTCACCTTTTCCAGAATTCATGCCGGCTACCATGAAAAAGAAATCAGCGGGACCATATCCAGTGCCACCGCTATTCGCCATGAGCTCTTTACCAGGGGAATGACTCCGGCCTTACAGCAGGCTTTACCCCGGAAAAGCTATGAAATCTTAAAAAGAGCGGTGGATATGGGTAGAGGGCCTGTTTCTAACCATTCATTGGAACAGCTCTTGCTGGGTATCCTAAGGCGGGCTTCATCGGATGAGATTGCGGAATGGGTGGATGTGGAAGAAGGCCTTGAAAATCGGATGAAAAGCGCAGCCCTTCAAGCCCGCAGCCTGGATGATTTTTTAAACAGAGTAAAGACAAAACGATACGTCTACACCCGGATACAGCGGATTCTGATACACGGCTTATTGGGCATGACCAAGAAAAAGCTGAAGCTCTTCAAAGCCTCGGGCCCTCAATATCTGCGCATCCTTGGCTTTAGAAAAGAAGCTTCTCCCCTCTTGAAAGAGCTAAAGAAGGCAAGCAGAGTACCCGTTATTACCAAACCGGCCCATTATAGGAATTTCAATCATTCCCTTTTAGAAGAGATGTTCGAAATGGATATTCTGTCAACAGATCTCTACTCCCTGGGGCTGGCGAATCCTGATTTTCGGATTGCCGGAAGGGATCTCCTTGAAAATTCCCTTATCATTTAAGGATCGTCATTTGGAATATGTAGAAAGTCTTCTTATGAGGCAGCCCCTTCCTCGGCAAGCCTGATTTTTTCTTTTAATTCTTCAATAACCTCCATCGTTGCTTGCCTTCCGATTTGTACTCTTTCCTCAACCTCATCAAAGCTTAAGGGGTTGACATTGTTTATACTGGGGTAGATCATGATATCGCTTTGGTTAATGCGGGTTTTCAGTATTTCCAGCTCCATGACCTCCAGGGATTGAAGGATCACCTCCAAAATGCCGTTGGCCTCACGATGCTCGCCTCGAAAGCCCACGTCCACTCCAACCACGATATCAGCCCCCATCTCTTTTACCACGCTTACGGGAACCCTTTCCAGGACTCCCCCGTCGACCAGGACCTGATCTCCCGTCTTCACCGGGACAAAGATTCCCGGAATGGATATACTTGCACGGATGGCTTTATAGAGCTTCCCCTCTTTTATTACGACCAGTTTGCATTTCTTTAAGTCCGTTGCTGTCACTGCAAAGGGAATTTTGGTTTCCTTAAACTCCTTATTTTGCGTCAGGAGCTTTAAAAGCTCCTCGATGCGCTTGCCCTGTATAAAACCATGGCGGGGAACGGTGACATCATAATATAGTTTGGAATCCAGATGACTGGCAAGGCCTTCCATCATCCTCGGGCTGATTCCACAGGCATAAAGCCCTCCAATTAAGGCACCGATACTGCTACCGGCGATATAATCCGGAACAATTCCATGCTCTTCCAGAACCTGCAGCACGCCTATATGGGCCAATCCTCTTGAAGCACCGGAACCCAATGCCAAACCAATTTTGGCTTTCTTCCTCATATCATCATCACCTCCATAATATATTATAGTAAAGCCAAGCGATAGGTGAGTTGCATTACGGTCAATAAATCAGTCTGCATCTGTGCTACATCAGCCATTTAAGATCTTTTCAAAACTTCCTGTTTTATAAAATAACGGAGGATTCCCATGCAAACGCTTAATTTAAAATCCATAAAGCTCGGTGCCACTGTTTTGATCCCATGCTTTCTTCTGCTGCTCATCCTTCTTTTCCCACAAGATGCCTTTGAGGCTGCCAGTTCCGGTCTCTCCGTTTGGCTCAAAGTTGTGTTCCCGTCACTGCTCCCTTTTTTTATTGGAAGCGAAGTCATGATCGGACTGGGTGTCGTTGATTTTTTAGCCGTATTCCTTCAGCCCGTTATGGGCCCGCTCTTCGGCTGTCCGGGCCACAGTTCCTTTGTCTGGGCCATGAGCGTCACATCCGGTTACCCTGTAGGAGCAAAACTCACCTCCTCTTTAAGAAAAGAAGGCCGAATCAGCAAGGTGGAAGGCCAAAGAATGCTTGCCTTTTGCAGTACCTCCGGTCCCCTTTTTATGATCGGCGCTGTCGGCATCGGGCTACTAGGCAGTATCGAAGCAGGAAAAATCATCGCCATCGGCCACTATACAGCTGCCGTGCTTTTAGGCCTGCTGTTTCGCTTTTACAAAGCCTCTGATTCAAAGAATTTGAAAGAACCCTATCCCCCCTCGGGAAGGCTTTCCGCTGCCCTTGCTGAACTGCGGAAAGCCCGTTTAAAAGACGGTCGCCCTTTTGGAGAATTGCTGGGGGACTCAGTCAGGCATGCAGTCAATACCCAGCTTGTGATTGGCGGTTTCATCATCCTCTTTTCTGTAATCTACCGTCTTTTGGATAAAATCAAATGGATTGATTGGTTTGCCCGGCAGCTGCTTCTCATCTGTCAACCTTTGAATCTGGATCCGGATTTATTACGGGGCTTGGCCGGAGGAATTTTCGAGGTAACCGTTGGCTGCAAACTCCTGAGCTTGACTGCAGCGCCCATGGCGCAAAAAATCGTCCTGGCCTGCTTCTTGATTGGTTTTAGCGGCCTGTCCATTCACGGTCAGGCGGCCAGCTTTATCAGTAAGACAGATCTGTCTATCGGCCTTTATCTCATAACAAAGCTCTGCCACGGTTTCCTATCGGCAATCATAGCGGCAATGAGCATGGAGCTTTTCTATAAGGATGTTGAAGCCTTTCATCCAATCCTCCTTGAGGATCGCTTATCGTGGTTCCAGAGCTTACAATCATCCTTACTTCTTTTTACATTGATCATCCTGGCCTTGATTGCATGTGTCCTTATTCTACACTATTTAAGCAGACTTCATTCCCTCCCTTTTGCCAAAAGGAACAAAAAAAAGCTGTTCAAATACTGAACAGCTACCTGCTGCTATTTAGTTCATTTCGATTGCGCTCTAAAATCGATAATTGCTCCTTTAGATAGGCTTCTACCTCTTGAAGCAGTTGATCCGCATACTCCTTGGCCCCTAAACGGATCTCCTTGGCGCTGTTTTGGGCATTCTCAATAATCCTCCGGGACTGCTGATAGGCCTGTTGCGCAATTTCGTTTTCATCCACCATGGCCTTGATACGCTGCTCAGCCTCGTTAATGATGGTTTGGGCCTCCTGATGGGCATCCTCTAAAATTCGCTGCCTTTCCTTCTTGATCCATTCTCCCTGCTTAATCTCTTCCGGCAGATTCAAACGGATATCGCGGATGATTTCAAAACACCTGTCCCTGTCAACCATGGCTTTCGATATAAATGGAATGGCTATCCCCTTTTCCAGCTCATCCTCCAAAATATCCAAAAGATTTAGAATGTTCAATCCCTTTCCCCTCCCTACTCTAATTTGAGTCGTTTTTGAATAATAGGCAATACGACATCGGGTACCAGTCCGCCGATGCAGCCACCCAGCCTGCCTATTTCCTTGACCATACTTGAACTTAAATAGGAGTACTTGTGGCTGGTCATCATAAACAAGGTCTCCACCTCAGGATTCAACTTTCGGTTCATCAAAGCCATTTGAAATTCGTATTCAAAATCGGAAATCGCTCTTAATCCTTTTATGATCACCTGTGCATTTTTTTCCTTCATAAAGTTGATCAATAAACCGTCAAAGGATTCCACTTCTACATTGGGCAGCCCTTCCACCACTTTTTTCAGTAGGGCAACCCGCTCTTCCATGGTGAAATAGGGTGTCTTGCTGTGATTCTTTACTACAGCGACAATGAGCTTATCGAATATTTTGGAGGAACGCTTGATAATATCCCAGTGCCCGTTTGTGACCGGATCAAAACTTCCCGGATAAACAGCTATCCTCATCATTGCTTCATCCTCTCTTATAAAAGCTAACTGAAGTGTTGCCATAGATCCTTGTATCTACCTTGCGCAGCTCTTCTATCGTTTCGGGCTGTATATCCCTTGTTCTATGCTCTACAATGACTACGCCGGTATCCGCTACAAGCTTTTCCTGAGACAATGCTCTTAAGACAGGCTCCTCCAAACCCTTTTCATAAGGAGGATCCATAAATACTATATCAAAGCGCTCACCGTTACAGGATAGCTTTTTGATCGCCTTAAGAACATCCATAGATAGGATTGTAGATTTATGTAGATATCCGAGATTTACACAATTCTTCCTTAATACCTTTATGGCAGACGGTTCTTTTTCAACGAAAACGGCCTTCCTACTTCCACGGCTCAAGGCTTCGAGGCCAAGATTGCCTGTCCCTGCAAAGAGGTCCAGGACAAGGGCATCCGCTACTTGAAATTGTATAATATTAAAAATGGACTCCTTCACTCGATCGGACGTAGGCCGAGTGTGCATGCCCTTTACCGATTCTATAGGCCTTCCCTTACTTTCACCGGCAATGATTCTCAAAGGCCATCCTCCCAGTATACATGGTCAAATGACGGATTGCTTGGCTTTCAATCAAAACCGCCCCGCTTCATTTTACATAAAATATTACATAGGACAGAATACCCCGCCTGTCAACAGGCAGTTCAACATTTATATAAATTTTAGCACAATTCCCATTCATGAACAAGCAGGTTTGCTTGAAAAACAAAAAAACACGTGAAAAGCAAAATTGTATGTATATTCTGAATAAAATGATGGGATAATAGAACTGTTAAATAATGCTGCATTATTTAACAATTCCCCATAATTCCCCATAAAGCTCTTCCTTCAATTTCTCCTCTCCCAACACTGGTGACCGGGGTCACCAGTGATTTTTGTTTGTATAGGAAACCAGGCCTTCAGGCAGGTCTTTTGGGAGCTTTCCGGCATAAATAAAAGGAACAGGCAACAGCCTGTTCCTTTTATCATCTATCTATCATTTATCTCCCACTCATTTGTCTTTCTGCCTGTTCAATCATTCTCTTAACCATATAGCCGCCAATATATCCGGCTTCCTTGGAAGTCAAGTCACCATTATAGCCCTGTTTTAAGTTTACACCAATCTGGTTGGCAATCTCAAATTTCATGTTGTCCAGAGCCTGTCGAGCCTCAGGAACAACCTTTCGATTTTTGTTTGCCATTCGTTTTTTCACCTCCTGTTGTCTTTGTACTATTAATGTAACCAATCCACATTTTTTTACCCTAGTAATTAATAGTAAGGATGGTGTTTACAGCCTAAAAAGGCTAAGCTTTTACAAAAGAAGGTGAAAAAAATGGAAGCAAATCAATTCATTGCAATTTGACCCAACTTTTCTCCAAATTGCCTTGTAATAAACTCCATCAAAGCCTGGTACTCCTCCCGGTTGGGATCCTGAAGGACCTTTTTTGCAGCAGCCTGAGCCAGTTTCAAAACGGGAAGATCTCTAGGGAGTTTTGCGATTTTAAACTCCGGAATTCCATGCTGCCGGACCCCAAGAAAATCACCAGGGCCTCGAAGTTCCAAATCCTTTTCCGAAATGACAAAGCCGTCATTGGATTGAACCATAATCTGCATTCGTTCTTTTGTTTCCTGGTTTTTCGGATCTGATATCAGGATGCAATAGGATTGATGAGGACCCCGTCCAACTCGTCCTCTCAGCTGATGAAGCTGGGCAAGGCCAAACCGTTCCGCGTTCTCAATGACCATCAGGGTGGCATTGGGCACATTGACACCTACTTCAATGACCGTAGTTGAAACCAATACCTGAACTTTACCCGAAACGAAATCCTGCATGACAGCCTCCTTCTCCGCTGCTTTCATTTTGCCATGCAGAAGGCCCAAGCGTAAATGGGCCAATGGACCTTCTGAAAGCTCCTGGAACAGCTCCACAGCGGATTGGGAATCCACTTTTTCAGACTCTTCGACCAGGGGGCACACCATGTACACTTGCCGGCCTTCCTTTACCTGCCTTTGGATAAAGTCATATACCCGATTCCTCATGGATGTGGGAACATGATAGGTTTTTACCGGTTTTCTGCCCGGTGGAAGCTGATCCACGATCGATATATCCAGGTCTCCATAAAAAATAAGGGCAAGGGTCCTGGGGATGGGGGTTGCTGACATGACCAGTATATGGGGATCCTTTCCCTTTTCTTTCAGCAGGGCTCTCTGTCGCACGCCGAAACGATGCTGCTCATCCGTTACAACCAAACCCAGATTCTGAAATGAGACATCCTCCTGAATAACGGTATGGGTTCCAATGAGGATATCCACCGCACCGGAGCTTAAATCTTCCTTTATTTTCTCCTTCTCGCTTTTTTTCATACTCCCCGTGAGGCACTCTATACGTACTCCCCAATTGGCAAATAAATCGATAAAGGATTTATAATGCTGTTCTGCCAGAATTTCCGTTGGAACCATCATTACTCCCTGATAACCGCTGAGATGAGCACAGTAAAGGGCGATCGCCGCCAGAATTGTTTTCCCCGATCCCACATCTCCCTGCACCAGGCGGTTCATTGGCCTGCCACTTTGGAGATCCTCCAAAATCTCCTTAAGGACCCGGCCCTGGGCCTCAGTCAATTGAAACGGGAGCCTTTGAATAAATTCATCCAGCTTTTCTTTAGGCCATGCAAAGAGGATTCCATGGTTTTGTTTTTGATTTTGCAGGTGGATTTTCCACAGTGCCAGCTGAAGAAAAAATAGCTCCTCAAAAACCAGCCGTCTTCTGGCCTCCTCCAGGTCCAGGGTCGATTTGGGAAAATGAATCTGATATAGCGCATAATTCTTTTCCGCCAGCTTAAACTGTTGCCTGATGGATAAGGGTATTTCATCCTTGATTTGATTGTTTACTTTATTCAGGACTTCCATGATCAGCTTTTGGATATCTTTTTGGGTGATTCCCTCTGTCAGGGGATAGATAGGTACAATCCGAGGCTCGTCATGTTTTTCTGGGGTATATTCTTCTACCAAAGGATTCTGCATCTGCAATGTGCCGAACCTATATTCCACCTTTCCTCGGATAAAGTAAAGCTTGCCCGGCACATAAGCTCTGGCTCGAAAGGGCTGGTTATACCACACGCATTCAATTTTCCCCGAAGCATCCTTTGCATTCCATTTCACAATCGTCATTCCGGCTCTGGGCTGTAAAATGGATGGCTTCTGATGAAAAGAGGCCAATATGGAAGCCTCCTCACCCACCGCCAATGCCGATATGGATTTTAGCTTCTGCCACTGTTCATAATCCCTGGGAAAATACAAAAGCGCATCTTCTACTTTCTCTATTCCGATTTTCTTCAGAATCCTTGCTTTCTTAGGTCCTATCCCCTTGACATATTGGACGCTTTCCTTCAAAAAATCCATTCAAATCCCTTCCCTTCAACCAGGTCCCCGGCAGAATAAATGCTGGAGGGGCACCTCCAGCATTTATTCTACTGAAATGATATAGTAATATAACGGCTGACCTCCCGAATAAAGCTCCACATCCAGATCCGGATAACGGTCACTGATAAAATCTGTGATTCTTTCCGCATCTTCAGCACTGACTTCTTCACCATAGAACAGCGTAACAATCTCGCTTTCAGAATCCACCATCTCATCTACCAGCCGCTCCGTCACATCCGGAATCTCTTGCCCTACTACTTTGATCTCCCCGTTCACCAAACCGATGATATTGCCCTTTTTGATCTCAATATCGTTGAAAACGGAATCCCGCACCGCATAGGTAACTTGTCCGGTTTTTACCCTGCTAATCGCATCCGTCATCCTTTCCGATATGCCGGATGCATCCAATTCCGGATTAAAGGCGACCATTGCAGCGATTCCCTGGGGAATGGATTTGGTGGGGATGACATGGATTTTTTTATTGCTTATCTCCCGGGCTTGATTGGCTGATAAAATGATATTGCTGTTGTTTGGAAGAATGAACACTTCCCTGGCCTTTACTTTCTCAACACCCTTTAAAATATCATCGATGCTTGGATTCATTGTCTGTCCGCCTTCGATGATAGAATCGACGCCCAGATCCCTGAAAATGGATGAAAGGCCTTCTCCCATGGCCACGGCAACGACACCGTAATCCTTCTCCGGTTCTTCTGCTTTTTCTTGCGCAAGGCCAGGATTATCAGGGCTTTCATCCAGGTGCCGGTGCTGCTCCCTCATATTATCGATCTTGATGTTTGACAGTTCGCCAAAGCGAAGGGCAAGTTGCAGAATCTTACCCGGCATATTGGAGTGAACGTGAACCTTTATGAGGTCCTCATCTCCGACAACAACAATGGAATCGCCCAGTTTCTCCAATTTTTCCTTGAGCTTTTCTATATCGCTTTTGTCCACATGGGGATGTAAATTCTTTATGAAAAATTC
>ENA-OWOZ01003070-OWOZ01003070.1-bioreactor-metagenome-genome-assembly--contig:-NODE-3070-length-11500-cov-4.006040_pt1 | contig 11500 bp, 8 predicted proteins | sample MGYA00238140_ERZ651804 | MGnify/ENA primary metagenome ERZ651804 (study PRJEB26910, sample SAMN07631232) | bioreactor metagenome | isolation source: Switchgrass digestor | place: USA: Dartmouth... | reverse complement strand
CGCTCCGAAGGCGGTCTGGGCGTTAAGGGCGCTGGCGCTGGATAGTTCCCTGCCGTCTTGCCCGTCCAAAAGAAAGCACACCACCGAAGTGGTGCCTATGTCGATTGCAATAAGATCACCCTCGCGGTGCGGATTTAATTTCGCCGCCGTCTCGATACCGGCTCTCAGGACGTTCAGCCCGCTTTTTTCCGGAATCGTGACCGTCATGTCCGCCTCAACGGAAACCTGGCATGAGAGCACGGTCCCGCCGTCCACCGTGACGGCGCATTTTCCGCATTTTCCATGCCCGCCACAGGGGGCGTCCAGAAAGACGCCGGCATCCCGCAGCGCTTTCATCAGGTTCGCCCCGGAAGGGACCTCCGCGCGGATGTCTCCGGGGAAAATACGAATCGTCGGCATATCGACCCTCCTATTAGCAGCCGGCCGCCATTATTTTGCGGCCAGGCAGATGCTCGCCGTGTCCTCAGGCGTCTTCCCGTAGGCGTCGGCCCCGAGTCTCTTCGCTATCGACTCGTTGACGCAGGCCCCGCCGACAACCACTGTCACCCTCTCCCGGATGCCCGCCGCCGATAGGGCCTCCACTGTTCTCTTCATGGAATCAATAGCAAAGGTCAGCACCCCGGACAGGGCGACAATCCGAGCGCCCTCCTCTATGGTTCTCTGCACGATGGCCGCCGGGGATGCGTCCACTCCCATGTCTATAACCTCCAGCCCCTTGGACTGGAGCACGAGGCGGACGATGTTCTTCCCTATGTCGTGCAGGTCTCCCTCCACGGTGGCGAGAATCACCTTTTTCCTCTCCGCATTCTCCGGCGGTTTCGGGAAGGTGGGCCGCAGTATTTCCAGCGCCTGAGAAAAAAGCTCGCCGGCAAAAATCAAATCGCCTACAAAGTATTCAAGGCTGTCAAATTTCTTCCCCACTATATCCATACCCCGGGACAGCGCTTGAAGCACCTCCGGGGTCTTCTCCGGTTCTTCCTCGGCGACGCGGCGGGCAGCCGAGAGCACTGCCTGCTCGTTTAAATCGCCCATATCCTCGGCCAATTTTTCAAAATCTATCAATGTCCCGCTCCCTTTCCGTTCAGTTTTCCGATTCTCCGCCGGGTCATTTACTGGAACGAGTGTCTTACGCATTCCAGGAACTTTTCCAGTCTATTCTCGTTCTTTTCAAAATACCACAGATACAGCATCCGGTTGGTGCCCTTTCCTTCCACCTTGGCGATATCGCACCGGCGCTGCCGGACTCTAAGTATCTCATGGGTCATAAAGGAGGCGGAGGTATCAAAACTCAGCGGAATGTCGCTGGTATAATTGCTCCAGTAATAATTCCAGGTAACCGTATCCACCGACCAGGAAAGATTCAGGTCCACATGGTTCAGGGCTACAATCTCCTCCAGCCAGGTGTTGGTATTCAGCCGCATGATGGGATAACCCGCAAGCTCCGCTATGTCCACGCTCTTCCGGCCGGAGAGCGGATGGTCCCGCGGAATCATCAGGAGCAGCTGCTCGCTGAGAATGGGAATCCGTTTCAGGCCCAGCTTCGGGCTCGGCTCCAAGTACCGGTCGTCTGCGATGGCCACGTCCGCATCCCCGCTGAAAAGCGCCTCGACAATCTGGGCACCGGTAACCACCTGGAGGCTCAGTGGCCGGGTGTCGTAGTGGAAATAGTCCTTCATGATGAAGGAAAAGTAATTTCCAATCGAATACAGGGACAGGTTCTCCGGCGGCTCATCCTGCGGGGTAAAGCGCTCCCTAATCTGGCCGAAAATGTAGTATATCTGATTGACATACTCGAGCAGGGCCTTTCCGTCGCTGTTGAGATAAAGCCGTCCCCCTACCCGGTTGAACAGGCTGCAACCGAGCTCTTTTTCCAGATTTGCCAGGCTCTTGCTCAGCGCCGGCTGGGAAATGTGCAGCTTCCGAGCCGCCTGGGTCAGGCTCTCGGCTTCGGCAATGGCTTTAAAATAGAACAATTGCGTGCTTTCCATAGCTAAACTATAACATTTTTCCAGCAGCCGCGTCAAACGATTTTTGCGAATATCTTATAACTATTTGTTATTTGTTTTAATGAATATCCGGTAGTGGATATTGTGTGGAATCGTGATTGGATATAAGCAGCCCAAACGATTGTTACCTTGTAGTTATAGCTGATAATAAATTTCAGTTATGAGTTGCAAAGGATGCAAGCTCAAAATTATAGATCGTTGATATGCGAGCGGAGCATCTCCATCCACAAGAGAATTCCAGAGACCCGCAGCAGTAAAACGCGTAATCTCCAATGCGTTTAACTGATTCTGGAATCGACAATCGATTTCAAATTCGTGAAATTATAAAACGCACGATCTCCTATAGACGTAACGCCATTCTCGATTATTACTGTTTCAACTGATTCAGCCAACCTGTCCTACATAAAGATGGATCTCTCCACGCCAGGCATCCAGGACTCCGTCGTGAAGAATGATAAGCATTACAGCATCCGCCGGGATGAAATCGTGACGGACGCCGAGCTTTTCGAGGAAGCCGCCCGGAATTCCAAGCCGCATGAAAGCCTCGAGGGGGCGCGGGCCATTCTGTCGCTTTATAAAGGAGAATATCTCTCTGATTTTGAAGCCCTTTGGGCCGTTGCAAAGCGTCTGAAATACGCTGAGATATACAAAATAGCGCTCGAATTTATTTCATCAATCCCCTAAATCGCCCCGCTGCGTGGGTTTAATTGTCTGTTGTAACGCTGCAAAGCAATTACAAACGTCAGCCCGATTATACATGCGCTGCTCCCCGGGCAATTCAGTTAAAGCAAAATCCCGTACATTTTTGTACGGGATTTTGCGTATTAGCTGGAGAAAGCGGCAGCGATTCAGGTTATCCTCTCCGTGTAAAAAGCTACTTTCTTCGGGCAAATTCCTTTGCGGTAGCTTAACTCTATCTCATCTGTTCTATTCCTAATTATTCTTTCTGGCCGCCGTTCAACATGGATTGTAGTCCTATAAAAATTCTGCAAAAAATATTATGTGACCTCTTGCTTTTCAGAGAGGTTTATGCTATTATATCTAAGCGCCTCGCTGGACAGGTAATTAATAGGCCGGTCCGAGCAGGGGCCAAAACTTAATAAAGCGTGGGGGTATAGCTCAGTTGGGAGAGCGCTTGAATGGCATTCAAGAGGTCAGCGGTTCGAACCCGCTTATCTCCACCATGAAATTAAGAACGAAAAAGGCTTCAAATCTTACGATTTGAAGCCTTTTTCGTGTTTTTTGTAACTTTTTGCTTATGATTGCATTCGTTGATCCTCGGCTGTTTGAAGCTTAAAAAGTGGAATATGAGTGGAACGGGAAAAAATTCTTCTTTTTCAGGCCTCAGCAGAGGCCAAGTCGCGACAGAAAGACTCTGTTGCCGCTTCCTGCTACATACCTACTACATACTCACTTTGATCCAGTGCCGAATGGCATATATAAACTAATCACCGTTCATTTTGCGCTTAAAAACGATTACCGCAAAAGCAAAAATTACAACTATATAAGCAAGCGTAACTCCCAGGTGCGAAAGCGCGGGGCCAAAACTTCCGCTCAAAACCGCTTTTATCCCCTGTACGCTGTGGTAAAAGGGCAAAATATCCGCAACTTTTTTGAAAACGCCCCCAATTAGGTCAAGCGGAATAAACACTCCGGAGAGCCATCCCGCGACATTTGTAAGCAGAGCTCCGCAAACACCGCCGACAGCCTTGTCGTTCATCATGCTACCAAAAAGCAAACCAAACGAGACAAACAGCAGTGAAGTAAATGCTGTGGCAAAGATTGCCGGTAATAGCCATATGGTAAGCTGAAGTCCCAAAATGCAGGCGGCGATAAAAGTCACAGCTGACTGAGCCAGGGCCATAATAATAAGCGGGAGTGTATAGCCTAAAATAAAATCCAGCGAGCTCATGGGGGAAGCAAAAAGGCGCACCAGAAATGACGAGGTACGGTCTTTTGCAAGCAGCATACCCGAAAACAGCGCCATAAACGCGGTTCCGAACATCGCGAGGCCGGGCGCGAGATTATCTATTCTAAACATCGTGTTGTTGGCTTCAGCCATTATATTGACCAATATACAATTTACAGCCATTATCCAGAGCGTCAATATGTTTACGACGTGGTAATCAAAATCCTACAATTTGAGAGTTTTATTTTGGTAGCTTTTGCTTCATTCCAAGGATTAATTACTACTATATTTTCACGTTGTCAAAGTTGGGAGTTGATGCCCGTCTGTTTGGTGCAGAACTCTTACATAGACAAAAGAAAAATTTACAAAAAGTTTACATTTTCAACCGCTTTGCGGGCCTGTATCCGTGGGGGCCGCATCCTATGCGCTTTGTCGCTTTTATGGTGCGGTTTATCGGGACAGGCAAATCCTTAATTCATTGCCCGGAGTCCCAAAATTGCGAAATTCTCTTGACGCGACCGATTTTCCTGCGTGCTGGCAGTCGGCGGGATCGTTCTGCACACGCAGGACGCAAGATACAGCCCGTTCGACACGCCGAAGCGTACCTTTTCACTGCGCCCCGATATTGTGCTGGGTGGGAGAACCGTCGTCATTGACACCAAATGGAAACTGCTTTCGAACAAGTTCAGCAATTTCGGCATTTCACAGTAGACATGTATCAGATGTAAGTCTATGGCAACAACTTCATATGGTGTAATTAAAAAAGCGAGGGTGCAATTGGCAGGCTCGCTTTTCCTTGAAACAAGTGGGATGTAATATGGGTTGCGATTCATCAAGTATAACACAGGTATAATAGTAGCATATGGACTAGCAAGCCCATTGCTACTATTTTTTTCTTCTTAATATGCACCACAGCGGAGGATAAAGGCCATGTAATAGGATTATGAAATTTCTAATTGCTGGTAAGTATCGAGACATGTTTCTTCATTACTTGAGTTCAATGCAGCAGCAATAGTATTAAAATCTAGGATTGGTTCCTCGTCACTTTCATCTCGGAGGATAGCATTAGCACGAACTTTGACACGGCTAAGCAATTCGGTATCCCTTGTATGGGCTTCCACTTGGAAGTCCTGATTATCTTCAGGTTTAATTCCCAATGCGTCAAGTTCCTTTATCACTCGATCTATCGTCTCATCCGGATACCGATAGTATTCACTTCCACGAATCCGAATAAATCTCCATCCCAGACGTTCCAAAATTGTCTGGCGCTCCATATCTTCACGAATTTTTGCTTCACCGCTGTGCCAACGCTCGCCATCACATTCTATTGCCACTGCCTTATTACCACATATAACCACAATGTCAAGTCGGTAAGAGCCTACTTGCCGTTGTTGTTCAATGTGGTAACCTCTGTCATATAAAGCCTTTGCAATATCTGACTCAAAAGGCGATTCTGCTTTATTATCGATAACCTTATGAGCAATTTCCGAAGCTTGAGGATTAATTGCATAATCTATCAATTTTTTGCGCAAGTCACCAGGTTGAAGTTCAGTAAACGGGTCTAGGGAATAAACGACCCAAAGCTGGTCCCTCGCACGACTTGCAGCAACGTTATACCGCTTTCGGTATGCTTCATCAGGTCCAAACCCCAGCATGCGAAGTGGGCCCGTCCCATCGCCGCTATCAACTATGCTTAGAAATATAACATCACGTTCATCACCTTGGAAGTTTGCAGCGTTGCCGCAAAGTATTCTTCTCGAAATCATTTCTTTAGGAGGTATTTTCTCCTCCATGAGTCTTTGGATTACTTTAGCCTGCTCATCGCCAAGCAGGGAAATTATTCCAAAAGATTTCCCAGAATACTCTGGTTGTTCAAGGCACGCTCTAAGCAAAGCGACAATTGCCTGTGCTTCTTTGGGATTGCTCTTTCCAATTCTTTGACCATCTGCAACACGAAAGTTTACGACAGCAGGAAGAAGATTGCTACTGCTGGCATCCCGCAATGCTTTGATTTTGTTGTTATACGATAATTGATTGCTGAATCCGATAATTTCTGGGACACTGCGGAAATGTTCCCGTAGCATTAACGGTTGAAATGTAGTAGCGGCAATATCATAAATTGATGTTTTTTCATTAAATAAATCATAAATTTTTATCTTATCTTTAATGTATATCTGTTGCAGTGCAGTCACTTTATCAACTTCAATCCCTATGGCCATGGGGCTAACCTGTTTGTCATCTCCCACGATAATTAGCTTTTTACCCATATACAATATAGCAAGAGAAGATATATCGGCTTGGCTAGCTTCATCAATGATAACGATATCAAATCTGTTCTGTTTTGGATTTAAAACTTCAAGAGCACGGTTGATTGGCATAATCCAACAAGGAACGGCGTGTTGACATTTCGCCATGTATTCACGAGCTCTGGCTTTAAGAGCAGGCGCTCGTTTTCCTGTTCCCTTACCAATCCGTTGAACAGTTAGTTTCCAGCCTTGAAGCGCTTGTCTCATATCTATATTACTTTCAGTTTTTTTAAGCAGATGATACCATCCGCTCTTTTCGGCAAATAGAGCGGTTACTCGTCTGTATTCTTTGCTTAAACGAAGACTTTCAGCTTGCAGCTCACTGTACGGTTGCGACGTGATATCTGCAACTATTGCATTAAGCTGCTTCCACTTCCAAGCGTCTTCAATATTGCTTGGCACCGTAGACATGCCATGTATACCTAGCCTATTTTCGATCGCATCTGCCCAGTCCGGCGCAATCGGAGCAAGAATTTTGAGTAATTCTTTGCGTTTATTCAGAATAGTGTATTTAGAATAAATTCTTTCTAACTCTGAGTAAGCATCAGCATATTTTTGAATATCCCCATTAGATATTGCCTCATAAAGTGAAACGCAAACGTGGCTATGCCCTCGCTGCCCGGACATCACTATATCTTTTAAAGTATTGATATCATTGCTATGTTTTTCAATAGTAAGAATTTCAAAACAGGCATCGCATAATTTCGGTATAAGATTTTCTACAGAAAAAAGTATTTTGTCCGTGGCTACCAAATCAGAGTCCGTTATATTAATATTGAAAATTATATTTTCCGGAAAACCGACTGCGGCCAATTTGCTAAGCAATTCTTGATACTCTGTATCGTACCACTTAAGGTACCGATTTATATACGGTATCCATTTTTTTGCAACTAGTTCTGGATTACGCTGATCTAATTCAAAAAACTGCAAAGTATTATGGATACCTATAAGCTCACCCCAGTAAGCAGAACATTTATTGCGCATTTCGGTTAATTCGATGAAATGAAGGACCAAATCGCAATCCTTTGCGGATTGTACCATATTCCCATTAATTGTTACCGAACGCAAAGCATTCTCATATTCTTTATGCATTAACAAAGTAAGTTTACTAACTTTTCCTTTTTCTGTAAAAATCTTTTTTATGGCTTCAAAGGGCTTTTTTAATTGAGAAATACTCTCTATATTGGAAAACTTAATATCCAGCCCAAATTGTTCGGATAAAACTAATTCTGACAATTCACAAAGCTTATTAATTTCCGAAATAAGCGTAATCCAGCGCTGCCGGAAAGCCCCGCCAGTTTTGCCCTCTACAGCTGCCACTTTCATCCAATTCTCAATTTTATCAAAAGAACTTACATATTCTTTCAAGGCAACAATATCGGCATATTGAGGGTATATAATTGTAAAGCTTCCAGATTTTAAATGGATGTGAACATTACGTTCTTCTAATATGTTTTCAATTTTCCATTTATTATCCGCAGCAGTTTTATCTAATCGCATTTTTGCAGATTGTAAGTTGTTCCAGCAATGTTCAAATTCTGCCGGAGCCATTAGTTGTTTTGGATCCGGCAAACCAATTGACAACTCTACTTCATCTTTTTCAGAAATTTCCCCATTGCTGCGATATAATTCTAAAAGTTGTTCAAAGGTTAAAGGTAATGGATAATTAAGCCGAACTCTTCCGGGGATATATGATAAATCTTCTGCATTATTAATAACGAACTTAGCTGCTTTTGTTGGAGTAAACTCCTCGCCATTGTAAACAATGCAACTGCATTCCGAGTTTATAATTGAAAAAATCTTACGTCGAATATCAGCTAATTGTTTTATAATTTCTCGCCTTTGAGCAGCAAGTTTGTCCATCTCATGTTTTAATTCAAAAGAAGTAGTTTTGGACATATAAGCAGTAATCCCATCGACGGATTTTTCCATGTCGATAAGGGATTCATCTAGCATAGAAACACAGAGATTTTGTAGCTCGGCGGGAACTTTATCTTTAAGCACATTTAACGCTTTTTTAGTATGGCTGGTTACCAGGATACTTTTACCTTGCGCCAAAAAATGGCCAATTAGGTTGGCTATAGTGTGTGTTTTACCTGTTCCGGGAGGCCCCTGAACAACTACAGCGTTATACATTTCAATTCGTTTTGCAATCTCTAGTTGCTCTCTATTAGCTTCTTTTGCAAGATAAATATCTTGACTTTCTCCACTCGTAGCTGCTAATAACTCGTCAATTGTTTCTTCTTTAACATCGCTTGGAACTTCTACAGTACCTCCACAGACAATATCACGTATTGGTGCAGGAATTTCGCCAGTTTCCTGCACATTTTCAATGATTTGTTGGATTGCTTTTACTGTGCCGTCAATACGATTTCGGACAATGTAACAAGGCTCCCAATAAAGAAGCAATCTAGCCCTTTCGCTCCAATTTCTCGGAATGCCATTAGTTGAAAACACACTATCATATGACAGCTGATGTATTAATATCTTTAAAAAATTAGGTGTATCATTGCGATCTAATGGATGATAATCATTTTTCTGTAATTCATCATTCAACGCATTTATTATATTAAAGTTAATATCTTCTAACGACTGGAACAAAATCGAATATAATTCAGATGGCATATTAGTATCCAAAATGTAAATGATGTTTTCATCTGGATCATAATCTAGGCTGACACGATGTGTAAGCACTGGATGTTTTATCATTGACTTATTTCTGTCGCACAAAATTCCATTAGCAACAATTATTTCTTTTGTTTCTGATTCCCGCTGAAGTTCAAAATAAAACCTATAGAGATCTGTAAATAATTTATTAGTTTGCTCAGCAATTTTTTGTTTTTCCGCCCATTCATTTCTTTTTTGGAGCCAGCGATTATAGGCAGCGATTCTTTCTTTGCTATCCCTAAAATATTCAACCTTATTTTTATTTCTATTTTTATCAGATTCATATTTTATATAAGAACGAACAGAGGCATTTTTATGAAAATCATCCCATCCGGGCAGAAGCCAATCGTAAAAAATCTTATCTGGTGAGGGACATTTTTGGAATTCCGGTTTACGGATAGAAAGCAGAATGTCCCCCGATTCATCATTTATCTCTGATTTATCTTCCTCGACACGATCTCTATAAAATAAACGAATATTATCAGGATCATTCGGAAGATTTGAAAGAGAAAAATACCAGGGATAATCCTGAATGTTCAAGATTGGCTTGTATTTAAGCTGGTTTAATTCTTTTATAAACTGAAATAACGCAATTATTTTTTCCTGTTGCTTATTGTTAGATTTCGGGTAAGTCAACTCCGTCATCATTAGGTCCCCTACAAAAAGTTTTTTATGGAATCACTTTTTTATACAGTATACTCCATAGTTTAACATTTTTCAAACATTAAAGGTAAATAATAACAAAGATACATCATAGTATCTGGCGGAGCATGTTTGTTAGCTTGCGCCGCTTTTGCTTAAATGGGTAATATGCAATCAGCGGTTTGGCTCCGTTTCTCTATACCTTTGATATAAAATGTTGTAATATAAGATTTAAGACAAATACCCGTTTTATCTGTTTCAACGACTTCGGTGAATGTGGGGAGGCTTCAGAATGAATGACATGTTCCAATGGGTTCCTTTTTACGAGAAGCTCGCTGACAAACTGCTTACATACAACAGCCGACAACAAGGGATGTTGACTCAGCGAAGTCGGCATCCCTTATTCATCAGATAGAATTTGTTTAATCCAAGTAATAAACAAATCCGAGCACTTCTCCAATCGGAAAAAGGTTCGGATTTTGCTTATTTGGTGGAGCAAAATGCGTCGGTTAATACAGGTGAAATATATCCGACCAATAATGTACCGGTGCTGGTTCCGGACGGCGGGATAATGGTCATGCGCTGGGGCTTTTCGAGGTTTGATGGTAAGGGTGTGATTATTAACGCCAGGAGCGAAACGGCGGCGTCGAAGCCGATTTTCGCACGGCCGATGGTGGTGGGGCGGTGTTTAGTTCCGGCCAGCTGGTATTTCGAGTGGGAAAACCGCGGCTAAAAAAAGGTGAAGTACGCGCTTATGCCGCCGGGGAGCAAGTTACTATGGATGGCCGAACTATCAAGATACGATTTCAATACCGGCGAGCATAGTTTCGTCATTCTAACAAGGAGCTCCATAACGAGTAGCTGAACGGCCGCGCCCGCGAACGCGTATGAAATGGGCGGTAAATGAAGTTGAATATAGGGCTGTATAGCAAAAGCGGGCAAGAATCCTTGAGGCCATCCCGAAATTTGTGTAAACCTCTGATGCGGTGTAGAATAGGAGCACCACATTGCAGGTTTCACAATGGGCAGCAGAAAGAATCGCAGTCCGGAAGAGCAGGCCAGAAGAGCAAAAATACGGGAACTCCTGCAAGAGAGCAACATCAGCAGCACAGAGGATATCCAGAATCTCTTCAAGGAAACCATAGCGGAATTCATGGAGAACGGTCTGGACTCAGAATTGGAAGAAGAACTCGGATACAGCAGATACGACTACAGGAACAAGGGAACGGAGAACAGCCGGAACGGACACAGCAGCAAAACGCTGTGCACCAGCTTCGGTGACGTTGAGGTTTCCGTAATCGAGGCGGTGTTTCCGAAAACGTAGATTCATAACCGCCAATGCGTATTAGAGAACCGGTTTATTTGACAATACCATAGGAGGTATAGTAAAATTAAAGAAAAGTCACCCCCATATGTGTATGCCCGTGATTCTACGGGATTACTATGCCTAAATGGGGGTTGTTTTAATGATTGATATTACAATTGAACATCCAGAGCTCACCGACTACATGCGCAACTGGCACAAAATGCAATTGGTCAAAGAAATTGACTTGGCACTCAAGCCCTTCTGGACGGCACTGCGCAATTCGCGTCATTATCGCTACACTCTCAGCCGCCTGTCCTGGTGGAATTACAGCCGCGAATGGCTGCTGGAGCACGGTTTCGATGAAGACCTTGCTTTAACGGACTTCCTGACCGAAAAGCAATGGAAGATGTTCCGTTATTTGAAACGTAAGTTTAAAAAGATAATTGAAAGCGAGCCCCTCTTTTTTGAGGAGCCCGAGCTGCTGAGAGGCATCGCAATCATCGACGAGATACTGCGATTGGACGGTAAGGAGTTTGCAGCCAGTCAATGAGGCTGGCGGCACCAAACAAGCAATAACGAAAGCCGCTGTGAACTGCACCCCAATTGTTAGACAGTATGGTATACTGAATAACGATTGGGGTGTTTTTATGCCAAAAGGAGTGCC
>ENA-OWOZ01003069-OWOZ01003069.1-bioreactor-metagenome-genome-assembly--contig:-NODE-3069-length-11501-cov-3.625175_pt1 | contig 11501 bp, 13 predicted proteins | sample MGYA00238140_ERZ651804 | MGnify/ENA primary metagenome ERZ651804 (study PRJEB26910, sample SAMN07631232) | bioreactor metagenome | isolation source: Switchgrass digestor | place: USA: Dartmouth... | reverse complement strand
CAACAATGTGGTTTTGCCTATTCCGTTGGGGCCTAGCAACGCCACTTTATCTCCCCGCTTGATTTCCAGATTAAAGTTTCTGAACAAAGGCCTATCAAAGGCTTTGGATACATTCTCCAGTTTGATTACATCATTTCCGCTTCTAACCTTAGGCTCGAATTTAAAATGAGCCTTCCTGGGCAGAGCCTCAGGCTTATCGATTCTTTGTATCTTTTCCAGCATTTTTTCTCTGCTTTCTGCCTGCCTGATGCTCTTTTCTCTGTTGTACTGCCTGTACCTGGCTATAATAGCTTCCTGTCGGGCTATCTCCTTTTGCTGATTTTCATACTCCTTTAGCAGTTGCTCCCTGTTTTCTTCTTTCTTTTCAATATAATATGTGTAATTGCCTTCATATTCTGTAAGCTTACCGTTTTCAATCTCAAAGGTTCTGTTGGTTACACTGTCCAATAAATACCTATCGTGAGATATGATCATCAAGGCTCCTTTATAGTCTCTCAGAAACCCTTCTAGCCATTCCACCGCTTCTATATCAAGATAATTGGTAGGCTCATCCAGTAAAAGGATATCTCTCTTTTCCAGAAGAACCTTGCCTAAAGCTACTCTGGTTTTCTGACCGCCGCTGAATAATGATACCTTTTTATCATAATCTTCAGAAGAAAACCCTAAACCTTTTAATACTCCACGGATTTTGCTTTCATAGGAAAAACCCTCGCTATTTTCATACTCCTGTTGGAGAGAAGAGTAGGCTTTCATAAGAGAATCCAGTCTGTCATTATCTGTACCTGGTTTTATGCTGCTTATTTCTTTTTCAAGCTCCTTCATTTTTTTTTCTATATCCTTAATATCAGTAAAAACCTTCAGCATTTCCTCCCACAATGTTGTATCCCATTGGAAGTCTAAGAACTGGGGCATATAGCCTATGCTTATGTTTTTACCTTTATATAATTCTCCCTTGTCTCTATCTTCTATTTCTGCTATTATTTTAAACAAGGTGGATTTTCCGGCTCCGTTGACACCTATGACTCCAACTTTATCTTTTTCCTGTAAAGAAAAAGAAGCCTCTTTTATGATAATATCCACACCATATGATTTTTGGATTTCTTTTGCTGACAAAATAATCATCTTTACCTCCTGCAGGCCTATTTCGCTTATCTCTTTATAATTCTACCAAAAAGATGCGGATTTATAAATATGCTAGGGGAAAATGGAAAGAATATATGGTAAAATACAAATAAGAAAATATTTTGATTACAAAATATTTTTTTTGCTAATAATTGACTTTTAAAAAAACATATAATAAAATATTAACAATATAATTGATATTGTATATTGTTTGTTATATGATTTTTGATTGTAGACCTTTTTTTAATAGGAGTTGATAGTATGGAAAGATTTAGCAGTATATCTATGGCAGTAGTTAGGAGACTACCGAAATATTTTAGGTATCTTGGAGAATTGAAGAAAAACGATGTAAAAAGAGTATCTTCTCAGGATCTCAGCAGAATTACAGGTTTTACCGCATCTCAAATAAGACAGGATTTGAATTGTTTTGGAGGTTTTGGGCAGCAGGGCTATGGTTATAATGTGGATGATCTTTATCAGAACATCAGTGAGATATTAGGCCTTAATAAGATTTATAAAACAGTTATTGTTGGAATGGGAAATTTAGGGCAAGCAATTGCTAACTACAGTTTCTTTGAGAAAAGCGGCTTTGTACCTCAAGCATTGTTTGATGTAAATCCAAAGCTGATAGGATTAAAAATAAATGATATAAGAGTACATGATGTGGAAGAGTTGGAGAGTTTCGTCAAAGAAAATGACATAGAGATAGGTATTATTTGTACGCCAAAGAGCCAATGTCAAAAAGTGGCAGAATCTTTAGCAAAAGGTGGGGTAAAGGCTATTTGGAATTTTGCTCCCTCAGATGTAAATGTACCCGATGATATTATAGTTGAGAATGTACATTTGAGTGAAAGCTTATTTACAATATCATACCTGCTTAAGGAAAAGGAAGAGGTACTAAAAGCAAAAAAATTTTGATGATCCGTAGATAAAGGATTGACAAACCCTTAACATAGCCTGGACGCTATGTTAAGGGTTTGTTTCTTCACAAACTTAACATAATCCATATACATAAGCATAAGACACAAGAAAAGGGAAAGAATGAAACAAAGGAGGAAAATCAAGACTTCGTTAAAAAATAGATATATATCATAGTATCATTTTTAGAAAAAATATGTTAACATTGACATGAAAGAAAACTTGCAGACTTTTACATATATGAATGAAAACATTCAAAAAATTCAACAAGGTCTACAAAATTTTCACAACAATATGATAAACTCAAAAGGAGATGTATTAAATGACTGACTTACTTACCGGTTTTAAGGCATTAAGCCTGGGGAATATTGTAATGTTTGTAATAGCCTCTGTGCTTATCTACCTTGCAATAACCAAAGAATATGAACCAATGCTGCTTTTACCCATCGGGTTTGGCGCGATTCTGGCTAATATTCCCTTTTCCGGTGCCATCGGGGAACATGGTCCCCTGACAATACTATTTAATATAGGTATTCTTACAGAATTATTTCCATTATTGATTTTTATTGCAGTTGGAGCTATGATAGATTTTGGGCCTTTGCTTAAAAATCCCAAAATGCTGCTATTCGGCGGTGCAGCTCAGTTTGGAATATTTTTTACCATGAGCATGGCTGCATTGTTGGGATATAACTTGAAAGAGGCAGCTTCAATAGGAATAATAGGTGCTGCAGACGGACCTACTTCCATATATGTAGCCACCAAGTTTGCTAAGAATCTTTTAGCACCCATATCTGTAGCAGCATATTCGTATATGTCTTTGGTGCCCATAATCCAGCCTCCTGTAATCAGAGCATTGACTACTGAAGAGGAGAGAAAGATTAGGATGCCATATGAGGAAAATAGTATATCCAAGAAGGTTAAAATAATATTTCCTATTGCAGTCACTTTGGTAGCAGGTATAATTGCTCCCACAAGTGCTGCTTTGGTAGGATTCTTAATGTTTGGGAATCTACTTAGAGAATGTGGTGTAACTGAGAGGCTCTCAAAGTCAGCTCAGAATGAGCTTGCTAATCTGGTTACAATACTTTTAGGAATAACAATTGGCTCAACTATGACGGCGGAAGGCTTTTTAAGCATAGATACACTAAAAATAATAGCTATGGGACTGGTAGCTTTTATATTTGATACTGCAGGAGGAGTTCTATTCGCCAAGTTCCTGAATCTATTTAGCAAGAAAAAGATCAATCCTATGGTTGGAGCAGCAGGGATATCAGCCTTTCCGATGTCCTCCAGAGTAATACAGAAAGAAGCACAGAAAGCTGATCCATCAAACTTCATACTAATGCACGCAGTTAGTGCCAATGTTGCAGGCCAGATAGGCTCAATAATTGCTGGTGGACTCATATTGGCATTGGTAAAATAGGGAGGTTGAATCATGAATTTATCAGTATTCTATGAAAGTTTAAAGGTTATGGCAAATGGTATGGCAGGAATTTTCATTGTTATAGTGATTTTTTACATGCTAATAACAATATTGACAAAAATATTTCCCGAAAACAGATAATTAGTATATTTAAAAAGTGAATATATATGATAAAATAATAGTTAATTTAAATATGGGGGCATAAGTATGTGTCCTCATTTTTATTGAAAGGAGCAATATCTGATGGAAGTATATGCCCTCATAGGTCAAAGCGGCACAGGGAAAAGCTATAAGGCATTTATGGTAGCCAAGGATAAGGATGCTCAGTATATAATAGACGATGGTCTTTTGATTGGGGGCACTAGGGTTATCACCGGCAACTCGGCAAAAAAAGAGAAAACTAAGCTTGCTGCTGTTCGCAGAGCTTTGTTCAAGGATGAAAACCATAGAGAAACAGTTAAAGCTGCCATAAAGGAGCTAGCTCCGGAAAGGATACTGGTGCTGGGAACATCGAAAAAAATGGTAGAACAGATAACGAAGGCCTTGGAACTTCCAATGCCCTGTGAGACTGTTTATATAAATGAAATATCCACTGATTCAGAGATTGATACAGCATTAAAATCACGAAGAGTGGAAGGAAAACATGTAATACCCGTACCAACTGTTGAGGTAAAGAAGGATTTTTCCGGGTATTTCATCGATTCCCTGAAAATATTCAGGAAGAGGGAAAAATCCGGGGATATGGCTGAGAAGACCATAATAAGGCCTACCTTCAGCTATCTCGGTAAATATGAGATATCTAAAAATGCTTTGATTCAGCTGGTAGAAATCTCTGCTTTGCAGTTGGAAGGGGTTAAGAGAGTTAATAAAGTGAGGATAGATAATAGACCTGAAGGTGTAATAATAGATGTGGAAGTATCTTTGACTCTGATACAGAGGCTTGACTTGATGATGAAGGATATTCAGCAGATGATCAGGGAAAGATTGGAGTATGCTACCGGCTTGAATGTGATAGCTGTAAACATATGGACTGTAGGTTTGGTGCTTTCGGACAAAGGAATATATATTGGCGATGCCTAAATACTGGGAAGTGAATGATATGGAGAGAAAAAATATAATAATTAAGGAAATCAGGAATGGCTTGATATTGGATAATGTTCATGACTTCAATGCTAAGCATATTTTTGAATGCGGACAGTGCTTCAGATGGAGACCTGAGGCTGATGGCAGCTATACTGGAGTTGCTTTTGGAAAAGTGATAAATGTGAAATCCGATGAGGTCAACAAAAGAGTTCAACTAATCAATACAAATATTCAGGACTTCAATGAAATATGGTTTGACTATTTTGATCTAGGCAGAGATTATGGTGAAATAAAGAAAAAGCTTTCTGAAGATCCGGTTCTGAAGGTTGCCATACAATATGGAGAAGGCATCAGGATATTGAAGCAGGAGCCCTGGGAGATGCTTATATCGTATATTATATCGGCAAACAACAGGATACCAATGATAGCCAGAAGCATAGGGCTTCTGTCGGAAATGTATGGACAGCCCATTGAGTATAATGGGGAGATATTTTATACATTTCCCACACCGGAGGAACTATCTGAGGCTGAGCTATGTGACATTCAAAAATGTAAAGCAGGCTTTAGATGCAAATATATAGCTCAGGCTATTAATATGGTTTTGGATGGAACCATTGATCTGGATTATATCAAAAATCTGGATGCAGATAGTGCTCGCAAGGAGCTGCTTAAGGTTCCTGGGGTAGGAGTTAAAGTGGCAGACTGCATAATGCTTTTTTCTATGGAGAAATATGACACATATCCTGTTGATGTATGGATAAAGAGAGTGACAGAACATTTTTATCTTCATGAAGATGTGCCCATGAAGAGTATTCATGAGTTTGCCAGAGAAAAATTCGGTGGACTGGCAGGTTTTGCCCAGGAATATTTGTTTTATTATGCAAGAGAGATGAAAATAGGAAGCGGTAAGGGGGAATTACAGTGATTTTATCAGGTGCCATTGCAAATGCTTTAGGAGTATTTGCAGGCGGAATAATTGGTATGTTTATGAAAAAAGGCCTGCCTAAAAGGTTTGGGGATTCCATCATGTATGCACTGGGATTGTTTACACTAGGCTTGGGAATAATGTTTTTTATGGAATCTAAGGAAATTATGGTGCTCATTTATAGTTTGGTATTGGGAACCCTTATCGGTGAATTAATTGATATAGAAAAGAGACTGGAGAACTTAGGAGATTCACTGCAATCCAAATTCAAGGGAACTGGAGGAAGATTTTCTGAAGGTTTTGTAACGGCAAGTTTGCTTTTTTGTGTAGGGTCTATGGCAATTATGGGATCCCTACAAAGCGGATTATCGGGAAACCATGAGGTTTTATATGCAAAAACGATCATAGATGCGGTGTCTTCAATTATTTTTGCTGCTGCCATGGGCTTTGGAGTAGCTTTATCTGCTGTACCTGTTTTGATATATCAGGGAGGATTAACTTTGGCAGCTTCGGTAGTAGCCCCCTATCTCAGCGATGCAGTGGTCAGTGAGATGACTGCAGTGGGTGGGGTTCTTCTTATTGGACTAGCTCTATCTATTTTGGATATCAAAAAGGTTAGAGTAGGTAATATGCTGCCGGGCATATTTTTACCCATTATTATTATGATGTTTTTTTAATTAGAACTCAGAGTTCAGAACTCAGGATTAGGGTATTCCTCTAGGGTCTTTTGGAGGAACACGGATTTACACGGAGGTAACCACGGATTAGCACGGAGGGTATCATTCTTAGCCACTAAAAGACACTAAAATGGGTATATTAGACATGTGCTTCAGATATAAGAGTTCGCTTTGACAGTTCTATAGCTTGATCTCACAAAAAGCCTAACGGCACCCAAAGGACCTCCATGTCCTGGATGCCTAGGCTGGCGTCCGTGCCAGCCTTACGGCTTTTTTAGTTCGCTCTTTGCTAAGAACTGTATCAAAGCTCACAAAATATCCTCAGTACATATCTAATATACAGTCACTGTAGCGTTCTCCTATACTATAGATTTCACTGTATCTTAGAAAGCTACAGTGTCTAGAGAATAAGCATATGTGCAAGTGAACATATTTATTGATTTTGTCAGTAACTCTTAGCGAAGTATCCTTAGAAAAATCGTATGGGCAGCACGGATGGTGCCCAAGCCTTCCAGGGCAGGAGGCCCTTTGGGAGGCGTTAGATTGTGAGCTGCACATATGCTTATTCTAGTTTGATAAAGTATCGAAGTAGTATCCAAGGCTACGCAACCAATAATCTATTGACAATTGAAAAAGATGGGTGTAATATAATAATGAGCATATGCACATAACTAATAGAGGTGATAAAATGCCTAGGCCTAGGAAATGCAGAAGAATTGAATTTATGCCTGACAATCAGTATTTCTATCCCCAATCAAAGGACTTTGAGGAAGTAATACTGAGCTTTGAAGAAGTGGAAGCTATAAGGCTCTCTGATTATGAAACTTTAGAGCAGGATAAGGCAGCTGAGAAGATGGATATATCCAGAGGTACCTTTCAACGAATTTTGAATGCTGCAAGACAAAAGATTGCAGATGCCCTCATAAACGGCAAAGCAATCCGTATCCAGGGTGGAGACTATGAGTTTGTAAATGGAAACTGCGGAGGCATGAGTCATCGCAGAAGATTCAGAGGAGGTAGAAATCTCTAATTCATCACATGCATCTCTAACAATAGGAGGTGAAAAAATGAGAAGATGGAATATGGGTTGGCATGGTCCAAATCCTTATCCTTTTTGCAGATGTAATCCAGCTTTACCATCCAGAAGGGCTATGAGCGGATATTTTGGAGGCGGTATATACGGTAATTACCAAACTAATGAAGTAGAATATCTAAAAAACACCGCAGAATATCTGGAGAACCAACTGGATGAAATAAACAAGAGGCTTAAAGATATCGAAAAAGAAGATTAATTTTACCCAAAACTTCAATAAATTTATTGAATAAATATAAATAAAAAGTTATAATTTAAGGAGATGCATGTGAATTTTTACCAGTGAGGTCATGACTCAATATGCACAATTCTATATTAAAGGAGGGTTTTACATGTCTCATAGTCCGACCTTAGGAACAACAGTCACCAACACGAAGATGAGAACACCTGAGAAGATTTCACCTTTCTCAGGAATGTGTTCTGTATGTACTGCAGATTGCATTGGAAGCTGTGAAATAGGCTACTCGGCTATTAGAGGTGAAGAGGCACTTTACCCTACAGGGGCTGACAAAAGCCAGTTTGCATCGGAAAAGGATTACCCAGTAGATTTATCCCATTTTAACATCAACGGTCATGTTTTTGGAGCAGAAGGTATCGAAGCAGATGCATACAAGGCCAGCTTTCCCAATGCTGATATCAGCACTACAGTAGGGATTGATAATCCTATCAAACTGAAGGCACCATTTATACTTCCTGCCATGGCAAAGCTTAATTGGCCTGATTACTATGGAGGCGCTGCTCTTGCAGGAATAATGGCGGTTATAGGTGAAGATGCTGTAGTAAAAGATAAAGACCTGGAAATGAAAAGCAACAAGGTTACAAAATCTCCTTTGCTGGAGAAAATGTTAAACAGCTTTAGAAAGTATGATCATGGTTATGGGGACATAGTACTGCAGGCAAACTATGATGATGAACACATAAATGTTTTGGATTATGCAATTGCTGAATTAGGAGCTACTACAGTGGAGTTAAAGTTCGGGCAAGCAGCCAAAGGCATACAAGGCATGGGTTTTGTCTATAGTCTGGAGGAAGCGCTGGAGTTTCAGAAAAAAGGCTATCTTGTTATTCCCGACCCTTCGGATCCCGTAGTACAGGAAAAGCATAAAAAAGGAATAGGTCCACATTTTCAAAGAATAGGCAAGCTTCCCATGTGGGATGAGGAAATATTGGCCAAGAGGGTCGAGAAGTTAAGAAGCTTAGGAGCCAAGAGAATACTCTTTAAGATGGCAGCCTTTGATCCTAAGGATATGATAAAAGTCTTAAAGATAGCATCATTCAACAAAATTGATTTGGTAACCTTTGATGCAGCAGGAGGCGGCAGCGGCAACAGCCCATGTAAGATGATGAATGAATGGGGATTGCCTGTAGTATACATGGAAAGCATATTATATGAAATACTAAATGAGATGAAAAACAAAGGTTATGAACTGCCAAAAGTAGCAGCAGCAGGTGGCTTTGCTATGGAAGATCAAATATTTAAAGGTCTTGCATTAGGTGCACCTTACATCTCTATGATAGCTATAGGAAGAGCTGCAATGGCTGCAGCAATGGCGGGCAAAAGGGTTGGAGAGCTTATTGAGCAGGGGCAAATACCAAAAGAGCTTCAGAAATACGGAAATTCCGTTGAAGAAATATTTAGGGATATAAGGCTACTTAGAGATGTATATGGTTCCGAGGTCGACAGCTTTGAACCGGGAGCTTTGGGATTATTCTCCTATATAAATCGAGTTTCTACAGGACTTCGCCAAATGATGGCTTTGAACCGTAAATTTACTTTGGATAGAATTGACAGGACCGATATAATAGCCCTGACCAAAGAAGCTGGCGAGGTATCTGGTATTTCAACTATTATGGATTACAGAGATATTGTCAGACAGTTCATATAATGAGCTAAAATATTATATACTTTTAAATGTCATCCTGGAGGCAAAACTCTAAGGATTTTAAAATAATATGCAAAATTCGATGAATGGTGATTGATATGTTTGATGAATATACAGGAGTATATACCATTGGAACCGTTGCCCAGCTAATAGAAGAGCATCCCGAGACTTTGCGGGTATGGGAAAGGAACGGGCTCATACAACCCGACAGGCAAGGTTATCAAAGAAGATACTCTAACACTGATTTAAAAAGGCTTAAGTTTATAAAGTATCTGATAGACGAAAAGGGTCTTAACATTGCAGGAGTAAAGCATATTACTTCCATGTACCCCTGTTGGTATAAGAAGGATTGCAAAGGAGGAGCCCGCAAAAATAGTCCAGTGCCTGTTAATGAATCCAAACCTTGTTGGAAGATTGAAGGTACATACTGTATGATAGCCATGGACAAGGCAGAAATGTGCAATACCTGTGAAGTCTATAAAAATTGCACTAATTGCAATGGCTGTAGAAACAGATAAATTTGATGGAAGTTTCAAATAATAAATTTAACAATTCAAATAAAAGGTTAGGAGATGACTTGAATGAATCAATACGATAGCAAATGTGAAAGTATGGGCTGTGATAAAAAGGATACCTGCTCAGGAAGTTGTGAAGCGGCTGCAGCAGAAAATGATTTTAGCGTAAAAGCCCATGAGAAGAACTCAATTAAAAAAGTAATTGGTGTAGTCAGTGGAAAGGGTGGAGTAGGCAAATCACTGGTGACATCTACATTGGCGGTTCTTACGAGAAGAAGGGGCTACAGTGTGGGAGTTTTGGATGCAGATATAACAGGCCCTTCTATACCCAAAATGTTCGGTATAAGCAATAGGGCATTGGCATCCAAAGAGGGTATTATACCGGAGAGGACCCACAATGATATTAAAATAATGTCCATCAATCTTCTCCTTGATGAGGAAGATGCACCGGTGGTATGGAGAGGTCCTTTGGTTTCCAGTGTGGTAAAACAGTTCTGGACAGATGTTGTTTGGGAAGATATAGACTATTTGTTCATCGATATGCCTCCGGGAACCAGCGATGTGGTATTGACAGTGTTCCAATCCATACCCTTGGATGGAATAGTAGTTGTTACAACTCCTCAGGATCTGGTTCATATGATAGTCCGCAAGGCATACAATATGGCAAAATCCATGAGAGTGCCTGTTTTGGGTATAATTGAAAACATGAGCTATGTAAAATGCCCTCACTGTGATGAAGAAATAAAGGTATTTGGAGACAGCCATATAGAGGAAATAGCCAAAGGCTTGGATATAGAGGTATTAGGCAGGATGCCCATAGATCCAGCACTTGCAGAGGCCAGTGATAAAGGTGAAATAGAAAAGATTGATAAAGAATATCTCTCCAGTGCTGTTGATTATATCGAGAAGAATCTGAAGCTGTAAGAAAAAATAATACCCTTCGGAGGGTATTATTTTTTTGCAAAGGTGTTAACCAATACCTTTATTATCTCGCTTATTATCTTTACATATTCTACAGCCTCTTGAGTACCGGAACTTACAGCTACTACTGTTTCAGATATGGTATCTCCTACCGCATCTACCGTGGCTGCAGCCTTTTCTACTCCCTGCTTGACATTAACTGCTGCTTCATCAATATTGGCAGCGATGGAAGGAAGTCTGTCCATTGTCTTGTCAATATTGGACCCGTGTTTGTCCAAAATCTCTCTAACTTTTTTTAAAATGGAGGTCAGATGATTAAGTACAATGAAAAGATATATACCTAAGCCTACTGCTATCAAAAACAGTATTACAAAACCCAGATCTCTATAGGAAATCATATCTAAGCCTCCTCTTGGGAATCACAACAACCGCCGCAGCATTCCTCCTGGTCATCGCAGCATTTATCTCCTCCTGCTGCAACCTCTTCATTTACCTCTTCTTTTTCCTTTTTTATGTTAGCGATTCTTTCTTTCCCTTCTTCAACAATCTTGGATATCTTGTCTCCTACTTCACCAGCACTATCTTTAACGCTTTGAGCAGTTTTCTTGGCAGCATCTGCTATATCCTTTCTGGTCTCTTCTCCAGATTTAGGTGCAAAAAGAATACCAGCGGCTGCTCCTACAGCAGCACCTACACCTAGACCTACTCCTACTTTTTTTGCTGTATCAATTGCTTTAGCTTTCTTTTTTTCTTTCTTTGATTTAGCCAATACTTCCTTTAATGACATGAAGATCCCTCCTTGTTTCAAATTTTGATGATTAGGTTCATTATACTGGAAAACCGTGGCAATTACAACACTAAGCCTATATGAATAAGCATATTTTATAATCCATAGGAAGCCTTTATGATGTTTGAAAAGATCCTGATTTTATACTTGAATA
>ENA-OWOZ01003066-OWOZ01003066.1-bioreactor-metagenome-genome-assembly--contig:-NODE-3066-length-11508-cov-4.232088_pt1 | contig 11508 bp, 14 predicted proteins | sample MGYA00238140_ERZ651804 | MGnify/ENA primary metagenome ERZ651804 (study PRJEB26910, sample SAMN07631232) | bioreactor metagenome | isolation source: Switchgrass digestor | place: USA: Dartmouth... | reverse complement strand
TGCAATTGATTTTATTAGTAACCAATTTAACCTATAAGAATATTATAAATAATACTATTACTGTAGGGCATGCTTTTGGAGGAGATTTTGAGTGTGTTAATATATATACTGGTATTATAGCATCAAAAGCTATTGCTAAAAGTGATATTACGATAATCACTATGGGACCAGGTATTGTTGGAACAGGTACGAAGTATGGATTTAGCGGTATTGAGCAAGGATATATAATTGATGCCGTCAACAACCTAGGAGGAACAAGCTTTGCAGTTCCTAGAATAAGCTTTGCGGATAAAAGGGATAGACATAGAGGTATAAGTCATCATACTATTACCGTATTAAAGGAGATTACTAATACAAAAACTAACTTAGTTCTGCCTATTCTTGAAGGTGAGCATGAAGAATTTATTAATATGCAGATAAAAGAAAATAATATTGAAGATAAGCATAATATAATTTACGAAAATGGTAGTGATGTGGTAAAAGCATTAGACTACTACGGTTTAGAAGTTAGAACCATGGGAAGAGAGTATAAGGATGATATGGCTTTCTTCCAAGCATTAGGAGCAGTTGCTAAGACTTCTGTTAAGTTTTTAGACAATTTTCGATAATATCTAATAATTTAGCATCTTTTCCATACGTAGTTATTATGTCATCAATAATTTCAATGATTTCTTCTATTTTTCCAATAAAAAATATTCTATTTTTTATAGTAATTTTAATCATTTGACTCAACTCCTTTTAAGTAATATATGATTATTTTTATTTTTTATTCCATAAGGGAGGAAATAATATGATTTATGAAGAAAAAACGATGAAGAGTGAAAGAATATATGAAGGTAAGATATTATCAGTAAGAATTGATACTGTAGAGCTGCCTGATAAAAAATATTCGAAAAGAGAAATAGTCGAACATCCTGGAGCAGTAGCTATTGTTCCAATAACAGATGATGGACAATTAGTTTTAGTGAAACAATTTCGTAAAGCTACAGAATCGGTTCTTCTTGAAATACCAGCAGGAAAACTAGAATTAAATGAAAATCCTTATGACTGTGCAAAAAGAGAACTTAAAGAAGAAACGGGGTTAGATGCAGAAAAAGTAGAACAGATGCTTGAATATTTTTCTTCGCCAGGTTTTACTAATGAAAAAGTGCGTATTTTTATTGCTTCAGGAGTCATATCAGGAGAAGCAAATCCTGAGGACGATGAATATATAGATATAGTCAAGGTAAATATTGATGAAGCTTTAAAAATGATTGATAATGGAATAATAAAAGATGGAAAAACAATAATAGGAATTCTCACAGCATATAGCAAAATTAAAAATATTGAGAAGTAAAAAAAGAAAAGAAGATATACGGTGGTAATATTATCTCCCTGGCAAGCATAATAATGTGTATAGGCTTGTATGAAAGGGGGATTAAATTATTGTCAATTAAAGAGGTAGTTTACAGAAATATAAAAGAAAATTTTATACTCTATTTTTTATTAGTAATAGCACTAATGATTGGAATTTCAGCTGGTGCTATTACTATTAATATGTTAAATCGAGAGCAAACTCAAAGTCTAATTAGTTTTTTAGATTCTTTTTTTAAGATATTAGATCAAGAAAAAATAGATAACATAAATATAATGAAGCATTCATTTTCAAATAATTTTCAGACTGTAGTATCTATTTGGGTGTTAGGCATAACAGTCATTGGTTTACCATTAATTTTTGTTATTATAGTTCTGAGGGGTTTTATAGTTGGTTTTACAGTAGGATTTTTAATAAATGAACTTGGATTTAAAGGTTTTTCTTTTTCAATGCTTTCAATACTGCCTCAAAACATTTTTATAATACCAGGGATAATAGCTCTAGCAGTGTTAAGTATAAATTTTTCTTTAAAAATTGTCACTAGCAGAACAAAACGAGGTACTAAATTTAATTTTGCATCTGAGTTAACAAGGTATTCTGTTACGACTGCTATTTTGTCTATATTGATTGTAATAGGAAGTATAATTGAATCTTATGTTACCCCAGTTTTTATGAAACTATTTTTGGGATATATGTTTTAAGATTCTAATTATTATCTAGTATCAAAGTGTTTTAAGGTAATTTATCTTTTGTTGCTTAAAAAAATATTATTATGGAGGATTTTACAAATAAATGTTGAATTATAATTATACTTAAGATTATGAAGGGGAAATACTATGGATAGTAACATAATTAATTTTAATAGTTACCTAAAGGCTGAGAAAGAGCTTTCTAATAATACAATAGAATCTTATATAAGAGATTTAAAGCAATTTAATAACTATTTAAAGGAGAATGGGCTTTCTGATATTATAAGTGTAAATAAAACACTAATAATTACTTATCTTATGTATTTACAGAAATCAGGAAAATCTCTTTCTACAGTATCAAGGAATATTGCATCATTGAGGGCATTTTATCAATTTCTTTTAAACGAAGGGATTATAAGTAAGGATCCGACTATAAATTTGCAGTCACCTAAGCAAGAGAAAAAACTTCCTAATATATTGACACCTAAAGAGGTAGAAATATTATTGGAACAACCGAATATGAACTGCTCTAAAGGTGTTAGGGATAAGGCTATGCTAGAACTATTATATGCAACAGGGATCAGAGTTTCTGAATTAATAGCACTGGATGTAGATGATGTTAATTTGTATATGGATTACATATTAAGTTCTAAAGGTACTCCTAATGAAAGGGTAATACCTATTGGAAAGATGGCTGTAAAGACTCTAAGTTTATATTTAGACAAGCATAGGATGAACTTTATAAAGGATTCAGGAGAAAAGTCTTTGTTTGTAAATTATCATGGAAAAAGGCTTACACGACAAGGTTTTTGGAAGATTGTAAGAGGATATACTTCTCAAGCAAATATAAATAAGAATATTACTCCTCATACATTAAGACATTCTTTTGCAGTTCATTTGTTGCAAAATGGAGCTGATTTAAAATCAGTTCAAGAAATGCTAGGTCATGCTGACATTTCGACTACACAAGTTTATACTTTAATTTCAAAGAGTAAGATAAAGGAAGTATATAAAAAATCTCACCCTAGAGCTTAATTCCCACCTTTATGGTGGGCAATTTTCTTTAATAAATTAATAATTTTGGATTATCATATTTGGGTATAATACTAATAGTGATAGAGGAGGGATAATTATGATTAATAATGTGACTTTAATAGTATTAGATAGTGTAGGTATAGGAGAGTTACCAGATGCATACAAATATGGTGATGAAGGCAGCAATACTTTAGGAAATATACTTAAAAATGTAGAAAATATTAAATTAAAAAATTTAAATAAACTAGGACTAGGCTCAATAGAAGGAGTTGATGGTCTAGGACATATAGATGAAGTGATTGGAAGTTATGGAAGGCTAAAGGAAAAATCTGCAGGTAAAGATACTACGACTGGTCACTGGGAAATAGGTGGAATAATTCTTAATGAGCCTTTTCCAACTTTTCCAAATGGATTTCCAAGCGAGCTAATACAAAAATTTGAAGGCCTTATTGGCACAAAAATTTTGGGAAATAAGGCTGCTTCAGGAACTAAAATTATAGAAGAGTTAGGTGAAGAACACATAAAAACAGGATATCCTATAGTATATACTTCTGCAGATAGTGTTTTTCAAATAGCGGCCCATGAAGAAGTTATACCTGTTAACAGATTGTATGAAATGTGTGAAATAGCTAGAAGAATATTGGTAGATAAATATGCTGTGGGTAGAGTTATTGCAAGGCCATTTATAGGGCAACCAGGTGCTTTTGTAAGGACATCAAACAGAAGAGATTTCTCTTTAAAGCCAGTAGAAGATACTATGTTAGATATAATTAAAAAAGCTGGATTAAATGTCATGGCTGTTGGAAAAATTGAAGATATTTTCTGTGGGCAAGGAATAACAGAGAGTGTTCATACTAAAGACAACATGGATGGAGTAGATAAAACTATAGAATTTATTAAAAAACACAAAAAAGGGTTAATATTTACTAATTTAGTTGATTTTGATATGAAATATGGACATAGAAATGATGTTAAAGGGTATGCCCAGGCATTAGAAGAATTTGATTTAAGGATTCCAGAAATTATTGAAAATCTTCAGGATGATGAGGTATTGATTATTACTGCTGACCATGGCTGTGATCCTACTACAGCAAGTACAGATCACTCAAGAGAATATGTTCCAGTTCTAATTTATGGAAAGAAAATTAAAAAAGGTATTAATATAGGGACAAGGAATACATTTGCTGATATAGGTGCTACAGTATTAGATTTGCTGGGATTGAAAGGACTCAGCAATGGAGAAAGTTTTGCTCATTTAATTTTAGATAAATAGGAGGAGATTTAGTGAATCTAGTTGAAAAAGTAAAAGAAACAGCTGAATTCTTAAAAAAAAGGCTAGCTGTAAAACCTAGTATTGGTATAATTTTAGGATCTGGTCTAGGACCTTTAGCTGATGAGATTTCAAATGCAACAATTATTAAATACAATGAAATTCCTAACTTTCCTACATCAACTGTGCAAGGCCATAAAGGACAGTTAGTAATAGGGACTTTAGAAGGAAAAAATGTTATTGCTATGCAAGGGAGATTTCACTATTACGAAGGATATTCTTTAGAAGAAGTAACTTTTCCAGTAAGAGTTATGAAAGCCTTGGGTGTTGAAGCAGTAATAATAACTAATGCTGCAGGAGGAGTTAATAAGGACTTTGTTCCAGGCGATTTGATGGTTATAACAGATCATATTAATTTTACTTTTGATAACCCTTTAATAGGGAAAAATTATAATGAACTGGGGACTAGATTCCCTGATATGTCTCATGCATACGATGAATCTTTAATAAATATAGCTATAGAATCTGCTAAAAAGCTAAATTTAAATATTAAACAAGGGGTATATATGTGGAATTCAGGGCCAACTTATGAGACTCCTGCAGAAGTAAGAATGGCTTCATTTTTAGGTGCAGATGCAGTAGGAATGTCAACTGTACCTGAAGTTATAACAGCAGTTCATGGAAATATGAAAGTATTAGGAATATCTTGTATAACTAATATGGCTGCAGGTATATTAGATCAGCCACTTGATCATAGTGAGGTTATAGAAACAAGTGAAAGAGTAAAAAATGACTTTATTTCTTTAATTAAAGAAATATTAAAACATATGTAATGGGGGAAATGCTATGAATAACTTATTAAATGCAATTAATGAAACTTGTTCATACATAAGAGAAAAAGTATCATTTAAGCCGGAAATAGGCCTTATATTAGGTTCTGGATTAGGAACTTTAGCAGATGAAATAAAAAATCCAGTTGTATTTGATTATAAAGACATTCCTAATTTTCCTACTTCTACAGTTGAAGGACATGAAGGAAAACTAGTGATAGGAGAATTAGAAGGAAAAAAAGTTGTAGCGATGCAGGGAAGATTTCATTATTATGAGGGATATTCTTTACAAGAAGTAACTTTTCCAGTAAGAGTAATGAAAGCATTAGGTGTAGAAATACTCTTAGTTACAAATGCTTGTGGAGCATTAAGCAAGGAGCTTTATCCAGGTGCATTGATGGTAATAGAGGATCATATTAATTTTATAGGAGATAATCCACTTATTGGGAAAAACTATGATGAATTAGGACCTAGATTTCCAGACATGTCTTCAGCATATGATAAAGAACTAATAAAACTTGCTGAAAATGTTGGAAAAAAACTTAGTATTGAAATAAAAAAGGGAGTATATGCAGCAATTAGCGGTCCTAACTATTGTTCAAGGGCGGAATTAAGGATGCTTAGAAAAATAGGTGGAGATACAGTTGGTATGTCTACTGTCCCAGAAGTAATAGTTGCAAGACATGCTGGTTTAAGAGTTCTAGGGATCTCATGTGTTACTGATATGGCTATAGCTGATGAGATGGTTTCTATAAGTCATGAAGAAGTAGTGAAAGTTGCTAATGAAACTAGACCTAAATTCATTAGATTGGTAAAAGGTATACTTAATGAGGTGAAGTTATAATGAGAATGTATGACATTATTCAAAGAAAAAGAGATGGAAAAGAGTTGACTACTGAAGAAATCAATTTTTTTATTGATGGCTACACAAAAGGTGAAATACCTGATTATCAAGCTAGTGCTCTGTTGATGGCTATATATTTGCAAAAAATGAATAAGAGAGAAACTGTAGATTTGACTAATGCTATGGTAAACTCAGGAGAAGTAGTAGATCTTTCTTCTATAGAAGGTATTAAAGTTGATAAACATAGTACCGGTGGAGTTGGAGATAAAGTTACTCTAGCCTTAGGCCCAATGGTTGCAGCTTGTGGATTGCCATTTGCTAAAATGTCTGGAAGAGGATTAGGTCATACAGGTGGAACTTTAGATAAGCTTGAATCCATAAAAGGACTTAGAACTGAGCTAACAAAAAATGAGTTTGTATCTATAGTAAATAAGGTTAAACTTTCTATATGCAGTCAAACTGCTAATATTGCTCCTGCAGATAAAAAACTATATGCATTGAGAGATGTAACTGCTACTGTTGATAATATTTCACTTATAGCTAGTAGCGTGATGAGTAAGAAAATAGCTTCTGGTTCAAATGCCATAGTTTTGGATGTAAAAGTTGGAAGTGGAGCATTTATGAAAGATTTAGATGATGCATTTTTATTAGCTAAGGAAATGGTTGATATAGGAAATAGTGTGGGAAGGAATACAGTAGCAGTAATATCCAACATGGATGAACCACTTGGATTTGCAGTAGGAAATGCATTAGAGGTAAAAGAAGCTATTGATACATTAAAAGGTAGTGGACCTCAAGATTTTGTTGAACTATGTTTAACTCTTGGTTCAATGCTATTATTCTTAGGGAAAAAGGCTGAAACTGTGGAGTCAGGTAGAGAAATGTTAATTGAAGTTATAGAAAACGGAAAGGCATATGATAAGCTTTTAGAATTTGTACAGGCTCAAGATGGTGATATAGAGTATGTTAAGAATACTGAACTATTACCTAAAGCAGCTAATGTTGTAGAAGTAAAAAGTGATTGTGAAGGCTATATTAAGTCTATAAATGCAGAAGAAATAGGTAAATGCGCATTAGCACTTGGAGCTGGCAGGGAGACAAAAGAAAGCAAAATTGATTTATCTGCAGGAATTATATTAAATAAAAAAGTAGATGATAAGGTAAATAAAGGAGATGTACTAGCTTATTTACATTTTAATGACTATAACAAGGCTAAAGATGTAGATATACGATTAAAAAATGCTATAAAAATTGGTGAGAAAAATGAAGAGAGTAAAAAACTAATTTATGGTATAGTAGATGTTAATGGAATAAGAAGATTTTAATTATAGAATTAATTAGGAGGCTAGTTTTGTAGTCTCCTTTTTTTGTATTTTTTGCAATTGAATAAGTTATTATTTAGTTGGTTAAGCTAGAATTAAGATATATGAAGGGAGGGCAAAATGATAAATTTGGTAAAATACAAAAAAGCAGTTACTACTTTAATACTTATAGCTTTAGTTTTTACAACATCTAGCTTTTCACTTGCTGAAGAGCCTTTTAAATTGGAAGCAAAATCTGCAATATTAGTAGATGCAAACTCTGGAGAGATTATATATGAAAAAAATATTCATGAAAAATTGCCACCAGCAAGTATTACTAAAATTATGGTACTGTTAATTGCGATGGAAGACTTATATAGTGGCAAACTCAAACTGGATGATGAAGTATATGTTAGTGCCAATGCAGCGCGAATGGGTGGAAGTCAAGTTTATTTAGAAGAGGGAGAAATACAGACTGTAGATAATTTACTTAAAGCAATATGTCTTAGATCAGCTAATGATGCATCTGTAGCATTGGGAGAACATATTTCAGGAAGTATAGATGTGTTTGTACAGAGAATGAATGAAAAAGCAAAGCAGCTTGGGATGACTAATACTAATTTTAAAAATGCTACAGGTCTTCCAGATGAAGAGCATTATTCTACTGCATATGATATCAGTTTAATGTCTAGAGAATTATTAAATTACCCTAAAATACATGATTGGTTGACTATATATATGACTGATATAAAGGTAGGAAAAAATAAAGATGTAACTCAAACTCTTGTAAATACAAACAAGTTGATACGTGATTATCAAGGTGCAAATGGATTAAAAACTGGTCTTACAAATGAAGCAGGTTATTGTCTTGCAGCATCAGCGAAAAGAGGCAATCTATCTTTAATAAGCGTTGTTCTTGGAGAGCCGACATCTAACAGCAGATTTCAAGAAGCTAAGAAACTGCTAGACTTTGGGTTTGCAAACTATGATTCTTTACCTATATGCAAAAAAAATGAAGTCATTAAGAATTTGAAAGTGTCAAAAGGAAAAGAGGATAGTGTAAATATTGTAGCAGAAAGTGATTATAGTTTGTTAGTCAAAAAAGGAGATTCAAAGCAAATAGAAAAGGAAATTTTACTACCTGAGTTTGTTACAGCACCTTTTGAAAAAGGTCAAAAGATTGGAGAAATATTGTTACTAGATAATGGTAAAGAAATTGGAAGAGTAAACTTAGTTACAGAAAAAGGCTTAGAAAAAGCTTCACTAATAGATATATTTAAAAAAATAACATCAACTTTTTTGGGAAACAAGAAATAGCAAAATACAGGATATTCCTTTTTGGTTATATCCTGTATTTTGCTATTTGAAGTAGGAAATTACGTCTATTGACAAGATTTTTATATTGTTATATAAAATAATTATTGGTAGCACATTAAATTTTAGGGAGATAGATATGGAATACAAAGTTGTTTTAGAAGCTTTTGAAGGTCCTTTAGATTTGCTGTTGCATTTAATTGAGAAGGAAAAAGTTGATATATATGATATTCCAATAGCTAAAATAACAGATCAGTATCTCGAGTATATAAATACTATGAAAAGTATAGATTTAGATATGACCAGTGAGTTTTTACTTATGGCTGCCACATTACTTGAAATAAAGTCAAAAATGCTGTTGCCATCAAGTAATGATAACGAAGAGCAGCTAGAATTTGAAGAAGTAGATCCAAGAGAAGAATTAGTAAGAAAATTATTAGAATATAAAAAATATAAGGCTGCAGCAGAAAAATTAAAAATACGAGCAGATATTCATAGCAAAGTTTTTTTTAAACGAAAAGAAGAATTAGAAGAATTTTTAGGACAAGATTCTTTAGAAATAGAAAATGTAGATTTTGAAGAGCTTTTAATTGCTTATTTAAATGTGTTAAATAAAACTAATGTAAACTTGAAGGAAATTAAATTAACCGAGATTCAAAGAGATGAGATTACAATAGAAGAATGCATGAAAAAATTAGAGAATATTATTAAAGAAAAGAAAAAAGTTAAATTTGAAGAGCTTTTTAATGAAAAAATAAGTAAAATAAAAATAGTGGTAACTTTCTTGGCTATTCTGGAATTAGCTAAGTTAAAAATTATAAAAATAGCTCAGGAAAATAATTTTGGAGAGATAATTATAAAAAGCTGCGCTCTTACTAATGATAATTAGAGGTGATTTAATGGATAGTAGAGAAATAAAAGCCATTGTAGAGGCACTGTTATTTACATGGGGTGATCCTTTAGGATTAGATGATATTTCAGATATTATAGAAATTGATAAGAAAACATTGAGTGATATTATAGATGAAATGATAGATGATTTTAATTTTAACAGGAGAGGAATTCAAATTGTTAAAATTAATGATAAATATCAATTAAGTACAAGACCTGAACATTATGAATGGATAAAGAAATTATGTGTTCCAAGAGTTAATAAGACTTTATCAAATGCTGCTCTTGAAACTTTATCGATTATAGCTTATAAGCAACCTATTACAAAAGCGGAAATTGAAATGATAAGAGGTGTAAAATGTGACAAAGCAATAAATACACTGCTAGAAAAGAACCTAATTAAGGAAATAGGTAGACTTGATAGAACTGGAAAACCAATAATTTATGGGACAACCGAAGATTTTTTAAGATGTTTTGGTTTAGCTAACTTAGAAGCTTTACCAACTATTGATGATACCGATACAGAAATAAGCAATTCTAATGACACAAAATAATTTTTGTGTTATTTTTCTTTTTTTTGGCAAAGATATTCAAGTAGACAGAATAATTTATTTATGGAGTTGATTTACTTGAAACTGATTTTGCTGATAATACTTATATTTATAACTGTCTTACTTTTTATTCCTATTCATTTAAGTATTGAGGTTAAGAGAAAAAAACAAGATCATGTTACTAATATAAGAATAAAAATGCTAAAAGGATTAATTAAGTTAAATTATGATATTTCATATGATAATATTGTAAAAAATGGTAGTAAATTTTTGATTAAAGGCAAAAAAGAAGAAAAGAGAAAAGATATTGAAAAAAGTCAAGAAGAGAACAAGCTTTTGATTACTATATCGAGGATTGAGGGAATTTTCAAAAATATCGAGTATTATTTAGGCGTTTTTAAAGAAGCAATTAAATACATAGTTGGGAAGCTTGAGATTAGTAGTTTGAAATTCTATTTAAAATTTCCTTATAAGCTTCTTCTACGTTGCCTAGATTTCTTCTAAATCTATCTTTATCTAATTTTTCATTAGTTTCTGCATCCCAAAATCTGCAGGTATCAGGAGAAATTTCGTCTGCTAAAATAACTTCTCCTTTATATCTACCAAACTCTAATTTAAAATCTATTAACTTAATTCCTAATTTCAAGAAGAATTCTTTTAAAATATCATTAACTTTTTTTGTTATAGCATAAATTTTTTCTAGCTCTTCAAAGGTTGTAAGACCGATAGCTACAGCATGATAATCATTTATTAAAGGTAAACATCAGCAATACCAAAGTGAAGTTTTGAAGGTGTAAAGAATTAAATACGCTTCTCTGTATTTTATTAATACCATTTATTAATTCAATCTCTTCAGCAAATCCTAAAGGTCCTGAGTTAGTATCCACTACTGATAAAAGGGTATAATCTTCTTCCTCTGGTAAGTTTACAAGGGAATACTTATTGCCTGTAAAATCTATGATGCCAAATAATACTATTGTAATACCTTTATCAACTGGAGCTTTGCCATATACTAATATTACCATATTCTTATGTAGAGTAACAGCTTTTTCAGGTAAAATAACCTGATATTTTAAAATACTTTCGTCATCTGCATGTACAATAGATGATAGGCTAGATATAATTATTAGGACAAACAATAAGGATGCAATTTTCTTCCACATCTTCTATCCTCCTTTAACCTCCAATAAGGGCAATTATATTATACACCAGAAATATTACAATTATATTACAGTGAAATTAAAATAAAATTACATTAGGAAATGGGTAGAATTATGTCAACTTCTGTACCTATACCAAGTTCAGAACTTAGCTTTATCTGACCACCATTTGCTTCAACTATCTCCTTAGCAATGGAAAGACCCAATCCTGTACCTCCTAAGTCTCTGCTTCTTCCCTTATCAACCCTATAAAACCTTTCAAAAATTCT
>ENA-OWOZ01003064-OWOZ01003064.1-bioreactor-metagenome-genome-assembly--contig:-NODE-3064-length-11522-cov-3.015640_pt1 | contig 11522 bp, 13 predicted proteins | sample MGYA00238140_ERZ651804 | MGnify/ENA primary metagenome ERZ651804 (study PRJEB26910, sample SAMN07631232) | bioreactor metagenome | isolation source: Switchgrass digestor | place: USA: Dartmouth... | reverse complement strand
AAGACGGCATACGAGATCACTGTGTGACTGGAGTTCAGACGTGTGCTCTTCCGATCTATGATCGACCGCTTGTCAGACCGCAGTGATGTTTTGACGGCATCAGGGCTTGAAAATATTTTGAAATGGATATTTTTCTCACTTGCTGGAATAGTGCTCGTTCTGTGTCTGATATTTTCAAGCCGGCCGGGGATAGGAGTTCTTGCCGCATTATTTGCGGCTGCAGGAGGGGTAACTGCAGGATATCCAAATGCAATTTGGGAATTGCAGAAGTTAAATATGAGTATAATCGCTCATGTTGATGATGCAACCCCTACCGATTTTTGGTCAATCAGGCGTAAAGCATCATATTGGCTGATGATCATTATTGCGCTCATCTTCTTTATGGTTGCTGTTCATATCTGAATAAGCCCGCCTTAAGCAAGCTGTTGTGGAATTAATTAGAGCTGAGCTGAAATGTTTGCAAAAGCATTTTTGCAGACTGTAGACAGAGGGAATTGGGATTCTTTTGTAGATGGGAACAGATTATACGAAAAAGAAGGAAACAGAATTATTTGCACTGATTTGGATTATATGGTTAAATTTACTTATGAAATTGCGGTTTGATATAATTGGGTGCAAGATAGTTTGATACATATTGGAATTCAGGCTATAAAGACTGACAGGAAGGAGGGGCATATGTCAAATCCATTTCTTGAGATCCCGCTGGAGATATACGAAAAACATATGAGCTTTGGTTCGGTGCAGCAGCTGCAAACTTTAAACAAGATCATGCGGGACCAGCTGAACCGCTATGATGTTTCAACTGCTATGATCCTTGGAGTCGCAGGAGGAAACGGGCTGGAGTATGTTGATATAAGTAAAATTGATGTAGTCTATGGAGTTGATATCAATCCCAAATATCTGGAGGCATGCAGGCAACGGTTTTCTCATCTCGGCACCCATTTCAGGGATTTGTGCTCAGATCTGACAGACTTGACATCGTGTCTGCCAGAAGCAGATCTGGTAATTGCTGATCTGATTATTGAATATATCGGTTACGAGGCATTTGTCTGTCATATGCAGAAAGTGAGCCCGAAGTATATTTCAGTTGTTATTCAGGTGAACCGTGGCGATGGGTTTGTCTCTGATTCTCCCTATCTTCATGCTTTTGACAGGCTGGCAGAATCGCATCATCAGATAGATGAAAGTGATTAAAACGCTCACTGGGCAGGATCGGGTATTCATGTGTATTAAGTGAAGAGTATCCTTTGCCAAATAGGAAAGCTTTTCAAAGGTTTGACTTTACTCATTTGTAGATCAATTTTACTCATTTGCAGAAGTATGCTCAGCTTGATGAGGCAGTTTCAACCTAGCAGGACGTTTTACATTGCTGTAATGGTACAGCGATTGGGGCTCAGTTGAAAACTATATTAAATTAGGTACAGGCTTTCTCATTATACATGATGATAAAATACTATCACACCATCGACGGACGTTATGAAAAATATAAAAGCGGCAAATACCAGAACAATAAAGGCATTCAGCCCAGCCTGCTGTACAAGGACTTTGAAAAGGACTTCGAGCATGAACATGGGGGTTGAAGTAATTTAAAAAATAGGCAGTTTGGCGGACTGGATTTACTGAATGTGCTGATTGTATCGCCATGGCCGTATATATTCTGGAGGTTTTCAGCATCGATGAATTGCCTGAACGGATCAGTCCGCCTGTTGTTCCTGTGGTTGAGAAATTCAAAGCAAGGTTTAGAGCCGGTAACTTGTAAGGCTGGCATTGCCTGGTCCGGTAAAAGAGTTAAAATTTCTGGCTGTTAAACTGACCAGCCTATAAAAATAAAGCCGTACAGGAGGTTTTTATGGCAACGGGTATATCTTTTGAAATTCAGGAGTTCAAAGCCGTAAGGTTTATCGGCAAAGAGGTTACCGTCGGCAGGAAAAACCCTGTTCCCAAGCTGTGGGAGGACATGCTTAATGACGGCACCATCGAGTTTCTTCAAAACATGCCTGAGAGAGTATCACCACGGGGAGATACGATTGGATGGATGGGCGATTATAATCCTGAGACCAGAGAGTTTACATATATAGCGGGAATATTTACAAAACCGGGAACCACTGTACCTGATGGCTTTTCTTATCGTGACATCCCGGATTGCCTGATGGGGATAGGCTGGATACAGGGGAACAGCCCGAATTTGGAAAAAGGAGCTCATGTCAAAACGGAGAAAATAATGAAAAAGAACGGTTATGAGCCCGATTACTCAAAAGTTGCTATCTCAATGGAATACTATTCATTCGAAAAGTACGCAAATATCGAAGAAGACGGCAATAACACCTTTACCTTTGGTTACTATCTGCCCTGTAAAAAAACGACCTGAGGTATTGCTGCCTTCACCGATGTTTAACGTTTTGGAGGATCTATGACTGTTGATGAGATCATCAGCTATACATTGTGAGCATACAGAAAGAAGCTGATGCATAATCTGCAGCAGTCAACTTTAGCCGGAATTAATAAATTCAAGAGCGTTGGAGTAATTTTGTAATATCGGCATGGGAAAATCAAAGGGTAGTTGTATTGATTTATATCTATACTCTGCGAGGATTTGGAGGCCAATATTATGTTTAAAACAGAGGAATTCAGGAATATTGTCTGTTCATTTAACAACAGGCTCGCGGAAGTTGCAGAAACCGTAACTGACATAAAGCCATCTGAGGATAAGTGGTCGCTGAAGGAGATAATAGGCCATCTTATTGATTCAGCATCAAACAATCATCAGCGCTTTGTAAGACTTCAATCTGGTGATCTGATCCATTTCCCGGGTTATGACGCGGAACCATGGGTAAACGTGCAAAAGTACAATAGTATGGACTGGAAAGATATCACGACGCTTTGGTATAGTTATAACTGCATACTGCTGAATTTAATTGACAATATTGATGAGAAGGCTGCTGCCAATGTGTGGGAAACAGGTGAGACGGAATTATCGTTGGATTTTCTGGTGAATGATTACTTCCGGCATATGAAATGGCATATAGAGCAGTTTGAAAACAGGCTGAATGAGATAAACGAGTTTATAAATGGCAGTGCCTGTGATGACGGTGAGAACCGGACCGCGCCGATGCGTAAAGGAAAAATGCAGTTTTCAGGTATATGCCTCATAACAAAAGATGTTCCGCGGCTTTCCGGATTCTACAGGGAGATCCTGAATACAGAGGGAGAGGGCGGCGACATACATATGGAACTGAATGCCCATGGTATGAGCTTAGCCATATTCTCTGAAAAAGGTATGGAGGAAATGGCGCCTGGTTCGATGAAGGTGTCCGGTAACGGAAACCTGACCATCAGCTTTGAAGTAGAAGATATCGATGCTGAATATGAAAGGATAAAAGCCATGGGAGCAAGCATTGTGAAACCTCCCCAGACGCATCCATGGAACACCAGATCATTCTGGTTCAGGGATCCTGACGGCAACATAGTCAACTTCTTCAAAAAGCTGTGATAAGCCTTGAGAAATATGATAAGCCTGTAAGGCAGTATAAAGAGCATTGCAGTCAGAAACATGACTTTGACATTGGAGGGATAAAACTGGATAAGGAAATCATTGGAGGAGCAGATGGCCCAACATCTGTTTTCATAACATCGGGCTCCGAATTTTATATAATAATTTTAATAATTGCTTTGTGTATCGCGATTGCCGTATATTTGATCCATAGAAAAAGAAAGAAAAAAGCGGGCAAGTGATTTTATGGTAAGCTGACAGTAAAGCACGGCAAATTAGCATGGGCAACCAGCTTTAAAAACGATCGGATAGATGCTGTCAGATATAAAAGCAGGAATTGCATATCGACTATAATTCTGCATGGGACTATGAATTTGTTCGGCAGATAGTTACGGGGATGGTAAGTTATGCTGCGTAATAATTCCAAAAATACTTCATATCGTAATGCTATCTGTATTATATTGATGATGTCGCTGTGTTCAGTGCTTATGCTGACTTCGTGCAGCTTACTCTTCAGAACGAGGACATTTCAGGTGACTGAAACATACAGATTCCTGTGCGCCGAGGGTGCAAAATCATTTCTGATGGTAGATTTGCCGGTCAGTTATGGTTATCAGACTATTGGAGATATAACAGTAAGGAATGCCGATGAATATTACTTTGAAGAGAAAGACGGTTACCAGGTCCTCCATGCAGTAATGACAGGTGACGGCGGTGAAAAGGTCATTGAGATAGACTATACCGTCACCCTGTACGCCGGTGAGCAGACATGGAACCTGGACGTAAGGGACGAACACCTGAAGCCGTCTGAAAATATTGATTCGGACAATGAAAGCATTATCGAAGCGGTACGTCCCCTTATCGCTGAAAATAATGATTATCAGACAGCAAAAAATATACTGGCTTTTGTCTCAAAAACAGTCAAATTTGATAAAACCCCAAAAACCAACGCGAAAACAGAGCCGGCATCTGAAATACTGATGAAGAAAAAAGGCATATGCAACGACTATGCAAACCTGGCGGCAGCAATGCTCAGGGCAGCAGGTATCCCGGCCAGGCATGTATCCGGGCTTGTTTTTGCTGAACTGGCTGATGCATCGGATTGGTCGCATCCCGGCGGTTCTCATGCATGGGTTGAGTTCTTCACAGACGGCAAATGGCATTTTGCCGACCCGACATGGGGAAATCTGTATTTTGACAAGTCCGACGGATTTCATCTTTCATACGGAGCAGAACTGGTAGATCTCAGCACTGATGAATATCAGGCACAGTTCGGTGAACTAAGGAAAAGCATTGAATATGGCGGATATAGGCTTGTAGCATCAATGTCGGCTCCGCTGAAATTCACGGCATGGTCTGAGGACCAGAATGCCATGCTGACACCAAGGGCAGAGGTGACCAAAGTAAGCGGGGATCATACGAAATAGCCTCTCATGCGTCGTTGGGGTTATCTGTATATTTCTCTGATGGTTGCATACCTATTGCCGTTAGGAACTTCTCTCGTTAGGCGCATCTGATGAAGGATGTTTTCTGCAAAAGGCAAATTTTCTATGAAATGTCGTGTTATAATGAGTACATGCCCAAAAAGGAGATGCTGATGCATGGAGTTGCCGTTTGAACTGCGGGATGCACTTGAGCAGCAGTTGCAGGATGTAAAATTTGAGCAGATGGTACGCGATTCACAAAACATAAGCCTCAGATACAGGACTCAGAGCGGCAGGGGAGAGCGTCTGCTTACCAGTGACAATGAGGCCTTGTCGTATGCCGCATCCAGGATGCCGGCTACATACGGTGCAATCCGTACAGCTCTTGAAAAAACTTTTGAAAAAGTCGATTGCCGCCTCAGGACGATGCTTGACGTCGGTGCCGGAACAGGTGCGGCTTCGTGGGCTGCTGCAGACTTGCTGGATCTTGACAGCATTAGCTGCCTTGAACGAGAGAGAGCAATGCGGTCACTGGGCATAAGGCTGATGGAGAATGGAAGTCAGGTGCTGCGGGAAGCAGAATGGATCGAATATGACCTGGAGACAGATGATATACCTAAGAGGGCTGATTTGGTTATTGCCGCCTATGTCCTGAATGAGATGACCGGTGAAGCCCGGAAACGGGCAGTCCAAAAGCTGTGGGATGCAGCAGGCATGATCCTGCTTCTGGTCGAACCCGGGACACCTGCCGGCTTCACGAATCTGAATGAGATACGAAGGATGCTTCTTGATCAGGGTGCAGTAATTGCGGCACCGTGTCCTCATTCGGCTGACTGCCCCAAGGGAGCAGATGACTGGTGCCATTTTACCTGCCGAGTGGCAAGAAGCCGACTGCACCGTCAGCTGAAGGGCGGAGATGCACCGTATGAGGATGAAAAATTCTCATATCTGGCATTTGTACGTGAAGCATTAAGCCACGAAGGATACAGCACGGAGGCATTCAGCCATGAAGCATGCAGCCGAGAAACATATGCTCCTGATGTATGTGAACGTGGAGCATACATCAGCGATGGAATGCGTATTCTGCGTCATCCCCAGGTGCGGGGCGGTCATGTAATGCTCGAAGTATGCACAAAGGACGGAATTAAAGTGATAACCCTCAGCAAAAAGGACGGCGAAAGATACAAAAAGGCACGAAAAGCTGCATCCGGCGATGAATTGTGATAAAATTAAGTAAATTTATGCATAAGCATATGTGACATAACAGGGAGGCAGCTGAATATATGTTTATATATATATTTTCAATCGTACTTATAGTTGCATCAAACGTAATGTATAACATATGCCAGAAATCGACACCGGAGAAGGCAAATCCGTTTGTTGCACTTTTAGTGACATATGCCACGGCGATTGTAATGACTCTTGTGACGCTGATTTTCTACAGACCGGAGAAAAGCTTGACCGAATCAATTAAGCAGCTCAACTGGACCAGCGTCGTGCTGGGTATAGCTATTGTAGGACTGGAATTGGGGTACCTGCTTGCATACAGAGCTGGATGGAATATAAGTGTCGGGTCACTTGTGGCTAATATTATACTTGCACTGATACTGATTCCTGTTGGAATATTGATATATCATGAAAAATTTGAGCTTAACAAGGTCATTGGTTCTGTCTTCTGCATCATCGGGCTGGTTTTAATAAATAAAAAATAGAGATGAATTATACTGTTAATTTGATGGAACCAAACCTGAAGATAGGGTATAATAAAGTTGTGGAACACCTGCAGCATCCTGACCAAATAAAATGAAAATGGAGAATCGCCATGAAGGGTAAATCAAACTGTGAACATTGCGTGAACTATGAGTTTGATGATGAATATGGCTGCTTTGTATGTCTGGTGGATCTTGATGAAGACGAGTTCGCCAGATTCATGATGAAATCATTTGATAACTGTCCATATTTTCACCTCAATGATGAATACAAAACTGTCAGAAAACAGATGTGAACTGATATTGGCTCATGTCATCCAAAAAAAGTATAATTTAAATTCAAGAAATTAAAAGATATTGTGATCCGGATTCAAATACTGCAAAAATATGTGAACTTTTTACCAGAGATAAACGTCTGATAAGCAGAGGTGATTCTATGAAAAATATTCCGGGAAGGAATATCTTAGCTGCCCTGCTTGCTATATCTGTGCTTTTTGCATTGTCAGGCTGCAGCAAAACAAAGCCGACAGCGGGAAACATTACGGCGGATGATACGGCAATTACAGATCAGGCTGAAACCGATCATCCGGAAAAGGAATTTTCAACGGTAGAAAAAAACAATAGCGGATTGGCTGATGACAACGCAGCAAAAGATGCTGCAAAATATGATGCGGATTCAAACGATGCTGCGGATGGCAGCCCATACAGGCTGAAGGAGCCTGAATTTATCGATGCCGGCAGCATAACATTATGTAAGCTGGCGCAAGATTACATAAGCTTGCCGGATGACGAATTTGACACAAAATATACGGATGAGGATTTATGGGCATTGGGTGCATACGACAGACTCCTGTTCACTGAGAATGCGAAGGGCAGCATTATTGCGGACATAGGCATAGGAAGCACACTGCAGCAGGTCCTTGATACCTTCGGCAAAAGCCAGTTTGGCACGGAGGGTACCAGGCACGATTCGGCATCCGACTACAACAGATATCTCCTCTACGGCTACAAAACAAGACATTATTATTTTGCTTTCCAGATAGACCCCAAAACGAAGCTTGTAAAAACCATATGCTTCAGAAAGCGGTATGAGCTGCCGGATGATATGAAAGATATGCTGCTGGTACTGGCCGGTTATAATGACTGGTATACAGTAGACAATATGGATAAGCTGTTTGAGGATTGGAGCGAATATTTCGAGAATAATATGGTTTACCTGGCGCAATGGGGCCGTGGAACGATGACGTTGATTTCTGATTATGGTTTCACATCTACATCGGGGATCGACTTGGTATATTATGTTTATTCAGACTACAGTGGCGATATTCCGGTTCTTCCACCCAGACAGTCTGAATTCAGCGGTAAGGAATATGATGTATTAACCGTATTGGATTATGATTATCCTCAATGTCGGATATACATGATATACAATTATCTGGCGGAGAGAGAGGATGCATTAAAAGGTGAAAAGGGTATGTTTTCACCGGATGGCAGCCTGTTTGCATACGCTGTTGAAGCAGACCTGCTTGATATGAGATCCTCAGGATTATATGAGCATGCTCATGTTATATTCCATAATATGCGTGGAGAACATCCGGATAAGCACATATATTTCGGGCATTTTTCAACGCCGGTAGGATTCATAGGCAACCGTTACTTTGTTGAGACAAATTTGATGGGGCTGCATGTGCTCGATGTGCAGAAATGGAATATGGTTTACAGTGAAGATGACATGGATGGCGGGAGCAATTTGCGCATAGATGAAGAATCCGGGCAGATTGTGGATCAGGACGATAATGTCTGGTACAGATATGAAATAGATGTCAATGGAAATCTGAATATTCAAAAGGCTGAGAGATAAAGTCACGTTGAAAGATAAATTTCGAATAACAGGATATCCGTGCAGATATATTGATGATCCCGGCCGGCCTGTGATATAATTTGAAAAACGGCTGGCAGAAGTCAGTACCTCTGAGATTGCAGGAAGCATCAGGAACAACAGACACGGGACTGGAATACATTTTAATTTTCATATTAGTCAAGAGCATTCGATACCACGAAGGTATTTGCTTTCATGAAGAAGGCTTCTTTATGGAACGATAACCGCGTGGTTTTTTTATGCGGATTTCATCGTAACCTTAATCATATCAGGACAGGATGCAGTAACCTGCGGTTGTGACTGCTGCCTGATCAGCATTTTTGTAAGTCAGAGGGGGTAATATAAGTGAGATCATCATTGAGAAACTTGGTTTTTGCCGGACTGCTTCTGGCATTGGGCGGTATGGCGGCCGGAACGTTAGCCATCGGCGGCATCACCTTCGGGTTTGGTGCTTTTGGAGGGATCGCGACGGGAAAAATAGCAATGGGAAGCATTGCTCAGGGAACTGTTGCCATCGGTGATGAAGCATATGGAGAATATGCGCTGCAGCTGAAAAACATCGGACCTGACGTAAAGGCAGAAGTGTCAGCATTGATCAGATCCGCATTACCAAAACTTCCTGACTGGATTATTGATTGGCTTTCAAGCATTGCAGCATTTATGAAATAGCAGCAAAATCAAATATACAAATCGGGATCAAAAGTTCTTTTTCAAAAATGCCAGGATCGCCCCTGCATATTCCTCGTCTTTCCACGGTTCATCAAAGTACTCATCACGACAGATGAAGTGATAGTCCCCTTCACGGATGAACATGTCGAACTGCCCGGGTGCCGCCTTCTGCAGCCTTTCAAAGCTCCTGTACGGCACCTGGGAATCACCGGTGGAGTGCATCAGCAATGCAGGCCTGCCGTTAAGCTTCTTTATTTCATCGAGCGGATTGACCCTGAGACTTCCAAAACCATATTCCAAGCCCATATAAAGCTTAACGAAGGGCTTATCTATTTTTGCTATGAACCCCGGAATCCCCATATTCACCATACTATCACAGAACACATCCGGCCAGGACGAAAAAGCCGAAATACTTATCAGACCATCCAGCTCAGGGATCTCTCCGATAGAGTTGATGGCAGCTGCCCCTCCCATAGATACTCCGAAGACGATCACAGGCAGGTCCTTGTATTCACTGCGTGAAAGTATGTACTCAACTCCCGCTCTGGTATCAAGGTACTCCCTTGTTCCAAGAAAGATCTTGTCACCTTCGCTTTTACCGTGGGCACGCATTTCGATCAGAAGAGAAGAATAACCGTTTTCAGACAGCATTTTTGCGTGACCGAAATAGGCAGTGACTGACGGATTATGTATACCGGACAGAAATATGACGACCCCTCTCGGATCATCAGCCTGTACTTCCCATGAAATCAGGCTGATTCCATCCTCTGCAGCCAGCCATACCTCCTTTGCCTCCACACCAAACTGAGCAGGCGACAGAGTCGCAACATCCGCATGGATATGGATCATATCATTCATTACCAGAGGCGGTATAGCTGCAAGTGCTGCAATAATCAGTACAGCCAGAACTGCTGCCGCTATCAGCACGATCCTGCCTGCAGACCTCTTCCGCTTCACCCGGGTTATATTCATACTCCCTGTAACAATACCCATATCCATTACCTCCTGTCGATACTTTGAATATTACCATTACTATACATTTACGTCAATTGCACTGCCTGCCTAATCGGATATACGCATTCTATTGCCAAACATTTGCTGTTGGTGTAGTATTTTCAATAATAAATATATTAGGGAGTGTTGCAAATGGAATCATGGAAAATAGAAACCAAGTGCCTGCATGAGGGTTACCAGCCCGGCAACGGCGAACCCCGTGTGTTTCCCATATATCAGAGCACCACATATAAATATGATTCATCAGAGGAAGTGGCGATGCTTTTCGACCGTCCCGACAAGGGCCACATTTATACGAGGATCAGCAATCCGACAAACGATGCCCTCGAAAAAAAGATCGCAGCCCTTGAAGGCGGCATAGGTGCTATGCTGGCAGCTTCAGGCCAGTCTGCCACCTTCGTGGCAGTCATGAACATATGCCAGGCCGGTGATCACATTGTGGCATCGAGCACCCTTTACGGCGGTACTTTCAACCTGCTTAATGTAACACTGAAGAAAATGGGCGTCGATTTGACCTTTATCGATCAGGACGCCTCCGAAGACGAAATCCAGAAAGCATTCCGGCCCAATACAAAGATATTGTTCGGTGAATCCATTGCAAATCCTAAGATCAGCATACTTGATATAGAAAAATTCGCGAGGATCGCCCACAGAAACGGTGTTCCGCTGTTCGTTGACAACACCTTCGCTACACCGATATTGCTGAGGCCCTTTGAATACGGCGCAGACATCGTTATCCATTCAACAACGAAATACATGGACGGACATGCTGTTGCCCTGGGCGGTGTCATAGTTGACAGTGGCAATTTCAACTGGGATAACGGCAAGTTCCCGGGCCTGTCAAGCCCTGATGAATCATATCACGGAATTGTGTACACCAGAGATTGTGGCAGGGCTGCATATATCACCAAGGCAAGAGTCCAGCTGATGCGCGATCTGGGCTCAACCCCTTCTCCCAACAATGCCTTTTTATTGAATCTGGGCCTTGAGACTCTGCATCTGAGGATGGAGAGACATTGCAGCAATGCGCAAAAAATTGCTGAGTATCTTGAGAAGCATGAAAAGATTTCCTGGGTTAACTATCCCGGCCTGAAAAGCAGCAAATATTATGAGCTGGCGAAAAAATATATGCCAAAGGGCAGCTGTGGTGTAATTTCCTATGGAATAAAGGGCGGAAGAGAAGCAGCAGTCAAATTCATGGACAGCCTCAGGCTGGCAGCTATAGTTGTCCATGTTGCAGACAACAGGACAGGCGTGCTCCATCCGGCAAGCACAACCCATCGCCAGCTGACAGACAAGCAGCTGGTGGAGGCTGGTATAACTCCTGATCTCATAAG
>ENA-OWOZ01003057-OWOZ01003057.1-bioreactor-metagenome-genome-assembly--contig:-NODE-3057-length-11552-cov-5.273203_pt1 | contig 11552 bp, 11 predicted proteins | sample MGYA00238140_ERZ651804 | MGnify/ENA primary metagenome ERZ651804 (study PRJEB26910, sample SAMN07631232) | bioreactor metagenome | isolation source: Switchgrass digestor | place: USA: Dartmouth... | reverse complement strand
TTTTGTTTTATAGAGGTGATTTTTATAAAAAATATAAGATGCCCTTATTGTAATCAGTTGTTGTTAAAGGCCGATTATGTCAAAGGGGAAATTAAATGTATTAGATGTAAGAAAATAATTAAATTAGACAATTCTAAAGACAGAGCTTAGAGCCACACCTTAGAGTAGTGAGCCAATGCCTGCTTTTTTATTCTTTAAAGAAAGTAGGTGAGAAAATGGCTGATGGAAGAATAATTATAGATACCCAGGTAGATAGTACTGGAGCCGAAAAAGATATAAAAGGTTTAAGTAGCAAATTAGGGAGTTTAGCAAAAACAGGAGCGACTGCAATAGCAGGGTTGGTTGCCGCTGCTAGTACTGCTGTAGCAACACTTTCAGGGTTATCTGTGAAACAATACGCTGAATTTGAACAGCTTGTAGGTGGGGTTGAAACACTGTTCAAGGACAGTAGTGATTTAGTGCGAAGATATGCTGATAATGCTTTTAAATCAGCGGGGTTGAGTGCTAATGAATATATGAATACTATTACAGGATTCGCTGCTTCTTTATTACAAGGGCTTGGTGGAGATACAGAAAAAGCCGCGAGAATAGGACACCAAGCTATTCTTGATATGTCAGACAATGCCAACAAGATGGGAACTGACATTGCTATGATACAAAATGCTTATCAAGGTTTTGCTAAGCAAAACTATACAATGTTGGATAATCTTAAGTTGGATTTTGGCGGAACTAAATCAGAAATGGAAAGGCTCTTGGTTGAAGCTGAGAAGATAAGCGGGATCAAATATGACATAAGCAATTTTAGCGATATAATTGAGGCTATCCATGTAATTCAAACTGAAATGGGAATTACTGGGACTACTGCAGAAGAAGCAGCAACTACTATTGAAGGTAGTTTTAATATGCTAAAATCTGCTTGGACTAATATGTTAACAGGTATGTCTAATGACCAAGCAAATTTTGATGAATTAGTAAATGATTTAATTTATAGCTTGGAAACCTTTGGTGGCAATTTATTGCCAAGGGTGAAAATAGCTATAAATGGGATTACAGAATTATTCAATGGTTTAGTACAAGAATTGCCCTCATTAATAAATAGCGTTTTACCACAGTTAGTAAATAGCGGTATTGAAGTGATTAAAAATTTAATCAGTGGAATACAAACAGGATTGCCTTCATTGGTAAAAGCAGCATTAGAAATAGCGATGTCACTAGTAAATGGAATAATAGAAATATTACCAATGCTCTTGGAGGTTGGATTACAAGCTATAATTGCTTTAGGGCAAGGTATAGCACAGAATTTACCTACTTTGATTCCTACAATAGTTAATTTAATAATTTCTATGTGTGACATGATCATTGAAAATTTACCATTAATAGTAGGTGTTGCTATAGATATAATATTGGCTTTAGTGGAGGGTATAATAAATGCACTGCCTACGCTAATTCAAGAAGTTCCTAGAATAATAAATGAATTTTCTAGTGCTATATATGATCAATTACCTAAGATTCTAAAAGCTGGAATAGATATACTAATGATGATAATAAAAGGTTTGATTGATACAATTCCGGTTTTAATTCAAAATTTACCTCAAATAATAATGGCTATAATTAATGCTTTTACATTGGTTAATTGGTGGCAAATAGGTAGTAATTTAATAGCTAATATAGGAAAAGGGATAACTTCTATGGTATCTAACATTAAAACAATAGCAAGTTTTACAGCTGAAAATGTAATTACAGGAATTAAAAATATTTTTTCAGCTGGTGGAAGTATAGGTAAAAATCTTATAAGTTGGATAGGTAATGGTATAAGTAGTTCTATAGGAAACTTAGTTCAAGCTGCTAGAAATGTAGCTATAAGCGCAATTCAAGGGATAAAAAATATTTTTAGTTGGAATGAAGCTGCAAGTATAGGTTCTAATTTAATAAGAGGTATCTGGAGCGGTATTTCTAATATGACTGGATGGATCATAAATCTAATTGGTGGATTTGCTGAAAGTGTAATTAGTAGTATTAAAGGTTTCTTTGGAATTCACAGTCCTTCTCGTATTATGAGAGACCTTATCGGTGTTAACCTAGTAAAAGGAATTGGAGTAGGTATTGATGTAGAAACTCCTAATTTAGAAAAAGATATTGATGCAAATATGTCCGATTTAGTTGCTAAAATGCAAGGAACTGTAGATTATGAAACAGCTATGACTACTGCTAGAGTTGTCGGCAAAACTAATACATTAAGTATTGATAATGATAGTAAGTCTGGCGGGATACCAGAAGGAAGTGTATTTATATTGAAAAATGACATAGATGGTGAAAGTTTAGGAGAAACAGTTTATAAAGTAGTTGATGGAAAATTAGCTTTATCAGGAAAGAGGGTGAGATAGTGCTTGTAAATAATATAAATATTAATAATTTTAATGCTAAATTAATGAACAGAAATATAAGTAGTGCTGAAACTGAAATATTTAATTATTGGAGCACTAAAAATCTTAATCCTATATTTCATAAGAATGGTAATAATAAGTTCAAAAAGTTGAGTTTAACATTAGATATATTATGCAATGATGCTAATGAACTCGAAACAATGAAGAGTAATTTAATAAAGCAATTTGAAAATGCAACTATAAAATTTGATGATATAGATTATTTTTACAGAGGTTTTATGAGCGAAGAGCCAACTTATAAGTATATTATGAAAGGAAATGAAATAGTTGATATTCAGATGTTAGTAATAGCGGAGAAGACTGAAATAACTGTTTCGATGAACAGAATAACATCCAAAACAATCAATGTATCTGGAAATTTAGATACTCCAGTAATATTAGAAGTAACACCTAGTATAGATCTAATTGATTTAACCATTAGTGGACTTGATGAATATCCAATAATATTAAGAAACTTAAAAGCTAATAAAAAAATCACAGTAAACGGTGAAGATGGAACTGTCACTGTCGATGGTGTAAATAAGTATGGAGATACAGATATGTGGGGATTTCCTAAATTGAAGCCAGGTGCGAATACTATAACAGTAGATAAAAGTAGTGTGGATATTAATATAAAGTATAAACCTAGATTTATTTAAGGAGGATAATTTAAATGAAAATTAAGAATGAGGCTTTAGTAAACAGTGTACAAGTTTTAAGAAAGTTAAATAATGCAGAATTACCTGTAAGAGTATCCTATAAATTAGCTAAGAATATTAAAAGTATAGAGAAAGAGTTAAACATATATGAAGAAGAAAAGCAAAAATTTATAAATAAATATTGTGAGAAAGATGATGAAGGTAATAATAAAATAAATGAAGATGGAACTATTAAGATCATAGATACAGAAAAATGGAATAAAGATATTAAAGAGCTCCTAGATATAGAAGCTGAAATTAATATTGAGAAAATAAATATTGATGAACTTGGTAAAAGTGATTTTAAGATAACTCCATCTGAATTATCGCTTATAGATTACATGATAAAATAATTAACCTAACCTTAAAATTCAAGAAAGGGGGGTTGAAACAGTTAAAATAAAGTTATAAAACTTTATAAAAAACTCTTGATTTTTTATAACGCATATGTTATAATAAAATTAGGGGTGAGAGTTATGAAGTATTATACAATAAGCCAATTTGCAAAATTAATTGGAAAAACGACACAAACATTAAGGAACTGGGATAAGGAAGGTATATTAAAGCCACATCATGTTACAGCAAGTGGTTACAGATATTATTCACAAGAACAACTTAATCATTTTTTAGGGCTTAAAAATCAACTACCACCTAATCGTAAAATTGTAGGATATTGCAGAGTGTCTAGCAATAAACAAAAAGATGATTTAGAAAGACAAATTGATAATGTTAAAACTTATATGATTGCTAAAGGTTATCAATTTGAAATTATAAGTGATATTGGTAGTGGAATTAATTACAATAAAAAAGGACTAAATCAGTTAATAAATATGGTAACTAATTCAGAAGTTGAAAAAATAGTGGTTTTATACAAAGATAGATTAATTAGATTTGGATTTGAACTAATAGAAAATCTTTGTAATAAATACGGTGTTACTATTGAAATTATAGACAATACCGAAAAAACAGAAGAACAAGAATTAGTTGAAGATATGATACAGATTATTACTGTATTTAGTGCTAAATTACAAGGAAAACGAGCAAACAAAGCCAAGAAAATGATTGAGGAGTTAATTAATGATGATTAAGTCAATTAAAATTCAATTAAAACCTAATAATAAACAAAAAACTAAACTATTTGAATGTGCAGGTGTGGCAAGATGGGCATATAATTGGACTTTAGCAAGACAGCAAGAAAATTATAAAAATGGTGGTAAATTCATTAAAGATAACGAACTAAGGAAAGAGCTTACCTTATTAAAAAAGACTGATAAATATAAGTGGTTGAATGATTACTCTAACAACATAACTAAACAAGCAATAAAAGATGCTTGTAATGCTTATAAAAGATTTTTTGAAGGTTATAGTAAATTTCCTAAGTTTAAATCTAAAAAGAGGTCTAAACCTAGTTTTTACGTCGATACTTGTAAAATACAATTTACAGGAACTCATGTGAAAATAGAAAAATTACCTACAAGCACAAAAAGAAATAAACAACAGCTAAATTGGATTAGATTATGTGAACATTACAGAATACCTTTTGGGGAAAATGTAAAATACATTAATCCAAGAGTAAGTTTTGATGGTATTAATTGGTGGATTTCAGTTGGTATTGAATATCCAGATAACAATGTAGTACCAACCAATGAAGGTATAGGAATTGATTTAGGTGTAGAAAAGTTAGCAACCTGTAGTAATGGTATAGCTTACAAAAATATAAACAAAACTTACAAAATTAAAAAATTAGAAAAAAGAAAGAAAAGATTACAAAGAAAGGTATCTAATAAATACGAAAAAGGAAAGGAGGGAAACCGTTACAAGAAAACAAAAAACATTGTAAAACTAGAAAAACAACTTAGAAAGTTAAACCAAAGGCTAACTAATATTCGTCATAACTATTTACATCAAATTACTGCTGATATAATAAGACGAAAACCAAGTTTTATTACAGTAGAGGATTTGAATGTAATGGGAATGATGAAAAACAAGCATTTATCAAAAGCAATACAAGAACAATGTTTCTATGAGTTTTATAGACAGCTTAAATATAAATCAGAGTGGAACAATATAAAATTCATAGTAGCAGATAGATACTTCCCTAGTAGTAAAAAATGTAGTTGCTGTGGCACATACAAAAAAGATTTGAAATTAAGCGACAGGGAGTATGTTTGTGAAAACTGTAGTTCTGTATTGGATAGAGATTATAATGCTAGTTTAAACCTTAAAAATTACGGTCAAGAAATAGCTTAATCATTAAAACGATACTATTTCTATGTACCCATACGTTAGTGGGGAATTTAAGCCTTTGGAGTGTTAGACCACTTGAGTAGCAATTATGCGAAAAAGAACATGATGAAGAAGGAAGGAAACATAAACTTTTATAATGTTTTTATAGAGTTTTATAAGTTTTCTGTAACGGTTAGAATTTGCTACAGTTATATGACATAAATAAAAATAAAATTGAAGGATTAACTGAATATAAAGACTTAAATATAGAAAGTACGCTATCTACAGGAGATAAAGTGCTTTCTTTTTTATATCCAACTAAATTTTGCAAGAATATTGTTGAGGAAGGATATATACAAACTAAGACAGATGAATTTGTAATTAAGGAAAAAAATAATTCTGGAATATGGACAACTATTAAGGCTGTATTAAATGTTGAAGATTTAGAAGGAAATGTTTTTGAAACATTTGATAGTACAGAGCAAACAATAGAAAATTGCTTAAATCTTGCATTGGCTGGTACGGGGTGGACAGTTAAAGTTAATGGAGTTACCAAAAAAAGAACTGTGAGAAAAACTAATAGCAGTACTTGGGATATTATTCAACAAGCTAAGAAAACTTATAGAGTAGAAATTAAATTTGATACTATAAATAAAATAGTTAAGGTCTATGAGAAAATTGGCTCAGATAAAGGAGCTTATTTTACAGAAGAACTAAATCTAAAGTCTTTAGATATTCAAAGTAATAGTTATGATTTTTATACAAGAATGATAGCTAAGGGTAAGGATGATTTAAAAGTTACAGTAGAAAATTATCAATATTCAAATAAAGTAAAAACTCTTATTTGGAAAGATGAGAGATATACAGATATTAATAGTCTTAGAGAAGACGCTATATTAAAACTTGACGAACTATCAAAACCTTATAGGGCCTATCAGGCTGATGTAATAGACTTAGCAAGAATTAGTGAAAAATATAAGAACATATTAGAGTATAGTTTAGGTGATACTATTACACTTATTTCTAAAGACAATGAAATTAAAGAAAAGCAGAGAATAGTTAAAATTACTGAATATCCAGATGAGCCTGAAAGAAATACAGTTGAAATTGCTAATACTACATTAACTTTTGAAGATGTACAAAAGGAATTTCAAGATACTAGCGAAGTAGTTAATAATATTACTGCTGATGATGGAACTATATCTGAAACTGCTCTGAGGGTACCGGTAGAAAGACTAACTATAAACAAAGTTGATGTACAAGAATTAAATGCAGTAACAGCTAGAGTAGGAACCTTAGAAGCAACTAAAGCTAATATAACTGAACTTAATGCTGTTAATGCTAACCTAACAAATTTAATAGCAGGAAAAGCAGATATAACAGATTTAACTGCTACTAATATAAAGTTCAATGTTGGTTCTGGTGCAACATTAGATTTGCAAACATTATTAAGTAAGTTCGTTACAGGAGAAAATGGGCAATTTTTAAATTTAACAACTGATAATGTAACTATTTCTAATGCAGTAATAAAAGATATTATAGCTAAAAATATAAGTGTAGAAGATTTAAAAGCAGGAACTATTAATACTAATAATATTAATCTAGTTTCTGCAGATGGTGGACTTTCCATAGTAGGCCCAACAATGCAATTTAAGGACAATAATAATAAAGTTAGATTACAATTAGGGAAAGATACTGAAGGAGATTTTAATTTTATTCTAAGAGCAGCGGATGGAACTACTACATTAATAGATGGTTACGGAATAAAAGAAAATGCTATAGCCGATAAATTAATTAAATCTAATATGGTTGCAGATGGAGCTATAGGAGAACAACAGATTAATTATAGTTCTCTTATTACTGGATTAAATAAAGATACTAATACAAGCTTAATTAAGGCTAGTAAAGTAGCTTTAGATTTGACTGGGCAGACTTTAGAAGTTAGTTTTAATTCGTTAAAAAGTGTTGCGGATGACACCAAGAGTAAAACAGAAAGTAATACAACATCTATAAATGTAATAAATGGGCAAATAGCCACATTAATAATTGATACAACTATAGAAGAGGATGGAGCGACAGTTAAATTAAAAGATAGTTATAGTAATCTAAAACAAACTGTAAGCGGAATAAATGCAACTATTGCTAGTCATAGCACTTCTATAAGTAATCTAACTAATAATTTAAATGCTGTTAGTGGGAAAGTAACTACAGTAGAAGGTAAACAGGCTACTTTAGAACAAAGTTTAAATGGTTTTAAAACTACAGTAGCGAATACTTATAGCACTAAAACAGAGTTAAACAACCTTAGTGGTACAGTAAGCAGTATAAATTCTAGGGTAAGTACAGCAGAAAGCTCCATTAATCAACTTAATGATAAAATAGCATTAAAGGTTGAAGCCACAGAAGTTAATAATATTGTAAATACTGCTGTTAATGGAATTAAAATTAATATAAGAAATTTAGTGATTAGAAGTAATGAATTAAAGAATAAGATAATAGATGTAAATGGGAATATTATTAATTTCACAGGTTGTGCTGTTATGTTTGAATACATTTCTGTATCATCTGGAGAAGTATTAACTTTTTCTAAAACTAATTCAGTAGAAAGCGATGGGTATTGGAGATGGAAATGGCTTGATGCTGAAGGGGAATATATTTCAAGACAAGCAGATATAAGAAATGAATTTCAATGGACAGTTCCACCAGGTGCTTATTTTATTCAAGTTTCATATCCTATGGATGCTTTTCCTAAAATTGAAAGAGGTAATAAGCCTACTGGTTGGTCTCCAGCTCCAGAGGATGTTTATAAAAAGAATGAGGTTGATAATTTAATTAAAACTGGAGATTTATATGTAAAAGGCACAGGAAATAATAGACCCGACAGCACTATTATTAGGCTTAATGGAAATGATATTTATAAGGGTAAAAATCGAGGATTGACTTTAGTTACTTTAAAACGAAGTGATTTAACAGTTGTAGATAATATTTCATATGATGTTTTTGGAAGTGGGGATGCTAGAAATGCTTTAGCTAATAAATTAAATGGTTTAGATGATAGTGTTATAGTAATATTAGCTTCTTATGATGCAATTGAAACAAACCAAGCGTTACAAGATGCTATAGCAAGATGTGGAGGTACAGGAACATTTTTTGGTGGTTCATTCCATAGAGTTCCATATGCTCTAGTTGGTATTCCAAACATTGGTAAAGGTGCCGGAATTGAAGTATTTACTTCGACAGATGCAAATGCTCCATATGCAGAAATTAATACTAAAATTATTAATGGTGTACCACAGGGTATTAATACAACGGCTAGAGAGTTAATGACTAGAATATCCTCAGCAGAATTAAAGATAACTGATAGTGCAATAGTATCTACTGTTAGAAGTTCAACTTTATATCAGAACGACCTAAACGCAAAAGCTAGTAAAACTGATGTTTCCAATCTTACAACAAGAGTAAATAGCGTAGAACAGAGCATTACAGCAACGGCATTAACTACAACAATATCTAGTGCCTTAAGTGGAAGTAATTCTATTACTACAACTAAATTCACAATGGATAAAGATGGATTAACTATAAAAAATGGTGGATTTAAAATATTAAACACTTCTAACTATGAAGTTTTTGGAGTAACAACAGAAGGTATATTAACGGTAAAAGGAAATATATTTGTAAATGGTGATACTGGGGAATCATTAGAGGTTACTCCGAAAGAAAAAATAGGGAACGGTATGCCAAGTGTTTATGCTGATGGTTATGGCTTAGGGGTGTTAAGACTAATGGTAGGATATTATGATAGTCTTAATAAATATATTCCCCCTCAAGATATAACTACTAAAATAGACCCATATACTGGTGTTACAATAACTGATAATGTGAGCGGTGGTAGCACAAGTATTATCGGTGGGAAAATATCAAGCAGAATTATAGAAGCAACTGGAGATATATATAACGGGAGTTATTCAAAAAACACCAATGGTTATACTAAATTGCCAAATGGATTAATTTTGCAATGGGGAAAGGCTACGACAGTAAATACACCAGATAAACCAGGATGGACAGTTTTCCCAATAGCCTTTCCTAATAATTGTTTTGCGGTTGTATGTTCTATAATAGACTATAATCCAGCGAGGATAAGTGTTAGGGAAATATTTAAATCGGGTTTTAACCACGTGGGTAGTGTAAATAATGCTCCAATTGTATGGATTGCTATAGGATATTAGGAGGTAGAGAAATGCAGGATAAGTATTATTTAAGAGTTGAGGATAATGGTGATTTTGGATTTGTAGTTGATGGAATACACGAGATAAAAGAAACAGATATTAAGATAACAGAAGATGATTATAATACTTTTTTTTTAATGCAGAGCCAAGGAAAACAATTCAAATCGAAAAAAAATCCTACTGGCAATAGCCTATTTGATTATATAGAAGAATATATACCAGAGCCAATTGAAGTAAAACTAGAACTGGGTGCAGAAGACTATTTATTAGATTTAGAATATAGAGTTAGTTTAATAGAATTGGGGGTATAGAAAATGACTTATGATTTATGTAAAAAAGTAATTGAAAAAGGCACGTATGGACCTAAAGAAGAAATGTTAATTAAGTTAGATGTGTTTCTACTAAATAATAGAATTACACAAGAGGAATACGAGGAATTAGTTAATTTATTAGAAAATAAATAGACTAAAGAAAGGTCTTTTTTATTTTAAAGAAAGAGGTGTGATATGGAAAATGAAATTTTAAAAATTATAGCAGGTCAAGGAGCATTTGCAGTTCTTTTTGTATGGCTATTAATAGACACAAGAAAAGAAAGTAAGACTAGGGAAGAAAAATTACAAGAAATAATAAGTAAAAACCAAACTGTAATTTCAGAGTTAGCAGAAAAGTTTGATGTAGTAGAAAACATCCAAGAGGATGTAAAAGATATAAAAACAAAATTAGAAAAGGTGGGTTAATATGAATAAGCTAATAACTAAATTAACAAATCTTATTGAAGTAAAAAAGATTATAGCCATCTTAGTAATTAGTGTATTTTGTTATTTAAGTGCTACTGAGGTTGTAGCCAAAGAACAATTTACTACAGTTGCAATAATGATAGTGTCTTTTTACTTTGGACAATCTACTGTAAAAGGCGCTAGAACATCAAATAAGGAGCAAGAGTAATCTTGCTTCTTTTATTATAAGGAGGAATGTATAAATGAAAATTTTATTAATTGCAGGGCATGGAGCTGGTGATCCAGGAGCGTGTAGTAACTATGGAGTAGAAGCAACAGAAACAAGGAGAGTTGTAACACAAGTAAAAGCATTTTTAGAAGGATATGAGAATACTACAGTAGATATTTATCCTACTAATAGGAATGCTTACGCAGATATTGGGAATGGTACTTTACAAGTGAATTTTAGTAATTATGATTATGTATTAGAAATTCACTTTAATTCTAGTGCAAATGCTTCTGCAACAGGAACTGAAATTTGGGTAACTCTAGCTGAAAAAGGAATAACAGTAGAACAAACTGTAGTTAACAAGATAGCTGCTTTAGGTTATGCTAATAGAGGAGTAAAGAGAGAAGATTTTAGAGTAATAAGAACAGCTAAGAATAAAGGAGTAAGTTCAGCTCTATTAGAAGTTTGCTTCATATCAAATAAAGGAGATATGGATAGATATAATAATAATTTTGCTAAGGTATGTAATGCTATAGCAGAAGGAGTTGCAGAAGGCTTTGGATTAATTAAAAAAGTTGGACATGTAGCGGCAACACCAGAACCAGTTAAAACAGTTGTTACATCTACAGTAAATTATCGTGTTAAGACTGAAGCTGGAAAACAATTAGGAGCATTTAGCGTTTTAGATAATGCTAAGAATATGGCTAGTGCAAATAAAGCTATAGTGTATGATGTTAATGACAAAGTTGTTGTGTCATATGCAGAAACTAAAAAATATCTCAATCTAAAACCTCATGTAGCTAGATGGAGAGTATATCCAACATCAAAAGCTCCAGTAATAGGGAATGAATGTGGTTTCTTAGCACCAGCTACTTATGGCGGACTAAGTTATGAAATTTTAGGAAATCCACAGACTAATGTTTATACTATACAAACTCAAAGCTTTGATAAGGTAAATATCTATGCTCCAAGAGATAATGATAGCAGTATAACTGAATATCCTTTATATTAAATTTTAAGGCTAGTAGGTAGGA
>ENA-OWOZ01003050-OWOZ01003050.1-bioreactor-metagenome-genome-assembly--contig:-NODE-3050-length-11574-cov-3.716796_pt1 | contig 11574 bp, 9 predicted proteins | sample MGYA00238140_ERZ651804 | MGnify/ENA primary metagenome ERZ651804 (study PRJEB26910, sample SAMN07631232) | bioreactor metagenome | isolation source: Switchgrass digestor | place: USA: Dartmouth... | reverse complement strand
AAATTACTTTGAAAAAAGGATTATTATGTGAAAATAAGATAACCAAAACATTCAAAGGAATAATTGGAGGGAAAAGTGAATCCATAAAAATATTAAATGAAGAAGGGATGATAATTGAAGATGGTATTCTTATGAACGATGTTTTACTTGAAGGTAATTTTCGTAATCCACAATACATAGAAAAATTTTTTAATAATGAAGAAGTATATGATAATAAAGGACAAAAATTAATTAGTATTTATTTAAGAAAAAATGGAATTCCATATACTATAAAGAAAAGTAATGGGAAAATCCCTACAAGCATTTTTTCAGGTTATGGTGATACATCTAAATGGAGAAAAAACTTAATTGAAATATTAGGTAAAGAAGTGTTTGAATATCCTAAACCTTATCCTCTTATTCAGAAAATCATAAGAATGGCAACAGACAATAAAGAAGCAATAATTTTAGATTTCTTTGCAGGTTCAGGCACTACAGGTCATGCTGTTTTAGAATTAAACAAAGAAGATGGAGGAAATAGAACTTTTATACTTTGTCAAAATAATGACAATAATATTTGTCGTGAAATTACTTATGAAAGAATTAAAAGGCTAATAGAAGGTTATAAAGTAAAAAATAAAGATATACAAGGAATAGAAGCAAATTTAAAATATTATATTTATAGTCATGAGTTTAATAATGAAAATGAATATAAAGAATACATAAAAAAATTAGGAGGTTTATAACCTCCTTTTTATTATCCTGCGTTTTTCATTTCTTTTTGTGTTGCTGTATATGTTCCCTTACCAACTCTTACAAATCTGTCATCTCTACATAGTAAAGAAACAATATTTAATTCGGGTTGTTTGGTTTCAAGAGTAAAGCCAAGAAGTCTTAAATTATGGATAACATCTTTATAATGCATCTCTCTGTTTCTTAACATTTCTTGTATTGTTTCAACCATTGTTTTTCTTTTGCACTTTCTTAATTCAGTCATTGTGATTTTCTTCGCCTTTGGTTTCTTTTCATTGGTTCGTTCTTTGCTGTTTTGAGAGGTTAATTCATTCATCAGTTCTTTTATCTTTTGAATTCTTTCTTCTTTTTCTTTGATATACTGTTTCTTCAAAGTGATTTCTTTTTTGAGATGTTCCATCTCCATTGAAAGTCTTTTCTTCTCTTTTTTCATCTCTTCAATAATTTCTTTTACTTGATTGTTCATAAAAATTCCTCCCATATATTTTCTTATTACAAGCATTCCCATATTTTATATTCTTTATACATACCTTATAATAAAAAATTGATATTACATGAGCAATATGATAAGATTCTCTTAAAGAATTAAAAAGAAGGGAGGTTTTATTGTGAATCCTAAAAAAGATAATGGACAATTTTTTACTCACCCTGAAGTTGCTCTTTTTATGGCTAAATTAATCAACCCTTCAAATAATGAAAAGATTATTGACCCTGCGTGTGGAGAAGGAGAATTTTTAGAGAAATTATATACATTAAATAGTAATGTTCAACTTTATGGTTGTGAAATAGATGAAGATATATATACTTCAGCAGCAAATAAAGTTCCAACAGCAAAAATATTTTTACATAACGGCTTATATTCTGAAGCCCTATATAATAACGAAATAGATATAAGCAATGAAATAAAAAATGAAGATTTTGACGCTATTATTGCAAACCCTCCGTTTAATAGTCTTACAAATAAAATAACAGACAAAAATATTCTTGGTAAATTTATAATGGGGAATAAAGAAAATAAAATTAGAAAAGCACAATCTATAGAAGTTTTATTTATTGAACGCTTTATTCAATTATTAAAACCTTCGGGGAGACTTTGCACAGTTTTACCCGAAGGGATTTTATCAGGGGATAGATATTCATATGTAAGAGATTGGCTTTATTCTCATTTATCAATTGATGCAATAATTACTTTACCTAAAAAAGGGATGTTTAACTCTGCAAATGTAAATACTGCAATACTATGTGCTTATAAAAAACCTTGTGATAATCCAAATGATGATGTATTCTATGTTAGAGATATTTCTTTTGAGGATTTTAATTTAATATATGATTATATGGCAAGAAATAATATTTTTGTAAGGGGGAATAATTGCAATGAATAAGATAAAGGAATTGAAAATTTATGTACCTTGGTTTCTCGTAGTAGTTCTTTTATTAAGTAACATTTTAACTTTTTTCAGCCTTAATAAAAAGATAATAAATATGGAAAACTCAAATATCTTAAATGCAGTTGAAGCCGTAATTGAATCGTCCAATAATGCTATTTCTATTTATGAATACTCCCGTTATCAATATGAAGAAGGAGTTATAGACGAAATTGCAATCTCTAAAACATTAGGAAGTCTTATTGCTTTACATACTAAATTAGAAAAAATTTTAGAACAGGATACAAAAAATAAAACAATGCAAGAGTTACTTTCTTTATCAAAAGAAATGATAAAGAACAGAAAAGAAGGGTTTAGTAATTTGAAAAGTGGAGTAGATTTACAAGCCGAAAATTATAATAAAGTAGCAGACCAAAAATTTTCAGAAGCAGAAGTTATAAAAGGGAAGATTATTGGAGGAATTGAAAAACTCCGTGGAAATTAAAAAAAGAAAAGCAAGGCTATTTTTAAATAACCTTGCTTTTTCTTTTTGCACTTATTCCTTATACATCTCATATCTCTCCAATGCTATTGCTTGAATACGCTCTCTTGCATCGGGATTAGAAAGAGCCTCAATTAACTCGGTTTTTCTCATTCTTCTAAAATATTTCAGATTAATACCCTTTGCAAGATCAGCAAGTTGGCGAGTATTGAGATGTTCGATTTCTTCTCTGTTGAAGTAAGTGCCTTCTTCAACAAGTTCAGGAGTGGTATCTGCACTTGGCTCAACAACGGTTGCAGGAATAGGATGTGGTACAACCTCCTCATTCCTTTGAGAACTAGAGCCACTACCATATCTCTGCTTGGTACGTTCTCTTACCTCCTCAATAACCTGTTGTCTAACGGCTTCATCAGGATGACCAAGAACGATAGCCATTTCCTTTTTGGTCATACGCCTAAAATTAGGAATACGACCATTCGCCATATCAGTCAATTCATTGAATGACATAGCCAACATTCTGATAACTTCAGGATGTTCTTCAGGATTGACACCAGTTGGTTGAACAACTTCAGCAACATCAGGAACAACCTGTCTTCTATGCCTTCTAACGGAAGGTCTTTGAACAGTTTCTCTCCTTCTTTCCGCCGAAACACGAGCCACAAATGTTTCTGCATCAAGATTTTCATTTTCGATTTCATTGATGAAATCATTAAGATTGAACCCTCTATCCAACAAGTTTTTAATTTGTCGGAAAAGATTCAAATGTTTGCGATAATATACAAACTTATCGCTTAAAACTCTGTCAGGCTTAATTTTACCCAACTCCCTTAAGGAAGTTAAAACCTCCAAAGGAAGAGAAGTTTCTTGTAAAGCCTGTCGTTCAGTAAAGATATACCCTACTGTCATTCGTAAACCTCCTTTTTTTCGTAAGAGATAGTATATTACACTATAACATTCTTTAATTAATAACGAAATCCTGCTTGTTCTCTTTTTGCCATATCTTATTTATCCATTCTTTATTTATAATTATATCTTATAATATCGAATATATCAAGACCTTGACAAAAAAATAGGTTATGTAAAAAACTTTTTCTACATAACCTATTTAAGGGGGATTAAATTTTATAGCATTATAATTGAAATTATAATTTATAGTTTTGTATAAGATGTTGTGCGATTTCCTGTGCACTTTTCCCTTCTTTCCCTAATTTCAGTATTTCTTCTATCAAAACTTCCTGTTGAACACCTTTGTCTTGGTTATTTTCTGTAGCATTATTTTGTGTCATATTTCCAACAGGTTGTTCTGCGGTTTCTTCTTTTACAAGTCCTTTTGATTCGGCTTCTTTTTCAGTAAGAACTTCGTTCATTTCTTTTTGCTTTTGTGCGGCTAAAAGTCTTTTCTTCTGTTTGCCATAGACTTTATCTCCGTATCTTTCCTTGGTTCTTTCTTTTGCCTGACGAGACATTTCTGCTTCTCTTTCAGGATATGCGATGGCAGTTACAAGTTCTTCTTTAAACATCTGACGGAAGTATTTAATGCCTCTTCTCTTTGCAATCTCAACAAGGTCTTCTAATCTCATATCTTGCAACTGTTCTTCGGTATATTGAGTTCCTTTTCTCTTCCTTGTTCTTTCCTTTTTGATTGAAGCAATTGGTGTAGTAGCAACAGCCAATGCTTCCTTCTTACTCTTTTTCTTTTCTGGCTTACTGATAAAATTAGTTCCTGCCATAAATCTCTGAATTCCTTTCAATCTTAAGCCTTCATCTTTTAGTTTGATTATTTCTCCGATTTTGTCGATTTCTTTTTGAGTGTAAAGTCTATGATTTCCTGAAATTCTGATAGGGTCAATTAATCCTTCTCTTTCCCAATTCCTCAAAGTTTGAGGATGAACTCCTGTCATTTCTGATACTTCTTTAATTCTGTAGAATTTTTCGTTCATTTTTTATTACCTCCTTAATTATTCTACTTGTATTATTAACGATTGTTATGTTTTTTATACATATCTTATTAAATAATTCGTGAAAATTTTTAAATATTTTGGGGAGTTTTTTGTTCTTTATTTTAAACAAAGTTAGAGAATTTAATCGGTTGGTTTATATTATTCTCATTCTATATCTATATTATACTATCATGTTATATCACTTGTTCCTTAAAATCAACTGTTAATTATTCCCTCATATAAAATCAAATATTACAGCGTTTTTAGATTTAATCTAAAAAATCTGTGTAAAATTGAAAAATTCATTTAATTAATGTAGAATGTTTTATAGTGGGAGGGATAATATGAATAAAATAGAAAAAGATAAAATTAGATTTAATGAACTTATTATTTTTGATAAATCTTTTGAAGTTAATATTTTGTGTGGAATAGACGAAGCAGGTCGTGGAGCGTGGGCAGGACCAATTGTTGCCGCTTGTGTTATTCTACCTCCAAATTTTGATTTATATGAGATTAATGATAGTAAAAAGATAAAAGAAGAAAATAGATATATTCTTGCAGAAAGAATTAAAGAAAAAGCCCTTGCTTATGGAATAGGAATTGTTGATGCTTGTAAAATAGACGAAATCGGTATTCAAAAAGCGAATTTCTTGGCATTTGAATTAGCATATAATAATATGATTAATAATTATAAAATAATACCTAATCTTATCCTTATAGACGGTAATTTTAAAGGAATTTCGTTACCTAACTATAAATCAATTACAAAAGGAGATTCATTAAGTGCTTCAATTTCTTCTGCTTCTCTTATTGCAAAAGCAGAAAGGGATAAGATTATGATAGAAGAATTTCATAGTCAATATCCTCAATATTGTTTTGATAAACATAAAGGTTACGGCACAAAGATACACCAAGAGGCTATCTTAAAATACGGTTTACTTAATATTCATAGAAGAAGTTTTTGCAAAAAATTTTTAATTAAAAACGGGTTAGAAAGGAGTGATATAATTGCGACTAAATCTTAACCTCAATAAAAAATCTATATTTTTAATTGCTTTTGGCTTATTATTCTTATTAATATTATTAATCTTGATTTTTAGTGGAAAACCCAAAGAAGTATTGCAAAAAGACCCATATGCTTGGGAAAAAACAGAGATTGAAACCAAGGATATAGAACTCCCGTTTATAATGGACCCCACAAGAACAATGACTAAAGAAATGTGGGGAAAGGCTTCATTAGACCCATATGAAATTGTTTTAAGTAATGACCCTAAATTGGATATTTATAATATATATCCAATGGAAACACCCTCATATATTGTAATAGTTCCAAATAATATAGAATATGAGTTTAATATTGAAAAGGTAGTTCTTAACCATAAAGAAATTAGAATTACATATTCCCATGGTAATCCCAATGTTCCAAGAATGATAGGTCATCAACAAATATACGATGTAAATGTATTCTATATTAGTACGGAATTTATAGAAGATGATACTTATACAATTAAGATGATAGATACCCAAGATGGTGTTACTTTTATGAAGAAACTTAAATATGAAGGAGTAAGACCAACTTTTAGTTGGGAAGTCAAAGGCTTAAATTGGGCTAAAGAAAAAGAACTTATTTTCAGTTCTAATAGGAGTGGTAGTTGGCAAATATGGCTATTAGACTTAAATCAAGAAGAACCAACTCCTATTCAACTTACAAGCAGACATAAGGATGCAAATTTAAATGAATTATCTTCATTAGGTTCAAAAAACATAAATTATGCTTATCCTTATTATATGCCACATAAAGATAAAATAATCTATCATGCTGAATATGATATTTATGAAGTAGATAGAACAGGGAGAAGAAATGATGTATTAACTTATGCCACTGAAACATATCCTCAACCTGAATTATACCGTCAATTTAATCATGAACCCAAACCTTCAAACGATGGTAGAAAGGTTGCTTATAGAGTTATTTATAGCCCAATTAAAAGTGAATTATATTTAATGAATACTTATGGAGAATATAGAAATCCAATTTATATTCCACAACAAGGTTATGTAGAACTTTTTGAGTGGTCTCCTGATAGTAGTCAAATAGCAACAGTTATTTCAAACAGAGAATCCGAATTAAGAGGCGGAAGAAGCAACATGTGGGTATTATATCCTAATAGTGATGAAGAACCAAGAAAAATAACCACAGGAGGCTATAATATAAATTCTATTGATTTTGGACCTGATAATAAATCCATTGTCTTTTCTATGAAAATGAATCAAGCAACTGCTCCATATGATACAGATATATGGAAAGTCAATTCAAATAATACTGAACTCACAAGATTAACACCAAAAGATAAACAGATAGATATTAAACCTGTATTTTCTCCTGACGGAAGTAAAATAGCCTTTCTTTCTTCCACAGATAATGAGAATTTCTATTTATGGATAATGGACGCAAATGGAGAAGGAAGAAGACAATTAGATAAGACCGTAAGTATTGCAGATAGTTTATTATGGTCTTCTGATGGAGAAGAAATTTTCTTTGCAGATGGTAAAGGAGCAATCTATAAATATAATTTATTAGAGGAAAAACTTGATAAAGTTTTAGATGGTGGAGTATAATAGAGAAAAACATAAATGTATTAATAATTTTTATAATAAAAAGCAGGATATTTTAAGACCATAATGAATAAAAAAAGAGTTCGTAATATTAATTGTTATAATTTGACAAAATATATACTTTTGATGTATAACTTAAATATTATAAAAATCTTCAAAAAAAAATATTGAAAAATTTCTTAAAGAAAAAGCAGGAAGTTTAAATGCAATAGCCAAAATAATTGTTGTAAATAATATTTAATAAAACTTCTAAAAATTTATTAAATATCTTCAAAAATTTCTTTTGGTTCTTCTTTTAAAAAGAAGGAGAGAAAAAAGAAATGTATAAATTAAAGTTGTGAGTTACGGTAAAAAGCCGTTCTCATAGATAATGTAGTGTTTGGAGTATTAAATACTCCACAGACTGCTTAAACTTGAAAAGATAAAACATAAGGAGGTGTTGTGATGTTTAAGCGTGGTAAAAAGTTTACTTTGATTGAACTTATTGTTGTTATTGCCGTATTGGGAATTTTGGCTGCTATCGTTATTCCGAATATCAGCAACTTCCAAAACAAGGCAAGAGATACACAGTTGACTGCTGATACAAGGAACGTTCAGACCGCATTGGATATGTATCGTTTAGAGCAGCCTGATGGTGCTGAACCTATTCTTGTAGATGGTTCTGAGAATAAAGTTACTCTTACTGCTACCCATGAATTTGATAAAGATGGAAACTTACAGGAAATTTCAGTAAAAGTAGGAGAAGATGAGGATGATAAACCTATATATGCTAAAGAAAAACATTACAGAGTTCTTGATTTAAATGAACTTTATCCTAACTATCTCCGTCAGATTCCTAAATACGCTGTTGTAGACCCTGCAGTTATTAACGCTAAGGATGCAAGCCAAATCGCTTTTGAAGACGGTGGTAAAGTAGTATTCGCTACTCTTTTAGAGTATGAACTTGACGAAAACGGTAAGGTTGTTTTTAACGAAGACGGTATGGCTATTGCAAGCAATAAGTCTACTGCTATTGTAAACGCTCTTTCTTATGTGGAAGACACTGATGGAAATGCTCATTTAACAGTTGTTAGATAATTAATATCTAATTAACATAAAAAACGGAAGGTATTTTTTATACCTTCCGTTTTTTATTTGTCTTTGAAAGATTTGAGTTAATTGCAGAAAGATATTATAATAAGATATATAAGAAGTTGCAAATAAGAATAGGAATTTTCTCTTATTTGTTTAATAATACATTTAATTTTAGGATAAAGGAGGGATATTAAGTGAATAAACGCTTTGAAAAAGTATTATCTTTATTTTTGGTATTTCTTTTCGTTTTCTCCTCTATACCATTTAATTCTTTTATAGTTCATGCAGATGATAAGGTTACTTTAAAAGGTTTTATTACAAGAGAAGAAGAATACTTTTCATATCATGCCTATATGTTTATAGGAGATAATTTAAAGAAATATGTTTTGGTTGATATGGATAACAAGTTCCCTTCCAATATTACAGGGAATCGTGTTCAGGTAGAAGCAGAGATAGCACTTGATGAAGACCCTTATTTTTCAAACTCTACAGTTGCAAAAATAAAATCTATGCAAATTATTGATATTAACCAAGATACTTCTGTGAATAAGATACAGAAGACTGTAACATTTACATTGGAAGTTAAAGAAGATTATTTAGGTTCTATGAGATATTGGAATATTAAAGATACAAATAATCAAAGTTATGTTGCAATTTATGACCAAAATCTTACTTCCATTGGTAGGGATATCGGAAGTCTTGATTTTAAAAATTTAACAACAGGAATTGTTGGATATGAAATTCTTACAAATAAACCACATGTATTATTAATCGAGGTAGGCAGAGAGTTTCAAACTGAAGACCCAACAAATCCAACAGATCCAACTAACCCTACAGATCCCACAAACCCAACAGATCCAACCAATCCAACTGACCCAGGAGAAGAACCAAAAGACCCTGAAAACCCAACTAATCCCGAACAACCAGGTAGTGGAGGAAATGAAGGAGCCGAGGATGGAAAAATAAAAGGGATTTTTGAAATGAAAGTAGACCATACTTATGTTAATACAAAAGATTATAAAGAATATAAAGGTATTCCATTAGAAGCAGATTATCAAGGTTATACTTTTAAATTAATTTTTGACCGTGAAAAAATGAAAAACAATTTCCCATCAACTAATTTAACAGGTAAAAAAATAAGGATTAATGCTTTATATGAAGCATTGAATGAAGAGGGTATTACTGAACTTTATGTTTTAGATTGGGATATTATATCTGACGAGTTAAATAGAATTTCTATAAAGGGAAAAATTATTTCAATTCTATATGAGGATGCAAATTCTATTACTTACGGAATAGAAGTAACTAAAAATTCTTCTTCTATTACAATAGAAAAGATAGTTTTTGAAAAATCTGTTTTAGGCAAAAATTATCCTACTGTAAAATTGGTTGGTGAAACAATAAGTGCAGTAGTTGAACCTATTCCAACAGATGCAGGTAGAGTATATGATTGGGGTATTTTAGGAAATAGTGATTATCAAGCAGAAGAAGAAAAGATAGAAATTAAAACATATTATGGTATTTTGAAGAAAATAATGCACTATTCTAAAGAATCAGTTGTTTATTTAATGGAAGATTACAATGGGAATGAATATATTATTGATTTCTTGAGATTAAATTTACGCACTTTGCCAGAGAATGATTTAGAAGGTAGAAAGATTACAATTAAAGCAGTTCATAGAGGGTATGATGGCTTTACTCCTATTTTGGAAGTAAAAGAATATGAATACAATAAAGACTCATTCAATCATTATGACTTTGAAGTAGTTGCTTTAACAGGAACTATTAAAGATGAAATAGATGTATCAGAAGCAGGTAGAAAGAAATATGTTTTTGAAACAGTAAACGGTAGAGAATATATTGCAATTTTTGATAAAGAAGTGTTAGGTAATAAATATCCTACTAAAAATATGAAAGATGAAAAATTACAACTTTTTGGAGTAACATATGTAGAAAATGGAACAAGTTATTTAGGCGTTATGGCTTATAGAGATATAAAATACGAACAAACTTTAGACGATTACGACTATGCTATTATGGATTTAACCCCTGTAAGAATTGTTTCTCAATCTTCTGACGAAATTTTATATCAAGCAGCAAATAAAAACGGAGATAGATTCTTTATTTTGTTCTCTAAAGATGTTTTAGGAGATGACTATCCAAATGGAATTTTATTAGGAAAAGAAATTACTATCGCAACTCATTCTTTTGAAGAAGATGAAGTAATTGATAAAAATACTGTATTTATAGTTAATGCTTGGGTAGAAACAAACGAAGAAGATTTTAAAACAGATAGAGGTGTTTTCAAAGATTTTGTAGAGAGTTCAGATACAGCATTTGTATATAATTTTGAATCTACAAAGGGAGGAACATATGAAGTATTAATTTCTTCTTCATTGTATATGGATTTGTTTGAAGGAAAAGATGGTAAATCAAAAGTTACAGGAACAGTTGCTTCTATCTATGGTTATATGGGAGAATATAATGGTCGTAGAATTTTTGTAGCACACGGAATTAATATTCTACCACAAGAACATGTCAATGAAACAAAGGCAGATATGATTACTTTTAGAGGTGTAGTAGAAAACTTGGTAAGTCAGAATAAAGATGGTGCAATGTATTTTGCTAAAAGTTCTTATGGAGAATATGCACTATTATATTTTGATGTAGATTACTTTAAGGATAAATTCCCTGAACCAAAAACATTATTAAATAAAGAAATTGCAATTAAAGGTTATATTTACTCCAATGGAGTATTAATGGTTACAGAATATCAACTTCTTAAAGTACCTGACGAATACCCTGAATTCCCTACTTCTCCTTATAGAGAAATAGAATACTATCCAAATATGCAAGGCTATATAGGAACACTTACTATTTTTGCTGCTGAAACTCCTTATTTAGTATTAGTAACATCCTCTAATAAATATATTTTAGAAGGTTCATCAGAAGTAGTAAAAGAAATAGAAAAGAATTTAGGCAAAATTGTATATTTAATAGGAGAACCTTCAACAGTAAGTTATCCTTATATCTCAAATAAAATCAAAGTATATGATTTAGTTCCTATGTCTGGTCTTGGTAAAAATGTTATTATAAGACCTGCTGCAAAACCCGTTCATTATAAACCCGAAAACCCAATGAAAACAGCAATTAATACAGTTCAAGAACTTGAAAAACCCGAAGACTTTGAATATGGAGATGGAATTAAAGAATCCGTTTATATGCCTACTGCACCAAAACCTGATTATAGTTTAAAAGATAAATAATTCATGTGAACTACCACGAGCCTAAAGGCATCGTGGCTTCAAAAGCCTAAGTTCACCAGACTCAGTATAGAGAAATCTAT
>ENA-OWOZ01003045-OWOZ01003045.1-bioreactor-metagenome-genome-assembly--contig:-NODE-3045-length-11581-cov-3.224704_pt1 | contig 11581 bp, 8 predicted proteins | sample MGYA00238140_ERZ651804 | MGnify/ENA primary metagenome ERZ651804 (study PRJEB26910, sample SAMN07631232) | bioreactor metagenome | isolation source: Switchgrass digestor | place: USA: Dartmouth... | reverse complement strand
AGTTTTCTGGCATATGCAACTGCATGGGCACTTTCAATGGCAGGGATTATCCCCTCTGTCCGTGAAAGGTACTCGAAAGCTTCCACAGCTTCATCATCAGTGACCGGTACATACTCTGCCCTTCCCCGGTCACGAAGATCAGCATGTTCAGGCCCGACGCCGGGATAATCCAGCCCGGCCGAAATGGAATAAACCGGAGCGATCTGCCCGTATTCATCCTGACAGAAGTAAGATTTCATGCCATGAAAGATCCCCACAGTCCCGAGTGTCATTGTGGCTGCAGTCATGCCGGTGTTTATTCCGTGTCCGGCAGCTTCACAGCCTATAAGCCTGACTGTTTTGTCCTCAATAAACTCATGGAATATACCTATGGAATTGCTCCCGCCCCCGACACATGCCAATACGGCATCTGGCAGCCTGCCTTCTTTTTCTTTCAGTTGCTGCTTTACCTCCTGTCCGATGATTTTCTGAAAATCTCTCACGATAGTCGGAAAAGGATGCGGGCCAACAGCTGATCCCAGCACATAATGTGTGTCGCTTATCCGGCGTGTCCATTCGCGCATGGCCTCATTGACGGCATCCTTCAGTGTCTGAGTACCGCTGGTCACAGCATGAACCTTCGCGCCCAGAAGTTCCATCCTGAAGACATTCAGAGCCTGTCTCTCCGTATCTTCTTTTCCCATATAGATGTCACATTCCATCCCCATCAATGCGGCAGCAGTTGCTGTCGCCACACCATGCTGTCCGGCCCCGGTCTCAGCTATGATGCGGGTCTTTCCCATACGCCTGGCCAGGAGGACCTGTCCGAGAACATTGTTGATTTTATGGGATCCGGTGTGATTGAGGTCTTCCCTTTTAAGATATATTTTTGCGCCTCCGAGATCCTTTGTCATTTTCTCTGCATAATACAGCAGCGACGGGCGTCCCGCATAGTTTTTGAGCAATGCGTTCAGCTCCCGGACAAATTCAGGATCATTTTTATAGTACTCATATGCCTCTTCCAGTTCGATCAGTGCATTCATCAATATTTCCGGAACATACTGGCCGCCGTGTCTGCCAAACCTCCCTTTAGACATATTGTCCATCTCCTTTCCTTAAAGACGTTCATATACATTCCCCGCCACTTATGAAGCAGGGCTTAGCATGTCTTGATTACAACCGGTTAGCTTCATCGATCCTTTGCTGATAAAAATCTTTCATTCCAATAGTAAACCGACAGTAAAAGTCTCTGTCCCGAACAAAAAAGCTTTCATCCCGTAAGGGACAAAAGCTTTGCTTCTGCGGTACCACCCAAATTGACGATATACGTCCTCTCATATTGCATACTGACATATACACCCTCCTGATAACGGACAGGGTCCCCGTAAACGCCTACTTTCACAAAGATTTCGGGTTTCCCTCACAGGTCCATTCAGAACGTTCCTGCAACCGCATTCCCACCAGATCCTGATACCGTTTCTAATCCTGTAAGTTCCGGCATCACGGGCGGCTCTCTTTGTACAGGGCTGCGTTCTTACTACTCCTGATCATCGGTTTATATATTTCCTTGATTTTAGCATCAATAAAACATTTTTGTCAATGCAGTAAATTTTTAATAATGGACAGGCAATAAATGGGATTTCGGGTCATATACTTATACGGTGACTAATTTTATGGAGGTGCTTTATTTGCTGCACTTCTTGCTCACCATGCTCAATGAAGTACTTGGCAGCATCATATTCCAGCTGGGATATATATCGAACTCAAACTCTTTTCCCCATCCTCTTACAGCAGAAGAGGAACAGAAATATATCGAGGCGTATAAAGAAGGCAGCGAAGATGCCAGAAATACACTGATCGAAAGAAATCTGCGTCTGGTTGCCCATATAGTAAAAAAATACAGCACATACAGCAGTGATGTCGATGACCTTATTTCCATCGGCACCATAGGGCTGATAAAAGCAATCTCCACCTTCGATCAGTCCAAAGGTACAAGACTGGCCACTTACGCCGCCCGCTGCATAGAAAACGAAATACTGATGCAGATCAGGTCCTCCAAAAAAACACAGAGTGAGGTCTCTCTTCACGATCCCATAGGAGTTGACCGGGAAGGCAACGAAATAACGTTGATAGATGTTATCGGCAACGAATCGGAGTCTGTCATTGATGAGGTGGAGTTAAAAATTCAGGTCAAACGTCTATATAATAAAATGAAAGCAGTTCTGAAAAAACGCGAAAAGACTGTACTGGAACTTCGCTACGGCCTGTTGAACGGCACCAGCAAGACACAGCGTGAAATCGCCGGAATGCTTGGAATTTCAAGGTCCTATGTATCGCGTATAGAAAAAAAGGCCATCAAGAAACTCAGCAAGGAACTGGAACCTGAGAGCGGCCGCTGACGAGGGCGGGTGCCCTCGTTGGCTGTGCAGGGCCTTATGTGAACATAATGAAGCACCGTTCTGTTAACTGACTTCCCGTGCTGAAGCCTTCTGAAGCATATGACTTACTTCCTGTGACAAATCTTTTCCGTTCTAAGTTCTGAGAGCCATTACTGCCCGGAGTTTATCGGCAGCATGTCCAACGCTTCATCTATGTACTCGGAAAGGTTCATGCTCTTTACCCCGGCAACCTGGATATTGCATTTATTCATAGGTATAAGGATCTTTCCTGCAGGACTCCCGGCTATGGCCAATGCCATGGACGGCGTCAACTCGCCCATCATCGAGTTTGCTGCAATAATACCGATGGCACCTATTATCAAATCGACCCTGCCCGTATTGAAAACTATTGCATTCTCACCTGTTGCACCTTCATCAGCACCTGCTTTCAGCATGGCCGATGTAGCCATTGCATTGGTGCCGAGTGCAACAATACAGACAGAATCACCATAGCGGTTCCTCAGTCTTTCAACGATCGTCCTGCCGATACCTCCGCCCTGACCGTCAACAACTGCTATCCTCATATATACCCTCCGTACCTTTCATCATATCACTGCAATCACATTACTTCTTGTTTGAACATACATATCGTGTGCTTTTTTCCTGTTATTAAGGCATTATCCGGTATAAGTACGGCACTGCGCAGCCTGCATCAGTCCAAATCCGTACATCACCGCCGCCCATATACACAGCACAAGGCTGTGCATTTCCCTAAGCAGATATTTCTCCTGCTTTCTTCAGAGATATCTTTGTAATCACGGGACCTGTCAGTTCATATATAAACGTAGCGCTGAGTATTACAGCACGTATTGTCTGACCAAACTGCGGCAGCATCTGGGCTGCCATCAGCGAAAGTCCTATGGCGACACCCGCCTGCGGTACCAGAGAGAATCCGATATACTTTTTAACCGGATCCGGAGCTTTCATTATAAAAGCACCAAGGGAAGCTCCTGCCACCTTCCCGATGACACGGCAGATAATATAAATCACACCTATTACCCCTACTTTCGGCAGAACTGTTATATCCAGCTCCATGCCTGATACAACAAAGAACATCAGGAAAATTGGGGGTGTCACGCTGTCTGTAAGCTTAAGTATGGACTCACCCGACTTGCTGACATTCACAAGCATCGCTCCCATTGCCATACATAAAAGCAGGGGCGAAAATCCAAGCATTGTTGCCAGCGAGCTGCCAAGAAAAACAAACGCCGCCGTAATGATCAGTCGGTTGGAATCCTTTTTGAAGAAGCGGAGCGGTACAGTGAACAACGCCCCAAGCACAAAGCCGAGCACAAGTGAACCGACGATCTCTCCTACAGGCTTTAGGATCGACATAACCAGCGACGTCTCACCAGGGTGCTGCATCATATTAACTATCGCTACGGCAAACCCGAATGCAATCAACGCAACAGCATCATCGAGCGCAACCACGCTTAAAAGCGTTTCAGTGACAGGACCCTTTGCTCTGTACTGCTTCACCACCATGATAGTGGCAGCAGGGGCTGTGGCAGAAGCGATCGCACCAAGTAATATCGCTATCTCGGAATCAAACCCGCACAATATCAGAACCAGAGTAACCACGAACGTTGCAGCAAGGCCCTCCAGGATCGCAATTATGATGGGCATCATGCCGACTTTTTTCAGATAACTCAGTTTGAATTCAGATCCTATCGAAAAAGCTATAAAGGCCAGAGCCATTTCAGAAACAAGATCCAGCCCCTCGATCAGCTCCATCGGAACCAGCTTGAGTATGTACGGCCCAATCAAGAGGCCTGCCAGAAGATATCCCGTGACATTCGGAAGTTTGGCCAGCTTTACGACACGGCCGAAAATTAGTCCTGCAAATAATATCAGTGCAAGATAAAACAATATATTCAGCTGCATTTTCAGAATTCAACTCCTTCTGCACTGAGGACCGGCAATGTGAAAATGACAGCAGTATCCGGCTTTGACAGGTCTCCGACCACCTGTCGGATAATTTCCTTTGCTTCTTCTGCTTTTTCATCCCTGAGTGCCATAAATATTGTCTTGCTTTCTTTGCGATCAGGATCGATGAGCATACGCAATGATCCAAAGAAAGGCAAATCCTCATTGTTCCTGGCGAGTTCACGTACCATACCGGTACTGTTAAGAATAGTGGCGCCACAAATACCGCGCTCCATAAGTTTTTCAAGAAGCGTATCAAGCACTTCGACTTTATTAAGCACCAACACCATAAACTGCATAATCATCACCTCATGATAATAAAAAAATTGCACCTGCAATTACCTCCTAAAGTATATCCCTTAATTTATGCAAGTGCAACTTTACAAAAGTCAACCGGTGACTGAAATATGCGATACATTTCAGAATTGGCGTATGAAGGCATTCAATAGCCTTTTTCGATCATTTCTCTTGCGATCTCAGCAAACACAGGTGCTGCCGATTTGCCTCCCAGCCGGCCGTCCTCGACAAATACAGCTACCGAATATCTGGGCTCGGCTGCGGGAAAATATCCTGCGAACCAGGCATGGACTATATTCTTTGAGCCTGTCTCAGCACTGCCTGTCTTTCCTCCTGCGCCGCCGTAGTATCCCATAACGGCTTCAGTTCCAGTACCGCTTACAGTAACAGCTTCCATCAGCTTTTTGATTTTATCCGCCGTCTCCTTTGATATGATCCTGCGGCCCTGGCTGACTTTGATCTTCTCCACTGTTCTGCCGCTGTCATCTACTATTGAATCCACAATATTAACTCTGTTCTTTATCCCTCCGTTGGCTATGGTGGCAGTTAAGTCGGCAACCTGAACAGGTGTAGCCAGCAGCACGCCCTGGCCTATTGCAAGATTTGCAATGTCAGCTCTGCTGTAACTTGAATTTTTATCGGGGAGATTACCTGAAAACTCAGCCACACCCTGCCCGGATATTCCGGTCACCTCCCCCAGCCCGAAATTCTGTGCCATTTCGATCAGCCTTTTATAACCAATCCTTTGACAAAGCTCTATAAAATATGAGTTGCATGAAAGTGCAAAAGCCTTTTCCAGATCCACTTCACCATGACCGCCTTCATAATAGGAGTAGCATTTGAACGTCAGACCGTTTATATCCACAGCTCCGCTGCAGTAATAATGATCCATATCCCATAACCTATTCAGGCGTTCGTTCACATTAAAATCAAAAAATCTGTCCTCTATAGGAAGCAGGCCATATGAGAAACCGTCAAAAAATCTGTAGTTATCGGAAGGCATACCGGTGGTTCCTTTTTGCACCCGGCTGTACTCATTATCATTCCTAAGTTCTGCAGCAATGTCCTGCTCATTTTCAAAAAAGGCTGCAGCATCGATTATTTTAAAAATTGATCCAAGGTTATAAGCTGCGGTTGCTTTGTTGAAAAGCTCTTTGCCGCTGCTGTCCAGATATTTTTCCACAGCATTCTGGTCGAAATGCGGTCTGCTTGCCATTGCCAGGATATCTCCGGTTACGACGTCCTCCACTACAACGGCACCTGATATACCACTGTTGTCCATCGCTTCCTCGACTATTTTCTGGATATGGTAATCCAAAGTCAGCCTGACGTCAAGCTTTTTACCGCTGTCCTTCCATTCCTTGAGCCTGTATCCGAACCCCTTAATCGGATTCTTTGCCGCGTCGGTGATGGTGCCTATCTCATATACCTTTTTATCCCGGAGTATTTCTTCGTAAGCTTTTTCGATACCTGCCTGACCGGCCTGGTCGCTCCTGTTCACATATCCAATGACATGTCTGGCAAGAGATTTATCAGTATACCGCTCAACGGAGCTTATAATGGATACCCAGTCAATATCAAGCTCAGCCAGTGCATTGCATCCGGCCTCATCTGTTTTGATAAGCTTAGGTTTACTCCGGGGTGTCAGGCTGTCTGCTGTCTCATCGTCAATACCAAGGGCTCTGTAAACCTTTTCCTTCTCTTCCTTTGACTCAGGCATATAGGCAGTCTGGATAAGTGCCGTGTATTTTTCTTCTCTGTTGGTGAAGGGTATGTTGTTCCTGTCCAGTATGTTTCCTCTGATTCTCTCAACGCCCATACCGGATACTCTTTGCCTGAATGCAGCCTCCTCCAGTGATCTGTCAGGGATAAACTGGATCATTGCAATTTTGGCTATCAGAAAAAGGAATATCGCTGTAATGATCCAGCCAATGGTCAAGACCCTTTTAGTCAGCAAAATAACACCCCTTTCAACAGTTTCAGTTAAATTCTTGCCTCTGTTGACGGGGTGTATTCAGGTAACTCTGTTCTTCAGATAATATCCGGTGAAAAAATCTGCCGGGCTTGTCCTGCTGTTATTCCTCTGCTCTGCGCCTAAGCATCGTATATGGTCCGACCGGCGGTTCCATATGCATGTATACTGTCATCTGCGGATGAGGTGCAGCATCGATTTCTTCCCCTTCTTCATTTTTCATCGATGTGACCCTGTGGATGTGATATGTTCCTTTAGGGTTGACCACTTCAAGCTCATCTCCCACACAGAATCTGTTGCGCTGTTCTATTCTGGCAATACCGGTCTCCTCATCATAGTCTGTAACCAGTCCGACAAAGTCGTAGTTCCTGATATATGAGCTGGATTCATAGATCTGCTCGTTACCGCCGGGCTTGCCGTAAAAGAATCCTGTCGTATATTCCCGGTGACTGGCCTTTGACATTTCATTGAGCCATGTGCTGTCGAATCTGTAGCCTTCAGGGTCAGATATATATGCGTCTATAGCCTCCCTGTAAGCTTTTACAACCGTTGCTACATAATACGAGCTTTTCATCCTGCCTTCTATTTTCAGGCTCGTTATTCCGCTTTCGACTATTTCCGGAATGCTGCCGATGAGGCAGAGGTCCTTTGAATTGAATATGAACGTACCTCTTTCATTCTCATAAACCGGCATCTACTCGCCCGGTCTTTTCTCTTCCACAAGGTAGTATTTCCACCTGCACGGATGGGCACAGAGCCCTCTGTTTGAATCACGGCCTGCCATATAGTTGCTCAGCAGACAGCGTCCCGAATATGATATGCACATGGCACCATGGACGAACATTTCGAGCTCAAGATCCTCCGGTACATTTCTTCTGATTTCCCTTATCTCATCAAGGGAAAGCTCCCTGGCAAGTATTATCCTCTTTACTCCATGTTTGTGCCAGAAGGCTGCGCTTCTCCAGTTGGTGTTGTTGGCCTGTGTACTGAGATGGAGCTCCATATCCGGAGCCTCCTGACGCAGCATTTCAAAAATCCCCGGATCAGAGAATATAACTGCATCCACTCCCATATCCCTGACCTGCCGGATATACTCCGCCATTTCTTCGAAGTCCTTATCGTGTGGTATGATGTTCATCGTCAGGTATACCTTCCTGCCGTTGGCATGGGCAAAATTTATGCCCTCTCTGAGGTCATCATTGCTGAAGTTTCCTGCAGACGCCCTCAGGCCGTACTCTTCCCCTCCGAGATATACGGCGTCTGCCCCGTATACAACCGCCATCTTCAACTTCTCCAGATTGCCTGCCGGTGCAAGCAATTCAGGCTTTCTCACTATCTCAGGCTTATTTTGCCTATTTATCGAATGTGTCATTTCTTTCATCTCCGTTTGTGTTCCTGATCTTTCTTCAGTTCGTTCCGTCATACATTTCCGGTCATATTATCAGTCATTGATCCATTTCAGATTCTGTGCGTTTATACGACAATGCAACTCCGTCTCCTACATCAAGGATGCAGGTATCCAGTGAAGGATCGCTGCAGAGGATGTCAAGGAAAGTGCGCATCCTGCTTACTATGGTTTTCTTCCTTCTGACCACCAGCTCATCATTGGCAACCATGCCCTTGAACAGTACGTTGTCTGATATCAGAAGTCCGCCGTTTCTCAGCATTCTGAGACATTCGGGCAGAAAACCAGGGTATTGGCCCTTTGCTGCATCCATAAATATCATATCATATGTTTTGTCAAGACAAACAAGCACATCGGATGCGTCACCTGCAATCACTGCGATAGTATTATCCAGCCCGGCTCTTTTAATGTTTTCATGTGCTTTTACCAGCATTCTCTCATCGCGTTCGATGGTGTCGATCCTTCCGCCAGGCGCCAGTATGCCCGACAGCAGGATAGATGAATATCCTATTGCTGTTCCTATTTCAAGTATTCTTGACGGCCTGACCAGTCTGCCCAGCACAATCAGCAGACTTGCAGTCTCAGGCCTTACGATGGGTATATGATGCTCGGCTGCATACTGTTCCATTTCCAGCATCAGCCCCTCACCCGGCCTGAAAGCCCTGTGTGTGATTCCATTGGTCATGTCGTTGCCTGCCATTGTTCCTGTCCTTTCAAAATAAAGAGGCTGCCACATGCAGCCCCTGATCACCTCTGGGAATACTTCTTTATATTTGCCTGGTGCTCCTTGTATGTCTTTGCAAAAGCATGGCCTCCTGATCCGTCGTTCTTTGCCACATAGTAATAGTACGGTGTGTCATCAGGATTGACGGCCGCTTTAATCGAAGCTTCGCCCGGACAGCATATTGGGCCCGGCGGAAGCCCTTCGTACAGATATGTGTTGTACGGGTCATCTACTTCCAGATCCTCATACAGCACTCTTTCCTTATATGATCCTGTGTTCTTCAGCAAAATGTACTGTATCGAAGCGTCCACCTGCAGCTTTCTGAGCGAAGCATCCTTGCTCTTCAGCCTGTTGTACAGGACACCGGCGATTATGTGACGGTCATCGGGATCCTTGGCTTCCCTTTCTATGATCGATGCCATTATCACAACCTTGTCCATATCCATTTCTACAGGCAGGTTCGCTATCATTTCCCTGTATTTGGCCTTGAACTTCTTATCGAAATTGTCCAGCATCTTTACTATAATTTCACGATCGCTGGCATTGTAATCATACTCGTATGTATCCGGGAACAGATATCCTTCAAGCCTGTACTTCCTTTCAGGCAGGTTTTTGAGGAAGTCATAATCAAAATCGGCGGTATTGGCCGTTTCGATAAATTTGGCCTTGTCTTTGATGATTTTGTTGCTGTACAGTATGTCAACTATCTGTGTGAAAGTTTTACCCTCAGGAATTGTTACCTTTCTTGTTGCCGGATTGGATGAAAGAACCCTCATCATCTCATCATAGCTCAGATCACTGCTGACGAGATGTGTACCTGACTTATAGGTCCCGTCATATCCGTTTATTTTTGAAAGGAGCTTGAATACGGTCTCGTTTTTTATAAGGTTTTGCTCCTTCAGCTTTGCTGCTATCTGAGATGTGCTTGCTCCTCTCTCGATGATAAACTCCACTGCCTTGCTCTCATCGACAACTATCTCCTGCTGTGTGCTTTCGGCAAGATAGTTCTTCATTACATAGTCATAGGAAATGGTAGCGCAAATTACCGCTATGGAAATAAGTATCACTGCAACAAACAGAACTACCATCCATTTTCTGGTCTTGTTGGGTTTCTTCTTTTTTACGGGATTTGAGCCGTGCTTTTGGGTTTTCTTCACAGTGCTTTTTGTATTGTCCGGTTTACGTACTTCCTGCCAGTCCATTCGTTCACCTCCGCCCGACCATTTATGTCATTAGTCCATGCTCAAAGCTTGCTTCTTGCCTTTGCTCTCTGTTCAGTATCCAGTATTCTCTTCCTTAGCCTGATATTCTTTGGTGTTATCTCTACAAGCTCATCGTCCGATATGAACTCCAGTGCCTGTTCCAGACTCATGATCCTCGGCGGTGTGAGTCTCAGTGCCTCATCGGAACCCGAGGCACGCATGTTGGTAACATGCTTCTTTTTGCATACATTGACCACGATATCTTCATTTCTTGCGTTTTCACCTACGATCATGCCCTCGTAGACCCTGGTACCGGGAGTAATGAAGAGAGTCCCCCGTTCCTGGGCATTGTACAGGCCGTATGTCACGGCTTCTCCGTCCTCCCAGGCTACCAGTGATCCCCTCTGCCTGCTTGAGATATCTCCCTTGTATGGTTCATATCCGTAGAATACATGATTCATTATACCATTACCCTTTGTATCGGTCAAAAACTCAGACCTGTATCCGATCAGCCCTCTTGCCGGGATCTTGAACTCAAGTCTCATATAACCTTCCGCTGCAGAATGCATATTCACCATTTCCGCTTTTCTGGAGCCAAGCTTCTCCATCACAACGCCCATAAAATCCTCTGGGACATCGATTATAAGAAGTTCTATCGGTTCATATTCCACACCGTCTATCACCTTCGTGATTACTTTCGGCTTGGATACCTGGAATTCAAAGCCCTGTCTTCTCATTGTTTCTATAAGGATCGAAAGGTGGAGCTCTCCCCTGCCCGATACCTTAAATGAGTCAGGGCTGTCGGTTTCCTCGACACGCAGGCTTACATTGGTTTCAAGTTCTTTGAACAGACGATCCCTCAGATGCCTTGATGTGACATATGTCCCCTCTTTGCCGGCAAACGGACTGTTGTTGACACTGAATGTCATGCTGAGGGTAGGTTCGTCAATATTTACGAAAGGCAGCGGTTCCGGTACATTGGCGTCACATATCGTCTCCCCTATATTTATCCCGGTTATCCCCGAAACTGCAACGATGTCTCCCACTCCGGCCTCTTCGGATTCTACCCTTTTAAGTCCTTCGAATCTGTACAGCCTGCTGATCTTTGCCTGATAGATTTCACCGTCTTTTTTGCATATTGCCACCTGCTGGCCGGTCCTGATATTTCCTCTGTCGATCCTTCCAATGGCGATCCTTCCGACATAGTCGTCGTAATCAATATTGGAAACAAGCAGCTGCAGCGGCTTGTCGAAATCTCCTGACGGAGCCGGGACGTGTTCGATTATTGTCTTGAAAAGGGGCTCCAGATCCTTTTTTTCATCTTCCAGCCCCAGTATCGCATAACCTTCTCTGGAAGATGCATAAACAACAGGGAACTCCAGCTGATCGTCATCTGCTCCAAGTTCTATGAACAGATCCAGTACCTCGTCTATAACTTCCTCAGGTCTTGCTTCGGGTCTGTCTATCTTGTTAATGACAACGATCGGTTTAAGGCTCAGCTGGAGAGCTTTTCGCAAAACAAACCTTGTCTGCGGCATCGGACCCTCAAAAGCATCGACGAGAAGCAGTACCCCATCGACCATCTTGAGTACGCGCTCCACTTCCCCGCCGAAATCTGCATGGCCGGGTGTATCAACG
>ENA-OWOZ01003039-OWOZ01003039.1-bioreactor-metagenome-genome-assembly--contig:-NODE-3039-length-11600-cov-4.830773_pt1 | contig 11600 bp, 13 predicted proteins | sample MGYA00238140_ERZ651804 | MGnify/ENA primary metagenome ERZ651804 (study PRJEB26910, sample SAMN07631232) | bioreactor metagenome | isolation source: Switchgrass digestor | place: USA: Dartmouth... | reverse complement strand
ACTAATTCCTGCGGTTGCTTATGCCGATGAATCAACTATATTTATGTCAGAAAAAGAGCTCAGAGCCAAAAGACTCAGTATAAGTATCAGCATCCCATCCTACATTAGCCCCCATAGCCTCGGCTGCAAACCTTATAGGAAATGCGGTACGGTTTCCTACTATGACCGCTTTAGTATCCATGGTCTTTTTAGTACCGTTTACCAGGTAAGTTTTTGAGCCTATGGTAAACTCTGCTACATTTCCATCTTTAGAAATGATAGCTTTTCGAGCCCTTTCATCCCATTCCACCTTACATCCGAGAGCTTCCATAGGGGCTCTCACAGGAACCATAGTGCGGTTGGCCGCATCTATGTACGGCTTTTGATCCGGGAATTCCACTAGTTGCCCATCCACTTGCACCTTGACTTCGGGAGCAGCGGCCTGGGCTATATGCCCGGGAGCCATGATGCACAGCATCATGAAACAGAGAATCGCCAGAAAACATTTTTTGATTTTCATATAGGGTCCTCCTTTTTTATTTTTCGCGGTAATCCGCATAATTCACCTCCGTGGGAGTCTTCTTGCTATTTTCTTAGATAAAAATTGCCCCGTTCAGGCCGGTAGTCTTTAATGGCCTGATACAGAGCAATTAGAGCTTCTTGCTGTATGTCGTTGTAATCCATGCTGGGGTGGTGATATCTCCCGCAGAGCTTTTTGATTATAGGTGAAACGTCTTCCAGAATAGCTTCAAAAGAATTTTCGTCCCCTGCCTGGGCTGAACTGATCACTTCTAAATTGACCGGCATACTCTCACCCCACAGCTCGGATGCAAAAAGTTTTTGTTGTTCTGGAGCCTGTTTGCGCTGCTGTGTTGACCACATCCCTCCCCTACCGAATACCTAACCTTTCCCCCGGTAGGTATTCCTTTCTCCCACCGGGGCACAGGAAATAAAAATCGTCGGTCAACAGAACTTCATCCAAGGCTATACGGACCGGGATCTTGATCCTGTCGAATTCGGGATAATACTCCTCTGAAATTATTATCATCCGGCTGTAGTTACGGGCTATCAGGGGCAGAAATGACACCTTGTCACCATGCCTTATTACTGCCACAGGAAAGTCCTGGTTGTTCATGTGGATTACCGCATAAATAATACCCTGACCAGGGGTGATCTCCATCGGGACTGCGAACTGCTTTACGAGCTGGGTAAAAGCCAAGGCTCTTAACAGGTCGGTTTGGTCTTTGTAAATCCTGCGGGCAGCAATCTTAATCCTGCTCTCTCCCTGAAGAAGGTAGCGGTGACATAATCCCGCCCGGCCCATAGCCTCTAACTTTTTTCTCTGCTTATTGTTCTCAGCAAGCTGAAAATAGGCCGCAGCCCCTACCTGGGACAGGAAACTTAAGGTCTCCTGCTCCCAGGCAGTGATGTTGTTGGGCGGTCTTATGTCAACTAAAAAACTTTTCAGCGTGTAGTTCTGGCGGGTTGAAAAAGGGGACATTATTGTCTCCGAAGGACGCGCGTGATAGCGCCGGATATTTTTCTTTCTTCAGGGTCTACTTTGGTGATTGCTACAGCAACCCTGTCACCCTTGTTTACCCGGCCGGATTTCATATGATGACACAGGGCATTTATTCCAGGCTCCAGACTTACGAAAATGCCATAATCAGCTACGCCGTTAACTGTGCCTACGTAAATGGAATTTTTCACATACTTCTTAACGGCTGCCGGCCAGGGATCTTCGGTCAAAGCCTTCAGCGACAGGAAAATTCTCTGGTTTTCTGGTTCGACCTTCTGCACGTAGGCTTCAACCACATCGCCAGGCTGAGGAATGGTGCTGATGTCCTCAATCCAGGCGTGAGATATCTCATGGGCGGGGATAAAACACTCCACTCCTTCAAGCTCTACAAACATGCCCTTCAAGCTCAAATTCCCTTCTTGGTTGCGCTGCCGGATAATCCTGCGAACGATTACCTGGCGTACCTGTTCGGGCTTGATTGTTTCCCACAATCTTTCGGATTGGGCCTTCATAGCGGCAGCACGATCACCAACAAACAGGTCATTTTCTTTATCAATCTTGGTTACAATAAACGATACTGGCTGGCCGATCAAGCCCATGACGCGGTTCTTGATCATCTGGCCGTCACCAATCAGATTAATCCCGGATACCTCCAGCGGGATGATGCCTTTGACCTGATCCTGGGTTACCACCAGGCACAGTTGGTCATTGTGCTTCTCAACTCCGGTTACTGGCCAGGTCAGTACAGATCTGGTCTGCCGAGATGCGTAAACTTCAGGCCATACATCATTAGTCAATTCCTTATTTGCTACTAACATCCAACCACTCCTTTATTAATTTCAAATAGTTTTACATCGGGAATCGTAATGATCTCCGCCTGGGGATAGAGCTTAGAAAAAAGTTTTACCTGTGACTCAAGACAAATTATGGTTACAGGTTTCTCCTGCCCCAGAACGTAGTAGACATCCAACGCTGTCCGCCGGGCTAAATCGTTAAGTACCAGGACGGTGTAGTACCTCTCAGGGGTTTCATAATGGGCATGCCTGGTTTGAGACTCCACAGCCCAGGCGGGCATCAGGGATTTAATATAACTCTGTGTGTCGGGACTAAAAAAGTTTTTGAAAAGTTTTATGCCGGTTGTGTAGGGCAACAGGTAAAGTTCTTTTTGGTGAACCTGTTCGGTTCCAAATGCGGCCATTACTTTGGGATTTGCGGCAAATATGACTGCGTATTCGCAGATGCCGGATATCGCAAGAATCTTCAACTCGGACCTGATCTGGCCGTAATGAGTTGGTTTAGTGTCTTCCGGTAAGCGATAGAGAAAATATTTTTTATCGTTGTGAACAAATGCTCCCTGGAAAAATGTCAGCCGGTTTAGGTTGTATTCGCTTCGCAACTGCCTGCCGCTGATAAATTCCAAGCCGGCATCCAAAATAAAGTCGGACAACTCCGCTCTGGCTTCCCTGCTGCCGGGATTCCTTATGCGGTACTTTGTTTCACCAATCAGCTCTGCTGATTTCTTGGTTAGTTCGATATATGAGCCCTTCTTAAGCAAATAACCGTTTTCACGCAGGCGCTGGATGCGCTTGTAGTGATACCACTTGTTTTCGCTGTTCTTCTGGTAGATCCGCTGCGCCTGGGCTAACGTACAGCAGCCTGTTGCGGCGATAAATTTGAACAACTCGATATCATTTTCAATGATCTTAAATATGAACACCCCCTTTGTGATTTTAATCACAAATGATGTGTGATTTCAGGCCTGGCAGCCTGGTGCGCTACTATAAGTTCTTGATAGCCACCTGTGCTTTGAGGCGCTTGGGCTACCTGGTGCTGCGTTGAGAGATTGCCAGATTGGCGCTATATCCAGACAACTACTGCTCCGGTGAGCTACTGCCTACCCAGAGTTCTGCTGCCACCACTGGTATCACTACTGCCGGGCCAGCTTCCTTAAGATTTACTGCTGCCCCAGATACTGCTGAGGCCATATATTACTGCCGGCCAGGCAGCGATTTGTCACCCGTTTCAGTGTCGTTATCGGACTCCGGTTGCAGGCATGCTTATCCCTTGCGTTCTGTATTTACTGCCGTACCTGGGTTGGTTTTTGTTGTATTTTCCCTTTTGTTTGGCTGGCCTGAGTGGATCGTTGCACTTGGGATTCTAACTGAGATTATTACTTCTCTTTTGGGGCCTTGCGGTGGCATGTTGCAGAGGTCGTTTTAGGTGTGGCACGTTTCTAACCCTACCACTCTTGGACACTTTTTCACGTGCCATTTTTTTATATCTTTAGATATTGTCCAATCGCTGATATTTTGTTGATTTTGGACAGTTTATTTATTGTCCAAATACTATGACTTTTGGACTGTCCAATTGGCCTTTGTTGGTGGTTGGACATTTGGACAGATTTGGAGCAGTTATTGGACATTTTTGGTGTTTATTTTTGGACAACTTTACAAGATAAATTCTCTTGATTTCTATACTGATGTTTGGACTGTTTCATCAGCGGTTTTGGACAAAAAATAGAGGGTCTTCAGGATGCTTCACCAGATAAATTTCCGTGCGGGGGTTCTCCTTATCAATTTCTCCTCCAATCACTAAGTACGAAAGATTATTGTGAGTATCATTAGGAACTATCTGGTTATATCTGAGCGAGTCAATGATGAATTTGTATGCCCGGTTGTCCGTATCCCAGTAGTTCGCAGTACTGATTACTTTTATCACACACAAGACCTTGTCAGCCTGCCAGTTGACATCTTTCAGAGCATGGGCCATAAGACTGTGCCAGTGTTCTTTCAGAGCTATCTTCGGGATATCTGCTTCCCTGGGCAGAACGTCTTTTATGGTTATTTTTACATAATCCCTGTGAACTTCGGTTCGTACCATATCTTCCAGGATTTCTCTGGCTGCGGTTTGATTGTTGTCAGGTGTATATATAAGCATGCTTAACAGTTTCATCCTGATTATTTCAGCATTTCTGTACGCTTCGATTAAATCGTCTTTGTTTGTAAGAATAATCAATTTGGACCACCTTTCTTACCGAGGTTCATGAGATCTTTTAAAACTTCGTTCATAACAGTCTCCTGGTCCGGAGTTGGTTCAACTGGTACGCTGCCCGATAGTTTCGCATTGATCTGTTCAAGCAGGTTTTCAATATGCTTCAGCCTTTCTTCCCTCATAAACCAGTCATCAAGTATTTCATAGATTTTTGTGGCTCTCTTACCCTTTTCAACTTGCATAATTGGATGATCCGGGTCAAAGTACAGATTTACCCTTATCTTACTCATTTAATCACCCCTGATGGGCTAGGCTTGCACCCTTGTTAATTCGGAGTTTGTGCGCATTTTTTACTTGATTTTGTACGGATTTTTACATTGGTATTTTCTGTTATACGTATTTTGGCTTTTGAGGTGGGTATATGTCCGAATTATCAAGGTGTGTGACTTGGCCGCTTTTACTCAAATGGATTGATATCCAAGCGCTTCCCAATGTTGTAAAATCCTATGGCGTTAGCGAATTGGGCATCTGCCAGAAAAATTACATTGGGAAACCGCTTCACCAAGTAATCCTTAAGGGCAATACTGCCACCACCCGCAGCAATAATATGGGTTTTGCGATCTTTGCCAGGACCATTGAGTTTATACGCTTCAGCGATATGGTTCACGGTTTCTTCGCTTATAGCCTGGCAAATATCAAGGTATTCTTGCTGGCCATCCAGATAAGCCCGTTCTGCACTTTCCAGGGGGACAGAAAACATGCCGTTCTTATCGGCCATCTTGTCGGCCAGCACCCTGAACACCGAAACCATACCGATATCAGCAGTAAATGAATACTCCATAATCAGTTCAGGCTTGCTTTTGGTGTACTCGAATGTAGCAAAGTCAGTTGTGCGGTAGCCAATATCCATAATAGTTACTAAGTCACCTGGCTTGATCGTTCCGTTGTTTAAGGTTTGATAAAAAGGATTGAAGAATATCCCAGCAGCTTGTGGGAAAACAAAAGCCTGCTTTATTTTAATGTGTTTTTCCTGGCTGTTTATTTCTACATTGGCTTCAAAACCGCATAAAAATCTCTGGAAGTCTTCTTGGGAATTCTTGTACGAAGATAACGGTAACCCAGTAACTAGCAATACTTCGGTTTCATCATTTGTGCTTACTGCTAGTGCAGTAGCCAGCATAGCCTGGAAAGCAGGATTGGTAAACCTTTCGGCATCATCAAATGCCCGGATAGCAAACCGGCTTTCCTTGGCTGCCATATGCCCGATGTACCAGGTCTTGCCGTTAATCGTGATAATATAGTCTCCTGTAGCTGATAACATCTGATCCATATTGACTTTTTCACCTGGCCTGGCCAGTGAAGGAAAATGAATTTTTTTGCCCTCAGTGATAATCTTTGTGTTCCCATAACCAATATCAAGACCTACTTTATACATCCAATTTCCCCTTTCTTAAATAATTTCTGCTTCTTGTATGAAACCGATATTATTAAGCGATTTAAGGATATAGGGATCGTATTTGGTCCCTGCATAATCCTGAATTTCCTTCAGAGCCTGCTCAATACTGACAGGTTTCCGGTAAGGACGAATAGTAGTCATAGCGTCAATAGAATCGGCAATCGCAATTATTCTGCCGAATAGATGAATGTTTTCTCCTTTTAACCCGTATGGGTATCCTGTCCCGTCGTAATTTTCATGATGAGTTAAAATGCCTTCCTGAATGATCGTGTTCCCTTGGTAGATCTCTGCTCCCCAGATGGGGTGCATCTTCATTGTTTCCCACTGCACTTCCGTCAATGGACCAGGCTTATTAAGAATACTCAGCGGTATTCTGGTTTTGCCTATGTCGTGCAGAAGGGCAGCTTTAACAATGTTTTTGAGCTCGCCTTTTGATAGCTTGAGTTGTTCACCTATCTGCAGAGCTAATTCAGCTACCCTGCTGGAATGCTGGTATAGTCTAGTATCATAACGATACAGTATCTGAGTATAGCGATTTATAAAAATTCCCCCTTTCTACCTAATACAAAAAACCCGGCATATTCTGCCGGGTTAATAAGCTATTTCAATCTCACTCAAAAGAGTTCTCAGAGCCTAAAAAGTGTCTTCTGACTATAAACGCAGGGAGGCTTGGCCTCCCTGTAATGTAAATATAGATTTTACTGCCCCTGCTTTGCTCAATTTTAGAGCTTGAAAAATCTGATACTATCCTCTGCTATTGCTCCTTTGTCCGGTTCTAAGGGATTGTTGCTTACTAACACAGTGGCTATTTTCACCCCCGATGTAGTCAAATTGTTAATAACAATTGTATCACTATCTGTCCAACCACTATCAAACCCATCGCAGGTGACTCTGTACCGCAAGTTTGATTTTATCGTTTTAGGCGAGAAGACTCCCACCTCAAGGAACGAAAGTGAGTAGGTGGGAGATGAATCGCCTTTGAACAAGGGATGATTACTTACCATCTCTATTGTCCAACTGTTCAAGTGCATAATAAATTCACCGGGAGTGCGGCTTTCTTAAAAGGATAAATCCCCGGATCACTTACAAAACGCTTGGTAGTTTTGCAAAGGAGGTTTTCAAAGTGTCACAAAATAGTACTGCTATGTGGGACGATTATCCAGAAGTTCTAACTGCGAAAGACGTAGCGGACCTGCTACGCATAGGGAAAAACAGGGCATATGAGCTTTGCAAAAGCCAAGGGTTCCCGGCTGTAAGATTCGGGAGAAGCTACAGAATTTCCAAAACTTTACTTCTTGAGTGGTACCAGAAGCAGGCGAAGCTGGGGACCGAATGGAATTTTATTGACTAAAGCTGCCGATATGCCAAAATTATAGTTGAGCCTGTTTAAGAAAGGGGTGAATTATATGGGAGAACTAACCCGGAAGGAGGGAGGCAAAGGAGAGCTGGAGACTTACTAAACCAAATATCAGACCAGAGCTTCTGGATCTTGAAAGGGGGGAAATCATGAGTGCCCAAATCTGAGGAAAAGGAGGAGAAAAAGAAAAAAAGAAGGGCCAAGGGCGAAGGGACAGTTTATAAAAGAAAGAACGGTCTTTATGCAGGACAAGCTCTGATTGGTTACGATCCTGTTACCGGCAAACCTAAAAGAAAAACAGTTTATGGCAAGACAAAATCGGAAGTTGTTCAAAAGCTAAGGAAGATATCGGTTCTGGCCGCAGAAGGGAATCTGACAGACACAAGCGAAACCGTTGAGCAGTGGCTGGATATCTGGATGAATGACTTCATGATTAACAAGCTCCGGCCAACCACATATGAAAGCTATAATTCTTTTATTAGGCTTCATATCAATCCCTACATCGGCAAGATGAAATTGAAAAACTTGACCACCCATCACATCCAGAAATTATACAATCACGCCAGCAGGGAGGGCCGGTGCGATGGCAAAGGCGGTCTGGCACCGAGGAGTGTGGAACGCATACATACCATTCTACATTCATCGCTGGAGCAGGCAGTAGCCTTGCGCAAGATTCCTCACAATCCAGCCGGTGCAGCAGTCTTACCTGTCAGAGAACAAAAGGATATCAGGCCTTTAACCAGAGAAGAACAGGACCGCTTTGAAAGAGAGCTGGACAACTTTCGATTGGGAACCGCCTTCTTCGTTTGCTTATATGGAGGACTGCGCCGTGGCGAAGTGTTGGGGCTGAAATGGTCCGACATTGATTTCGAGAAAAAGACCATTAGAGTCCAAAGGGCCGTATTAAGGGTCAAAGACAAGTTCACTGGAAAATCTGAACTCCGGATTGAAGATGTTAAAACCAAGAAGAGCCGGCGCATAGTGCCGGTACCGGACATAGTAATTGCCCGCTTAAAAGAACACAAAGCCAGACAGGCTGCAGAAATACTGCGAGCTGGACCCATGTATCAGAAAAATGATCTGGTATTCTGTACCACGCTGGGAACACCAATAGAGCCAAGGAATTTCAACCGGGATTTCTACCAGATATGCAAGAACGCCGGCATAGAGAACTTCAATCTCCACGGGCTCAGGCACACATATACTACCAGATTATCTGAAATGGGTATCAATTCAAAAATCCTGCAGGAGCTACTTGGCCACACGGATGTCAGGACTACGGAAGGTTACAATCATGTTCTGTGGGACATGATGGTCCTGGCAGCAGACAGATTGAACGATTATATCTTAGAAAGAAAAAAGAATCCTTCTGGAACAGAAGGATAATAAAAATAATATAGAATCCCATATAATTTTTATCCAGGGTACAGCCCTGGATAATTTTTTTCTGCGTTCATTACAAACTTTGTTGCAACAGTTAAGCAACAGTGAAAACAACGGTTTTACAGGTACTTTTGCAGTAGTTTTACTGCACTTATGCAGTACTTATGCAGTACAAACAGTACCCCAAGAGCTTAAAAACCTGGTGGAGACGAGGGGACTCGAACCCCTGACCCCCTCGTTGCGAACGAGGTGCTCTCCCAGCTGAGCCACGCCCCCACGAATTCCAAGTAAATCAAATTAATATCATGGTTCCACTACAAAAAGTAATAAATATGCATAAAGTTGAATAATTAGACGCGAAACCCGCGGAAATTTAAGAAAAATAAACGTTATTATTTAACTATGAAATTAAAAGAAATACGGAGTATTTCAACAATAATTCTTAATTATTAATTTTTAATTCTAAATTCAAAACTCAATTACTTTAGGCCGGTATTCACTATTATGCATTCGAATAGGCTTTTTTGCAGCAGAATCATATCTTAGGTACAGAATAATTATAAAGTAGTAGTCTTCAATAAACAAGTAGTTAATAAGCCCTAACTTGCTAATAACAGGTCAGGGCTTTTATTGTTTTAGACTTCCTCCATATAAATAGTCATAACCCGGTTTTGCCCGCGCCAGCTAGTGTCAACTACCTCAAATTCAACCCGGTCAATCCGGATACGGGCGCCAATCAGGTCATAACTTTTTCCATCATAGGAAAGGTGAGCCGGATCCACAATCATAATTTCATCAAAATCCACCCAGCGGCGCTCAACATATATTCTAGTATTTTTGGTAACTCCATCCTGGTATTTCGTGTCATCATTATAAAAAACATATTTGCTAGGTTGGTTAGCCCAGAAACTGTCATCAGTTATTTCGCCCCTGATTTCTACACAATCTCGAGTGGTATCATAATCGATACGGTCGATATCGTAAACATCACCATCATAAAGACATTTAAATGAAGAATTAACTTTATACTGCTTATTATTAATACGGACAACATTACGCTCAACTACCAGAACTTCATCCATATCATAAGCGACATTGTCTTTTAATATTTTAACTTCTTCGGGATCAACATAAAGGTTATTGAGGCGAACCCAGTACTCTTGCTCATTTTCCGTACAGTAAAAAATATATTTATTTCTATATATGCGAAAATGATCAATTGTATAGTAGCTATTGTCTATTATCATAACGATACCTTCGGGGGAAAAAGTTTCGTTATTTACAGTGAAATTGCCGGAAGCATCGACTATAATATCTTTTTGTCTATAGCGCTCGCCATCAATTAAAAATTCTATCCGGTCTATTTTTTTCAGATTCAATGAGTCATCTTCAACAAAAATCGCAGCAATGTCGTCAATATCTATCCCTTCAATTATTACCGGGTCAGTTAGTTCTAATTTTAAGTCAATTTCTTTTTCTCCCAGATTTATAGCCGCAATATTATAGAAATTTTGGCCTAATTCTATGGTAATTTGGTCAGTTTCAAGGTCATAAGTCTTATTGTCGATTATAACGGTATACTTATCGACGATTTCCATGTCACTAAGGTATTTTTCCGTATAAGCAGCATTTATATAAAGTTTTACATAGTCTGCATAGTAAGTATAGTTCCCCTGCCTCAGACTCTCTATTTTAAGGCAAGAGGGGTAAGCCACCAGTTTATCTCCATTTATTAATAATTTACTTACACCATAACGTTTATTATTAACAACTATATCCGGGTTATCGCGTTTAGAGTCAAGGTGAACGAGGTATTCGTTATTTACAATTATGTAGTCGTCATTAGTGCTGATAGAAGAGATTCTTATGTTATTTAAGTTTACTTTAAAATACACCGGAACTTGGTTAAGGGAATATAGTTCATCACCAATAGCTATATACTTTATTGGGCCACTTACGGTATTCCCTGAATTTACAGGTGAACCATCGTATATTTTTAGGAATTCAGACATTACCTTACACATTTGCGCCCGGGTGACATACTCAAAAGGCTTAAATTCTCCATCGGTATAGCCGGAAAGCAGACCCAGGTCATAGGCGACTTTAATGTAGCCGCGATAATCACTTTGCTCAACCAGAGCACTATCAGAAAAATTCAGGGGGCCATAGTCTGGTTCTTTCCCCAGTGCTCGTACTACCATAGCTGCGAGCTGGCTGCGTTTCAGGCCAACATCTGGTTGCAGATAATTGGAATATTCAGAAGGAATTAGTATTCCCCGTTTAACTGCTTCATTAATATACTTAAGAGCCCAGTGTTTGCTGGTATCATTAAAATACTTGGTCGAGCTATCTGTAGGATTTGCCCCCATACTTAATATCAGAACGGTTAAGAATTCAGCCTGGCTTACTATCTTGTCCGGTTTAAAGGTCCCATCTGGATATCCATTTACATATCCGGTAGCAGCCAAGTCATTAATATAATCCTTGGCCCAGTGGTTACTTATATCAGGAAAATTACCAGCTGCCAGTGCATGGGTCGGGGCCAATATGGACGTTAAAAACAATAAAAGCATAACCCAAGAGATTTTTTTATGCATAGGTTTTAACCTCCTTCTGCTGAGAAAATGGGGTTACATTTTAATATAACATACGCCCAAACTATAGAAAAACTTTCCTCTATAAGAATATCTTATAAAGTTATAATTATCCATTAGGCAAAATATTCCTTTTTTTATTCAAAATAAACGGGATGCTGGCTGATGGAGGAAACCAGGTTAGCTAGTTCTTGCAGACGTGCTGGATCAGGAGGGATAATTTCCTGCAGGGGATAATCAATTCCTAATAGCTTCCATTTATGACTTCCCAGTGAATGATAGGGAAGCAGATCAACCCTTTTTACCTGGGATAAATCGCGG
>ENA-OWOZ01003037-OWOZ01003037.1-bioreactor-metagenome-genome-assembly--contig:-NODE-3037-length-11602-cov-2.560868_pt1 | contig 11602 bp, 12 predicted proteins | sample MGYA00238140_ERZ651804 | MGnify/ENA primary metagenome ERZ651804 (study PRJEB26910, sample SAMN07631232) | bioreactor metagenome | isolation source: Switchgrass digestor | place: USA: Dartmouth... | reverse complement strand
TCGCGGGAACCAGCAGGCTGAAGATCGTGGCCGCCAGCATCACGCCCGCGGCCATGCCCAGCATGCCGTCCTGGATGCGAGGAGAGATCGATCGGGTGAACAGCGTCGGCAGCGCTCCGATAACCGTCGCGAGCCCGGCCAGAAGGCTGGCCAGCAGACCGAGAACAATGTGATCCATGTTGAGTAGTGCGTCCATAGGTCAACCGACCTCCCGGGTGCATCTTACCATGTAAGACGGGCACTCGGGAACCACCGCCCGCCCCCTCGCTCTCTCATGCCGCGCGCCCCTCCGTCTTTCATGCCGCACGCCCTCCCTCTCGCGCGCCGCACGCCCTCCGTCTCCTTCACGCCGTACCCCCTCCGCCCTGCGGGCATAGGATGGGGCGAGGGAGTGAAGCCGATGGAGATTGCCGTTGTCAGGCCGGGCGAGACGCTCTGGCAGATCGCCCGCCGCTATGGCGTCACGGTGGACCAGGTGGCCGCGCTGAACGGCCTGCGCGATCCGAACCGCCTGGTGCCGGGCATGGCCCTGCTGATTCCGACGGAGCGCCGCCACGTGGTGCGCCCCGGCGAGAGTCTGTGGCGCATCGCCGCGCTTTACGGCACCAGCATCGACGCCATCGCCCGGGAGAACCGCCTCACCAACGTCAACCTCATCTATCCGGGCCAGAGCCTGGTGATTCCCCGGGGAACCCGGCCGGTCATCGAGGCCAACGCATACCAGGCCAACCTGGCCACTGGCGACGTGTCCGCCACCGCCGAGGCGGCACCGTATGTGACGTACATCAGCATGTTCAGTGCAGCCGTCACCGAAGACGGCGACGTCGTTCCGCCCAGGGCTGAAGCCTTCATCAGCACAGCCCACCAGGGTGGAGCCGCCACCCTGCTCACCCTGACCAACTTCCGAGGTTCCACGTTCAGCTCCGATCTGGCCTCGGCGTTCCTCAACAACGACGCAGCCGTCCAGCGGGCGATCGACGAGCTGGTGATCATCCTCCGGGTGCAGGGCTACGCCGGCCTCAACGTCGACTTCGAGTACGTCTACCCCAGTGACCGGGTGCCTTACAACAATTTCCTTCGCCGGCTGCAGCCCCGCCTGCACGCCGAGGGGTTCAGCCTCTCCACCGCTCTGGCGCCCAAGGTGCGGGCCGATCAGCCCGGGCTGCTGTACGAGGCCCACGACTACCCCGTGCACGGCGAGGTCTGCGACTTCGTCGTCCTGATGACCTACGAGTGGGGCTACAGCGGCGGCCCGCCCATGGCCGTGTCGCCCATCGACCAGGTGCGCCGGGTGCTGGACTTCGCCGTCACCCAGATCCCGCGGGAGAAGATCATGATGGGGCAGAACCTCTACGGTTACGACTGGACGCTGCCCTACCGGCCCGGCGGCGAGTTCGCCCGTGCGATCAGCCCGCAGCAGGCTATCCGGCAGGCGGCCCAGCGCGGCGTTGCCATTCAGTTCGACCCCACGGCCCAGGCCCCGTTCTACCGGTACGTCGATGAGCAGGGCCGCACCCACGAGGTCTGGTTCGAGGATGCCCGTTCGATTCAGGCCAAGTTCAACCTGCTGCGAGAGATGGGCCTTCGGGGCATCAGCTACTGGAAGCTGGGCCTGGCGTTCCCCCAGAACTGGCTCCTGCTCGAGGACAACTTCACGGTGGTCAAGCGGGCGTCAAGCTGATGGTTGCCATGCAAGCGTTCCGGGAGACTAAAGGGGTGAGGGAACACTCGCTGAAGGAGCGGACGCCCATGCCCCTGATCTCCACGCCGGATGGCGGCTCGCTGTACTACGCCGAATCCGGACCGGCCGCTGCCAGGCCGGTCCTGCTGCTGCACGCCGCACTGCAGACGCACGAGTCGATGGCGCCCATGGCAGAGGTGCTCGCGCCCCTGGGCGCACGCCTCGTTCGCCCGGACCTGCCAGGTCACGGCCGCTCAGAGCCGTCCGGCCACGCACCCTTCCCTCGGTTCACGATAGGCGGCATGGCCGACGCCGTCACTGCGCTGGTCGACCGCCTGGGGCTTGGCGCGCCCCTGGTGGTGGGCTACAGCCTGGGCGGCATCGTCGGGATCGAGCTGGCGCTGCGGGGGAGGGCCTCGGGACTGGCTGTGCTGGCCTCCCGCATCCGCCCCGCAGGCGACGCACGGGCGACCTTCGCGCCGGAGGCCATCCGGCGGCGGTCGCCCCTTTGGGCGAAGCAGCTGGCGGAGAAGCACGTCGCCACGCCCTGGGAGAGCCTGTCCACCGCACTGGGAGAGCTGCTGGCCACCTGGCCCGGCTTCGCCTCTGCGGCCCTGGCCGCCCTGCCCGTCCCCGTGCTGGTGGTGCAGGGTGACCGTGACCAGATGGTTCCGCTGGCCCAGGGTCAGGAACTGGCCCAGCTGGCGCCGCAGGGCCGCTTCCAGCTGGTGCCCAGGTCGGGCCACCCGGAACTGCTCTATCGGGAGGAGACCCGCGTGGCAGTAAAAGACTTCATAGCGAAACTGATGGGCTGACTGGTTGCATCTGCTCGTCCACGTGTTTACAATACAGGAGGACGTTTCGAGCAAGGGGCGCCCTGTGCATGGGGCGCCTTTCCTGGTGGCGGGAGTTAGGAGGTGGTGCTGGTCATGGACGCTGGCCCAAGTCTGGATTCGTGCAGTTTGCGGAACCCTGTAGGAGGCCCCTCCGTGTTCACAGCCCACCGCCGCGAACCGCTGCATCCGGTGAGGCTTACCGTTGCGCGCAGACGGTAGGCTTCGCCTCTGCTGGCTGTTCCTGCGATTCACCACGGCTGTGCGGGCCTCCGCATGGCCGTCTTCTCTTTTTCTTGGGGAAGTCGGCCCACCACCAACGAAAGGGAGGCGAGGCCAGTGAACCAGGAACTGATTGGCATCCTGGACCAGACTATCGTCATGCTACAGCAGCACCGTGAAGACGAGCTGCGAACGTTGCTCGAGGAACTCCACCCTGCGGACCTCGCCGAGTTGCTGCAGGAACTGGAGGAGGAGCAGCAGGCTGTCGTTGTACAGCTCATGGCCGGCCCGACGGCGGCTGAGGCCATCGCCGAACTGGAGCTGGAGGACCAGGCGGCCATCGTGACCGCACTGCCGCCCGAGACGGCCAAGACCATTCTGGATGAGATGTCGGCGGACGACGCCGCCGACCTCTTTGCCGAACTGGAGCCGGAGGAAGCCGGGTCCCTCCTGAAGCTGATGACCCAGGAGGACGCCACCGACGTCCGGGAACTGATGAACTTCCCGGAAGACACGGCCGGCGGCATCATGACCACCGAGTTCGTGGCCATCGGGGCCCACCGCACTGCGGCGGAGGCCATTGACGAGCTTCGGCGCGCCGCTCCCTCGGCGGAGACGGCGTACTACGTGTACGTGGTCGATGAACAGGAGCGGCTGGTCGGGGTGCTCTCGCTGCGGGAGCTGATCGTGGCGAAGCCCGACGCCGAGATCCGGACGATCATGCGCACGAACGTGGTGTCCGTTCACGTGACGGACGACCAGGAAGAGGTGGCCCGGACGGTGCAGAAGTACAACCTGCTGGCCGTGCCCGTCGTGGACGACCAGGAGGTCCTGCGGGGCATCGTCACGGTCGACGACGTGATCGACGTGATGGAGGAGGAGGCGACCGAGGATATCTTCCGCGTCGGCGGCGTGACGGACGCAGAGCAACAGCTGGACCTGGAGGGGCCGATCTGGCCGGCTGTCCGGGCCCGCCTGCCCTGGCTCCTGGGCCTGCTCTTCCTCAGCCTCGTCTCGGGCAAGGTGATCGAGGGCTTCACGCCGCTCATGGATCGGGTGACGGCCCTGGCGGTCTTCATCACCACCATGGCCGGCGGCGCAGGCAACGCCGCGACCCAGGCGCTCACGGTGGTGGTGCGCGGCCTGGCCACCGGGGAGATGGAGCGGGAGCAGGTCGGCCGCGTGATCTGGCGGGAGGCCCGCATCGGCGTCGTGATCGGGCTGATCTGCGGCCTGGTGATGGGCGTCACCGCCATGCTGTGGAACCACTCGCCCTGGATCGGCCTGATCGTCGGGCTGTCGATCATGATCAACCTCATGCTGGCCAAGACCGCAGGCTCGCTCGTGCCGGTCATCATCCAGCGCCTGGGGCTGGACCCCGCGGTGGCCTCGGGCCCGTTCATCGCCACCATCACCGACACGACCTCGATGCTGGTCTACTTCTCCATCGCCGCGCTCATACTGGGAGCGGTGCTCTAGCAGGCCGACTGCGCCTGGCGCACCTGTTGTCCGGTGGCGGTCGTCTTACCGCTGAGGGGCCGGACGCGCGGCGGCGCCGCCCATGCGGCCTCTCTTACTCACTCTGCTGCCTGGGAGGTTCGTGCTGATGCCCCATCTGTTCGAGCCGTTGAACCAGCGGTCGCTGTCGCTGCGCAACCGCATCGTCATGTCGCCGATGTGCATGTACGTGGCCGGCACGGACGGGGTCGCGACCGATTGGCACCTCGTCCACTACGGCACCCGGGCAATGGGCGGGGTCGGCCTGATCATCAGGGAGGCCACCGCCGTCGAGTCCCGGGGCCGGATCTCCGAGGGCGACCTCGGTCTCTGGAACGACGCCCAGGCCGAGGCGCTGGCCCGCATCGCCCGTTTCGTGCACGAGCAGGGCGCCGCCTTCTCCATCCAGCTGGCCCACGCCGGCCGGAAGGCCTGGAGCTTCAAGAAGGGCACGGGGCCGGAAGCGGCCGTGGCGCCCAGCGCCATCCCTTTCGACGCCGACTGGGTGACCCCGCAGGCGCTGGATCGGGAGGGCATCGACCGGGTGGTGGCCGCCTTCGGCGCGGCGGCCCGGCGCGCCGGCGAACTGGGCTGCGATTCGGTGGAGATCCACGCCGCCCATGGCTACCTGCTGCACGAGTTCCTCTCGCCGCTCACCAACCAGCGCACCGACGAGTACGGCGGGACGCTGGAGAACCGGTCCCGCCTCCTGAGGCGGGTGTTCGCGGCCGTGCGCGAGGCCTTCCCCGCAGACCGTCCGGTCTGGGTGCGCATCTCCGCCACGGACTGGGTGGACGGGGGCTGGGACATCGCCGAGTCGGTGGAACTGGCCTGCCAGATGAAGGCCTGGGGCGTGGATCTGGTGGACGTCTCCACGGGCGGCAACTCGCCTCTGCAGCGGATTCCCAGCATCGGCCCCGGCTATCAGACGGCGTTCGCCGAGCGCATCCGGCGGGAGGCCGGCATCCCCACCGGTGCCGTGGGGCTGATCACGGCGCCGGAGCAGGCCGACGCCATCCTGCGCAGCGGGCAGGCGGACGTGGTATTGCTGGCCCGGGAGCTCCTGCGCAACCCGTACTTCCCGCTGGCTGCCGCCCACAGGCTGCGCCACGAGGTGGAGTGGCCGGAGCCCTACGTCCGGGGGAAGTTCCCGCGGTGAGGCAGAGGGATAAGCGGTGAACTGGGTGCTGATCGGCGTGGCGGGCGCCGCAGGCGCGGTGGCCCGCCTTTTCGTCGGTATGTGGGTCGGCCGCCTGCCGGGAGGCCGGACTTTTCCCTGGGGTACCTTCGCCGTCAACATCGCCGGTTCGTTCCTTCTGGGGCTGCTGACCGGTCTCGCGGCGGGTCGCGGCGCCCTGGCGCCTGAGGCGAAGGCGGTGCTCGGGACCGGTTTTCTCGGTGCGTTCACGACGTTCTCGACCTGGCAGTTGGACCAGTACCAGGCCCTGCGGCGGGGCGACCGCCGTGCAGCCTTCCTCAACGCCGCGTTGAGCGTGGCGCTGGGCCTCCTGGCTGCCTGGGCGGGCTTGGCGGCGGGGTGGGGGCCATGAGACGGGGGCCTGTGATAGGCGTCGCTGCGGGCGGCGCCCTGGGGGCTCTGGCCCGCCATGGTCTGAGCCAATGGCTGACGGCGTTTCTGCCCCCGTCTTTCCCCCTGCCGACGCTCATCATCAACGTGCTCGGCTCCGCCGTGTTGGGCCTGGTGGCCGGTTACGGCATCGAGCGGGGGCGCCTGCCCGAGGCGTGGCGGTTGCCGGTGACGACAGGGTTCATCGGGGCGTTCACCACCTTTTCCACGTGGTCGGTGGAGACGGTGCTCCTCCTGGAGACCGGCCGCTGGCTGCTGGCTGCCGCGAACGTGGGGCTGAGCCTGGCGCTGGGGCTCTCGGCGGTCTGGGCTGGTTACAGGGTGGCCCTTCGATGGCGTCCATGAGGTTGGGAGCAAGTTCTCCCAACCTTTTTCCATGCCAGGGGGTCATATGAACAGAGCCCCATCCGGGACCCGCGAATCAAAGGAGCCCATGTTCCATCCCTTGAACAGCGGAGGGAGGGGTCCCATGCGATCGACGTACGCGGAGCGGCTTTCCCGGTTCTGCCTCGCCTTGCTCGCCGCCGCCCTGTTGATGTGGCTCCTGCGGTTGAGCGTGCCGGGGGCGACCCCGGGAGGCGGCCTGTCGCTGCGGACCGGGCAGCCCGTGGTCGACCTGCTCTGGCCCGCCGTGGAGTCTACTCTGGCTACTGCGACGACCGCGCTGCTGTACGCGCTGCCCGCGGCGCTGCTGCTGGGCGTGCCCGCCGGCTTGCGGCCGCACAGCATCGTCGACCGGGTGCTTCAGGCGCCGGCGGTGGCCGTCATGGGGATTCCGGCCCACGTGGCCGCCCTCCTGGGCGTTTGGCTTGTCGCGTTGGGCCCGCTTGAGCGGCAGTCCCTTACGGGCGCGGTGACCGGGGCCCTGGCGCTGCTGCTGAGCGGTTGGCTGGCCAGGGCCATCCGGGACGGCCTGGCCGGCGCCCGGGACGACAGCCTCTGCCTGGCTCCGGGGAGAGCCGCTGCGGCCGTGTTGGGGCGAATCTTGCAGCAGACTGGCAACATCCTGGTGCTGACCATGGTGGCCCAGTCTCTTGCACGCGGTCCCGGCGGGAGCCTGTGGGGCCAGGTGGCAACGGCCTTCGCCAGCAGGGATCTTCCGGTGATGCAGGCTGGCCTGGGGTTGTTGATCGGCTGCGGCCTCGCGGGCCACCTTGCGGGCGACCTGCTGGTGACGTCCGCCGGCGGCCGCCGGCCCGCAGGCCGGTTCTCCCGGGGCTGGTTGATCGTCGGCATCCTGCTCATGATGGCGCTGCTTGCGGCGCCGCTGCTGGCCGGTCGGCCCGGGGCTGTGCCCATCAACCTGAGCGCCCGGCTGCTTCCGCCGGGCAGCGAGGGCCACCTCCTCGGGACGGATCCAGTGGGGCGTGACCTGCTCGCCCGGATTGGAGAGGGTGCACGCACTTCGCTGGCCATCTCCGGCGGTGCCATGGCCATCGCTGCCCTCGGCGGTGGGGCGGTGGCCGCCATGGGCCTGGCCCTGGGGTGGCGGAGCCGAGTGCTGTTTCCACCGCGGGTTGCCGTTCCCGGGCTGCTCGGCCCGATGATCGCCGGGTTGACAGTCGCTCCGCTCCTGCGCTCCGGCACTTCCGCCCTCATGCTGGCCCTGGGCCTGGCCTCCGTCCCCGCGCTGGCCTGGGCGTTCCGCAGGTTTGCCGCGTCGCCCCGGCAGCAGTGGCCTGCCCTGCTGGGACTGTTGTTCCTGACCTTCGCGCAGATCGTGCTTGCCGAGTTCACCCTCAGCTTCCTCGGTCTTGGCGTCGGGGCGCCTCTGGCCTCGCTGGGAAACCTGGTCAGCGAAGCCAGTCCCTTCATCCGGACGGCTCCGCACCTGCTCTGGGTCGTGGTACCCGGGGTGGCCGGGCCGATGGGGCTGTTCCTCGCAGGTCATGCCCTTCTGGACGCCGCGCCGGACGAGGAGTAGATCTCTCCAGAAGTTACGTGCGCGGGGGCAGGAGGGCCGGTGCCTGATAGGGAAAAGGTAAGAGAGACGGGCATTAACCCGGTCTTACCAAGGAGGCGATCCCAGTGAACAGGGCCATGGAAGCGGCACTGAACGAGCAGATCAAGAATGAACTCAGCTCGGCCTATACCTACCTCGGTATGGCGGCCTACTGCGAGTCGGCCAACTATCCGGGCATGGCGCACTGGCTGGAGGTCCAGGCGAAGGAAGAACTCGAACACGCGATGAAGTTCTACGGCCACGTGAACGATCGCGGCGGCCGGGTGGCGCTGCGGGCCATCCCCGAGCCGACTTGCGATTATGCCTCGCCGCTGGCTGTCTTCGAAGCCGTGCTGGCTCACGAGCAGAAAGTGACCGCGCAGATCCACAAGCTCTATGCCCTGGCGGTGGAGGAGAAGGACTACGCGTCGCTGCCGCTGCTCCAGTGGTTCATCGAGGAGCAGGTTGAGGAGGAGAAGAGCGCCGACGAGGTGGTCCAGAAGCTCCGCATGGCCGGCGACAGCAAGAGCGCCCTGCTCTTCATCGACAGCCAGCTGGGTGCCCGGGAGTAGCGTTCTGCCCCATCAACGACGGTCGGGCTGTTCCGCGGATTGCGGAACAGCCCGACATCTCTTCTGCGGTACGACTCGGGCAACGGTACGACGCGCCTTCTTCTGGAACGACTCGGGCAACGGTTCGACGAGCCTTCTCCAGCACGACTCGGAGAGCAACTTGACATGTCTTCTCCGGTACGACTCGGAGAACAGCTCGACACATAGCTCCCCGCCCTGACCTGGTCGCCCAGCGCTCGCGCCGCGGACCGATACACCGCTGTCGGGAGGGCCGGTGCATAATTATGCACCGGCCCTGTATGCAGTTCATGCCTTGATGACACAGTGGGCCCGAAAACCTGACATCGGTTGATACACTGGTGACACACTGGCCCACATCATGTCCGTCGGGCTGATACAGTCGATCGTGGGGGAGAGGGAAGGTCTTGCGTGTGTTGCAGGTGACCGCCTCACAACCGCCGCACAGGTCCGTGTCTGCCGCATGCGCCCCCCTCCTGAACGGCATCCTCCTGCCGGCCACTTCTCGTGAGGTCCATCCACCGGCGCGCACCATGCTGCATAGAGCGAGTAACGCCTGCATGCGGCGAGACCATATCAACCGAGGACCGCTTTTCCGGTCGACTGTATCAAACGCCCCGCGGTGCATGGGGCCACGGGGGCGCGACTGCCCCGATGTGCACTAGAGCCAGGGCCCGACCACGTCAAGCAGGTGCCCCACGTAGTGGCGGATGTCGAACCAGCGGCGGTCCACCGCAACCGGGGTGCGCTGCTCCACCATCTCGATGGCCTGCCGGGGGTTCAGGGCGTCGTAGCGGGGGTGGTAGACCTCCGTCCAGGGCGGCAGGTCCGGGCGGCCTTCAGGGGCGATCGGCGTGGCGCCAAGCAGGTGCGCCTCGTAGAGGGCCAGGGTCAGGCTGCCGCCGATGGTGGTGGAGATGGCGGCCTGCGCCCGGGCCAGCAGCCGGTAGTACTCCTCGTGGGGCAGACGGCCCACGTGGATGCCCATCTGCTTCCAGAGGTCGACGGGGTAGTAGGAGAGCGGGTCGATGGGTGAGCAGATGAACACCTCGTAACCCCGGTCCATCAGCTCGAAGGCCATGCGCACCGAGAGGTAGGGCTGGTAGAACTCGTTGAGCCGCCCGGGGAAGACCACCAGACGCTCCCGCTCGGGGCCGGGCCGCACCTCGGTGATCACCTGGTTGATCAGGCTGTGGTCGTAGGGGAAGCCGGCGGCCACGACCTGCGCACGGGAGCCCGCGGGCAGGTAGCGCTCGCCCCAGGGTACCATGGAGGGGTTGGTGACGAGGATCGCCGCCAGCGACGGGTGGCGGTAGATCCAGAGATCGGCGGGGTCGTATGCGTTGGTGAAGGGGTTCCAGATGTCGTGCTCGTGGATGATGACGTGCTCAGGAGGCTCCGGGGCCTCCAGCAGCTGCTTCTGTACGGTGTACCGGGTGAAGAAGACCGGGCCGCGGGGGTGCTCGGGCATCCGGGTCAGGTACTCGTACTCCACCCCGGCCTCGTCCAGCCCTTGCCGGAGCCCCGCAAGGAAGTTGGGATACCAGGCTGTCGGATCTGAGGGGTCGTAGACGACGTGCAGCACGAAGCATCATCCTTTCGGAAGCGTCGCGTCAGCGGCTGGTGGCCTGCTGCCTGAGAATCCGGGCTCCGACCGCCAGCAGGAGCGCGATGTAGAACAGCATGACGGCGCAGTTCTGCGCCAACGGCACCGGTGCGCCCGTCCAGCCGCCCCAGAGCAGCTCCTGAACGGGTCGGGTGGGCGTCCAGCGCATGACCTCCCCAACGGCCCACCCGGAGTCCTGCCAGGGGATGATGGTCGCGCTTACCAGGAGGGCCAGAATCGGCGTACGGTAGAACGAGGAGGTCTTCATGTCCCGGGCCACGATGCCGACCAGGGCACCCGATGCCGTGGCGAACCCGATGGCGAGCCCCACTCCGGCCAGGAGCACCACGGGCGACTGCGGTGGCTGCCGGAAGAGCAGGACGATCAGCGCAGACATGAGGGCGGCCAGCAGCACACCAACGGCGGCCTTGGCGCCGATGATCTCCAGCGGCCGGGCCGGGGTGACCAGCAGGGCCTCCAGGGTTCCGCGCTCCTTCTCCTCCACGAGGGAGGTAACCGTCATCTGCCAGACGCCGGTGTAGATGGAGACGGTCAGCACGACGGGGAGGAAGTTGGCGCCGTCCTGCGCGTCCAGCGCATACACGGCCGCCATTCCCAGCATCAGCAACATGAACGTCACGACGCGCCGGTTGCGCTTCAGCGCCCAGAACTCGCCCCGCACCAGGCTGATGAACCGCATCACCAAGCCCTCCTTGTCAGCTGGATAAAGGCGTCGGTCAGAGAAGGGCCGTGCGTCTCTTTCAGCCTGGCCGGCGTCTCACAGGCCACCAGGCGGCCCCGGTTGAGGAAGCAGACCCGGTCACAGAGGGTCTCCACCTCTGCCATGTCGTGGCTGCTCAGGAGGATGGTCACGCCCTGGCCCCGGAGGGTGCGGATGAGCCCGTGCAGATCGGCCGCGGCCGCCGGATCGAGGCCCGAGGTGGGCTCGTCCAGGTAGAGGAGGCGAGGGCCGTGCAGAACGGCCCGGGCGAGCGCCACCCGCTGCCGCTGGCCCTTGGAGAGCTTGCCGGCCAGCCGGTCCTGCAGGTCAGCCACGCCCATCCGTTCCAATGCGTCGCGGGCCGCACGGAGCGGGGCACCAAAAAGCCCGGCGAAGAGCAGGAGGTTCTCCAGAACGGTCAGCCCGTCGTAGAGCAGCCCGCCGTCCAGCATCACTCCCATCTGTTGGCGGATCTCCCGGGCGTTTTGCCAGGGGTCCAGCCCGGCCACCCGCACCTGCCCCCGGGTCGGACGGGCCAGCCCTGCGACCAGGCGCAGAGTTGTCGTCTTCCCTGCCCCGTTGGGGCCAATGAGCCCAACTATCTCCTTCCGGCCGATGGTAATATTAAAATCGTCCACGGCCATAAGTCCGCCAAAGTTTATACTCAAATTGCGGACCTCCAGCACCGGCTGGGTGTCCATCTCGCACTCAGGAACAATATTGTCAGCTGCAGTAGCGGTAGAGGGTACGGAAACCATTGTCGCCTCAGCTCCGTTAACTTTGTCCATTTTCTGTACCCCTCTTTCCTTTTCTGAAATTCAAAATAAGCAACCTTTCCTTTAAACCTCCCAAATAACTCTTAAAGGCAACGTTATTAGTGGCCACCATCATTACGATGAGAAGGATTGCATAGGCAAGCATG
>ENA-OWOZ01003036-OWOZ01003036.1-bioreactor-metagenome-genome-assembly--contig:-NODE-3036-length-11605-cov-22.834490_pt1 | contig 11605 bp, 21 predicted proteins | sample MGYA00238140_ERZ651804 | MGnify/ENA primary metagenome ERZ651804 (study PRJEB26910, sample SAMN07631232) | bioreactor metagenome | isolation source: Switchgrass digestor | place: USA: Dartmouth... | reverse complement strand
TCATTAGCAAGAGAGTATTGTTTAGCAATATCTAAACAATCATTCCATATTTGCGCTGATATACGATTACATTCATATAATCTGTTTAGATTGGTTTTAGATGTTTTGAATGCAGTTTTTAAGCAACGTATCACTTTTTCACCCACCTTTCTATTCTTATTATATTATTATTTTTATATTTTGTCAACTATTCAGCAATTCATCTCCCACCTATAGAGGATGGGAGAATTCTTGCTGATTCTCCGTTAAAATAATTCTTCTATCAATTTTTTAAACAATTTAGGATTATTTTCTTTTAATGTATCTACAAAACATTTTGCTATAAATAAGTTCTCGTCAATTAATATATCTGTTCCACAATTACACCTATACCTTATACAATCCCAATCATATTGAAGATAACTTCTGTATAATGCTTCGCCACAGTTATTACATTTTATAATAATATCATCCATTGATTTATGACACACTTCCTTTCTATTCTGGTATATCTTCTCTATATCCACAATTAGGACATATCCATATATCTATATATTCTTCTCTTTCTTCATCATAATAGAAATCATCATTTTCCATTGCTATGTTACATTTATGACAACAATTCATATTTTCTATACACTCCTCTATTTCTTCAAATACTTCTTTAATCGCTTGCAGTCTTGTTCCATGAAAATAACCATCATAAATATAACTTCCACTTGGGGCAGTACACATTATATAGTATGTATTATTTCTCCCTGGTTCTTTTTGAACTGATATTTCAAAATCTTTGTAAATAGCAATAAATGACTTTGGTGTATTTTCTCTAATATTTGTTACTTCATGCACTTGACTTTTAGTTTTTATTTTCATATTTTGAACTCCTTTATTCATATAATTTATCAAAACTTTCCTTACACATCCAGTATTCATTGCCTATATATTTAACATCTTTTATAGGATAATCGTTATGTATATCTAAACAGCCACGACAATAAAAACTTATATACTTTCTTTCCTTATCTTTAATGAGACCTCTAATGGGGAAATAATAAACATCATCCATAAATTTAGTTTTAATATAATATTTATATTTTAAATCGTTCGCTTTAATTATTGTCATCAACCACAATTTCTGCCAAGGCTTTAATTCTTGTCCTGTCCACATTTTTACATATTCTTCTGGATGATTTCTAAGATATGATATGTATTCTCTTAACTTTTCTTTGTTCATATATATCACCTATTCTCTATTAACTTATTAATCTCTTCACTTAATTTTTCCTTGCATTCAGCAATTTCATCAAAATTATAACCATCACATGGATATTTGTACTTATCCACAAAACATTTTACATCTACACTATTAGCACAATACAATGCACCTGCAATAATACCTAATTCTTCTTCGGATAATTCTAATGAAAATATTCTTTTTGTGAATACTCTTGATTTCATAATTCACCTACTTTCGATAAAACCAATCTTTCATTCAAATATAATTATAATTTTATATTTATATTTTGTCAAGCATTATGCTTTTTTAAAATTTCAGACACATCTACATTATTTTCTTTACACAATGCCACAATAGATTGAAATGCTTTTACAATTTCTTCATCTGTCAGCACATCAAAAAATGTATTGTCTTTACCCTGCTTATTATTTAACCTTGCTTTAATATTTATATTATGCTTATATAGCATTTCATCGTATAGTTTATCCCAAGCTAACCAAAAATTAGAATTATATTTACTATAAGCTAATTTTCTAACGAGTTTATTAATAATTTGCCTTTCCTGCCAACAAGAAATTCCATGAGCTAATAAGTTATTTTCTTTCATAAGATTGTCTACTTGAGTTTTATATCTATCAACATATTTATATAACTCATTCATAGCCGTTAATCTTTCTTCATTTGTTTTGGCTTTAATTACTGATAATAACAATTTATCTTCTTCTGTTATATCCTGCATTTTTTGTTCTGTTGTTGCTAAATTTTCTACATCTAGCAAATATGTTCTAATTCTTTTAGCCACTTCTGAATCCCTTAGAAGCATACCTATTCTCAAAACTGCTCTTCTTGTAAATAATCTTATACCACGATTATTGACTGATATGGTTAAGTTATTAATAGTTATTAAACTGTGTGTTTTCAAAGATTTTACGGAAAAGACATCATGTACATTCCGTTCATTATGCAACAAATCTAATATTTCATTTTTCTTAAAAATTCTAAACCCATCTTCAGTTAATTCATCATAATGCCTTGTAACAACTTGATTGAGAGTATTAACATCTACTTCATAGTATTCTGCAACTTGTTCTACAGTTAACAATTCGGTATTGGGTATTGTTACAAGTTGTTTTACTTTGTCTAAAACCTCAAGTCTATTAATTAATTTTTCCCTTAATTCTTTGCTTTCCAGCAATTCTTCACTTGAATTCATGAAAAAATTTCCTCCTTTTTTAAATCAAATTTTGAATTTATTCAAAGTTTATTACAATATATAGTAGTAAACAAAATATTTACTACTATATATTGTATGCTTATCTTGAAGTTGGGAGTAATTTTGAATTTTTACTTAACATTTTTATTTCAGTACAACCTCCAGCAACCATAGCATGTAAACGATTAACACTATCTTTTATATGTCTATATCTCTCAAATCCTTCTTTAGACATATCATTTACTGGAGCATGTTGCAGAACTTTAAATCCTGTATCAATTCTTTTATATCCACTCTTAACATATTTCAATGATAAATCAGTATAATCATCTGGATAAATTACTCTATACCCCACTCCCTTTATATTTTCCAATCCTTTACTTGATTCTAATAATTTCTTTTTTGCCTTTTGGATTATAGATTGGTATTTTTTTGAATCATGATTTTCTTGTATAATAGATTCAATGTCTTGATGTAATATAGTATCACCATAATTTAACTTTATAATATAGTCATACAATATTTCTTCTTTCTTTTTGTTATTGATTAATTCCCCCATAAAAACACTCCTTTTATTTTTTTATTAGCCTATAGTGCCTAACTCAACTTAACAAAACGAAACCAATCTCAATGTAGCATAACACAACATAACCCACCTTATAATACATAACTCAACGAAACTTATCCAATCCCAACACAACACAACAAATCCCAACGTAACCTATAATGCCTAACTTAACAAAACTCAACTTAGCGTAACGCAGCCCGACACAACGAAACACAACCCAACTTATAATACATAACTCAACTTAACAAAACCTAACTTAACACAACGGAACGAAGCCCAACAAAACTCAACATGTTCCACCACAACCCAACATAACTAAACCTATAAAGCCTACCCTATCTCACTTCTTCTGCTATTGCAACAAACTGCCCATACTTTGGTCTACTATCACACAAACCAACATACTTACCTGCATAATCCATAGCTTGTTGAATTGTTTCTACATCAATTTGCTTTTCTTCAAAGTTAAGAATAAAAGTAATACTCCATGTATCAAAACGTGGTCTTGTTCTTAAAACTGCACTATTATTTACTTTCATTACTCTAACATCACGATATTTTAAATCTGCTTTCAACTGTTCTTTAGTTAAATTTTCACCATAATACATTGGTATGTATAACGGTTCTACTGATACAAATTTTTGTACGGCACTTCCTTTTTTAATGGACTTTGCACCATTTCTGAGAGTAGCTTCTACATTTTCAGCAGGAATATATAACCCTATAGGTTCTTTCCAATACAAACCTAACTCCCATTCAATATCCGCAATTGTTTCAAAATCTTCATCTGTCTTGTTTCTTTTTGATGTGTATTTTTTCATTTCCTTTGATAGTGGATGTAATGGATTGACTCCTTGATTGGAGTGCATAATTAAAGGTGTAATTCCTTTCCAAGTTACTTTTAGTTTTTTCATGATTAAATCATCCTTTCTTTTATATTAATATTTTATAAAAATTTCGTTTACGGTTATTCAAGCTAACACCGAAAAACGCTTTAAATCGCATCTTCTTCTGTCAAATATGTATCTATAATGTTTTTTATCATTTTAGCTTTTTCTGGAGTGTCGTATTTACCAAGCCATAGTCTTCGTCCGTCTACCCCTATACCGAATACGGTATTTTTGTTATAATCCATTATAGTTACGCCTACTATTTGTTTAGGTTGTCCAGCTTGGTCAATTACTGTCAGAATGCTTGCTTTCTTTTTCGGAGTTTTGTTTACTGATGTCATTTCTTTAACCCTCCTTTTGACGTTACCATTTTTATCGCTCCTTTCATTATTTATTATAGTATTTCATTTTAATTTTGTCAATACTTTTATATTAATATTTTATAAAGTATTTACTCTTTACTTTAAATAAAATCTACATTTTAATGATTTTATTCCAAGTAATATCCGTATTCAAAATTAGCTTTATTAATTTTTACTCCTTTATATGTGCTAACAAAACTATTCTCTTTTAAGTCATGTAACATTAAATATGAAGTATTGAGACATGATTTAATCAAATATTCATATGTTTTTATTCCCATGTGTATCTGTGGATTTTTATTATTTAAAGCTTGATACTCTGCTATTTCCTTGTCTAATAATTCAAACATATTATTCCTCCTTATTTAATATTCTATTTAACTCCATTTTTACTGCACGTGATATTGAAAAACTATTACCTTGTAATATTTCATTCAATTTGTCTTTAGTTAAATCTTTGAATCCCCATAACCGCATATCACTTAAAAGCATATCTACACTTTCAGTATAAGAAATTAAATCATCATTATAAGATTCTCTTTTACCAAACGCCATTCTACACACTCACTTTCAATAAAATTTATGTAAATTATTAGCCGCTTCTTCAAATATATCATATACTAACTTATATGTTCCATCTGGATTCTTAACATCTACGCCAAGTAGTTTAAAAAACATTACATAGGCTTCAAATTCTTCTTCTTTTGTTACTTCACCAGCTTCAGGATCACAATTAATAATTTGAAACATTCTTTTTTGATTCATAAATTTTATCCCTCACATTAAATTTCATTGATGCTGACATACGCAAACTTTTCCTTTTTTAAAGTCGCCTTTATACAATACACTTCTCATTTGCTGATACAATAATACATTGTATTTCTTACAATAATGTTCTATATCATTTATTTCATAATATATTTCATATCTTTCTGGACAATTAAAGCAACTAATATTATTGTTAAAATCATTACACACATCATTCTCTTTAATATATTTTTTATACTTCACACAATATGGAATATTGTCCTTAGCGTCTTGGCTGTATTCTTCTGTATAAAAATTACATTCTTCACAGTTCATTAATATCTACCCCTTTTAAAATAAAATGTCTATTTTATTAACAACCTAGATGTTCTAATCCTTTATGCAAGTTCTCTTTAGTGAATCCATACTTATTCGCCAATTTTACGAATTCTTCATTTTCCCATGCTTCTCCACTAATATCCTCAATATATGCTTCATACATAAATAATAAGTATTGAATATCTTTTCTAATATCATCATTCATTTTATTTAATTTCCTTTCGTTACAAAATATAAGTTTCATGCTAAAATATTTGCATGTAAATTATATCTGCATTTGACTCTAATATTTCTTTTAAGTACTCTGTAACATCATCACCAAAATTATTTTCATCATTAATTTGTTTTAACCTTTTAATTGTTTCTCTAAAATATACATAAGTATCAAAAGCCAAGTTATATTTAATTGCAGGCATTAACTCATCATAATTAGAAGTAAATAATTCTTTTGCTCCCCAATAATCATTTAATCTATGACTAAATGTAAATGAAGATATTTCATCTCTAGAATCTAATCCATAACCATTGTCTATTAAAGTTTTAAATGCTTTTATATCTAAAGACATATCTTTACCTCCTTTCACTCATCATAAAATAAAGATTGTATATTAATTATATACTATTTTTAACAATTATTCCACATGAATATAATATCACGAATCATAATGTTTGTCAATAATATTATATTAATATTTTATGAACTTTTTATGTACATGCCCAGCAATCTACAAGCCTTATTCCTTATATTCCTTCGATATTTCCCTGCACTTCCATATTTTCTCAATAAATGAAAACAATCTATTACTTGTCTGGCTAAGCACTTACTGCTTACATGACAGTGTGGATTACGACCATCTGGATATGTGATATATGGATTTACTATAGATATGTATGGAGTACCGAAAGGCGATCCATTTTTATTATAATATATAATTAAGCCTTTATATTTTTGTTTTTTATACATTTTAATCACTCCTTTTATATTAATATTTTGTATAAAAAAGGCAAAAGATACCTATAGATTTTGTTTAATTAACTTTTTTATAATATCTATAGCATCATTTGCCAATTTAGATACTTTGTTATTCATAGAATATCCATAGAACTTAGTGTTACCTTCACTAATTTTATTTTTGATATTATCAAGCATAACTCCTATATCATCTTCTGCCAAGTCTTTTTTAACATCTATAATATAATTATTATCATTATCTTTAAGCAACCAATCCAAAGTGACATTAAAATAATCGGCAATTTTAATAAGTCGAGTTATATCTATTGTACTAACATCTTGTTTTTTCGATAAATCATTCAACCAATCTCCAGACAAACCTACTGCTTTACCAAATTCCTGATAATTTTTAAACCCTGCACTTTCTTTTAGTAATGTTATTTTTTCGCCTATAGTCATACTAACACCACCTACTGCCACTTATTATTCAAATATCTCATTCCATTAATATTTTTACTAAAAACTAAAGTCTGTCGCTCGGTTGAAAAAATTAAAGATTCTTTATTTGCCCATTCATCAGGATAATCTTCTATTTTACCCAATTTCCATTCTTCAGGATTATTACAAATAGCAATTAAATTTTCAGTACCTTTATCAATTTGTTTTAACAGTCTATAATTTGTTTTTCGCAATAATTCATTGAGTACGTTAAAACTCTCTTGTTTGATTAAGTCTTTCAATAAATCTAATTGCCCATCAATCCACGCAATTGATTTTAGGGCATATCCCTTATTTATCAACTCGTTTTTAAAATAAGTTAACAAATTCAATTTATAAAACATTTTTTCTAATATCATTTTTAACCCCTCAAATATATTGTACAACAATATCTTTTAAAACCAACCAGTATTTTTTAGGGTCTCCACTACCATAGTCGTATTTTTCACAAATACTAATATAATCTTCTGGAGTTAACTCACCTTTTTGAGCAAATATATCTTTTGCCATACTAATCATTCCAGACATATACAAAGAATGTATAGTTATATATCTATTCCCTGTCCATTCTTGAATTTTTCTCATTCTCGAATTTACAAGAATTGGATTAAACAATTCATGTTTCTTTGTTCCTGGTACTCTAAAAACATAATTCCCTATTCGATTTATAGGAGTACGCCTAATACCACCTCTTAACAATTCACTTTCTTCGCCATTGTTACTAATATAAAATTCTTGATGTTTGGCATCTAATAAAATTTGCATGGTATTTTCGCTTACTTGTATATAACGCTTATCGCCATTGTTTTTTACCAACTCCAATATATTATTTTTAAAATTAGCACTTTTTTCGTCAATTTGTAAGTTAATTAATTCCTCTAATGTTGCACCTTCTTCTGTTCTACCACGAATTCCATTATATGCTGCTTCTAATATAGCAACATCTTGCTCATTAATCAACATGTTTTGGTATTTTCTCAAATCTTCTCTTGAAATATATCTATACTCAATAGCTTGTTTGCTTACAAATTCTCTTGCTTCCTTTCTAGTGAACATAGCAAGTCTATTTTCCATATGGCTCACTAGATGTTTTTCTATACAAAAATCAATATATTTTCTCAATATAGATATATTTTTAGTAATAGTAGCAAGACTTGAATTTTTGAATTGTACTGCAATTAACTCTTTTAATTCAGCATAAGTCATATTATATATTGGCTTACCTGCTATTTCCTCGTATTCATCAGCAATCTTTAAAATAAACCCATTAGACCTAGCTGTTGCAGTAGGTTTGTTTTCTAAAAATTCTTGTTTTATTTCAGCATCTACTTTAAATTCAAAATTCATTATTATACACCTCCTTCAAATAAGACATATAGTTTATTTCTCAACGTCTTATTAGCATCATTATTGTTTAACATACCTAAGCCTTTCCATAAAGGATTGGTTATAGAAAAATCTATCGAATCCATCTTTTGCTTCAGTAACTCTTTCCATTGTCTGTTATTCTGCAATTTGCCCGACAAAGCAATATAGCCATAAAACATATTTTTATGGTTTATTACGCTTGTCTTTTTAATCTCATAAGGATTGTTGATAAATTCATCAACATATAACCCCATGAGATAATCAGTAAACTCTACTATCCATCTGGCAACAGCACGAATATTTGTACTAATATTTAATTGTTCACCATATTTTTCTCTAATGGCTGTTGCTATTATACTTTTCTTAGTTAAGGCTTTATTAAGCCTTATATAGGCATCATCATCTTTCATTACCTTAGCAAGTTCACTAAGTTTATCATCCATTATAGCTTCAATAACTAAATTTTCAGGTTTGTTATAGTCCATCTGTTGTATATATTCTTTCTTGATTGGCTTTTGTTTGTCTATCTGCGTCATAAAATCGTGAGCTTGCTTTTCGCTAAAATGAGTTATTATGACCGACCATATAAATGGCAAATCAGGATTGACTTCTAATGCTAAAGCATTCGCAGTTTTCCTATGAAAACCGTCGAAAATATTTATAATACAGCCTTCGTTTAAAGTAAGCGTTCTATTTTTCGGGTTATAAACAGGTCTGGATTCACCTGTATTTAAAACATTCAGCCTTATTTGGTCTGGATATTGTTCGCCCGCTAAAAGCCTTTCTTTTATTTCTTCAACCTTTCTGACATCCATATTGATTTTTTCGCCTGCAACAGTTATCTTAGGATTACGCTGTGTTTTAAAATTGTATATTAATAAATTTTCAGCGTCTAATTTATTTAGTTGCTGTGCTGTTAAAACTGTCTGCCAGATTCCATCACTCAATTGTGTTACATCTTCAAACACAATAGGATATATATTCTCTTGTTCTTTTTCTTCTCTGTAATCGCTCCATTTTTCTATTTCTACTTTCGTAAAATAATCTTCTAAATTGATTTTTATATCAGTTTTTCCTTCTAAAGCCTTTTTTAAGGCATACGTAAACAAAAACAAGAAACGAATATCTTCTTCTGAATCGGTTAATGTATTTAAGTCCAAATTCTCAGAAAAAACCCAAGCAGCTCTTAGACTGCTAAGATTTCTTGACTTAAACTCATTACCAATTTCTTGTTTAATATCGTTTCTATGTCCAACTTCACGTATTATATTTTTAAGTTTTTCTTTTAATTGAATTTCCTTGTCTTTTATCAAACCCATCAACTCCTTCAAAATCAATATGTATTATTATACTAATAATTATATCGCTAAGTCAATGGGTTTATTCATTATTTCCTTAATATTTTTAATATATTTATATTTTCTTTCCCCAATGGGTAGTTCATCGGGACTTATTTGATTAATACATAATTTCCTATTTGCATTAGATTCTACATTGTATTTCTCTAATTTATTTAATGCTATTTGAGCATTTTCTTTTGTAGTATAAAATCTAGTTCCAATTAGTCCAGTATATGTAGTATATAACCACATATTTTCTTTTTCATCCAGTAATTGAAACGAAAAAGATGACAAAAAATTCCCTGTTTCTGCATCTTTAATTACATACATCTAACAACACTCCTTTTTTATAATAGTTAGAACATATGTTCAGTACATAATAAATTATAATTCAACATTTTTAATATATCAAGTCCTATTTTGAAAATTATACTGTTATCATTAAGTTATCAAATAATCCCATTTGAATTGCAATAGCATTATTAATTTTACTCATAATGTTTTCATTCAATTTACCCATATATTTTATAAATCTAGATTTGTCTATAGTTCTAATTTGTTCTGTTAACGCTACGCTTAACATAGGTAAAAAAGATTCACTTATTACAACATGAGTAGGTAAATTATTTTTCCTTTTGCTTGTAAGAGGTATAATTGTAACTGTAGGAGAATGTTTATTTCCAATATTGTTTTGTACTACTAATACTGGTCTTATTTCTCCTTGTTCACTTCCGATTGTGCCTATTCTTAGGTCAGCCATCCAAATATCTCCACGTCTAATTATTGTACTTACTTTTCTTGACATTACACACACTCCTTTAATTATTTTACATAACATTGCCCCCTTTATAATAATATTATAACATATCTGGATTTTTTTGTAAATACTATTTTATACTTATATTTTATAAAATATCGTTTTTATTTAAAGTTTTGAATTAGCCATCTTTATTATGCTCTTTAACAAATTTTGCATTTTCTTCTTATCTCTCCTTTTCTCTTTGTTCGTTTTCAGCCTTACGTATCTCATATAATATTTTGTTATGCTCTATAGCTTCTTCTTTCCTGCCTAACATCTCAGCAACACCAATTGAAACACCTTGCATTTTATTAGACATTCTGTTATTAAAATCATCTTCAATCCATTTTAGCAAATCAATATTTTTATTCTTTATTTCTTGTACTGCATCATCTATTCTGGATATAGAACATATTGGATATACATATTCATTTATTTGAACATAGGCTTTATCATAATCTTGAATCTTATTCCTTATTGCATAAAATCTATATCCATCTACTTCTTTCAGAAACGTCATTCGTTTACGCTGTATCCCATCACTATGAACGCATTTACCTAATATGTTATTTTTGTTTTGCTCTCTTTTCTCTTTTGTTTTTTGTGTTTGTTCTGTTATATAAGTATTATAGTCAATAACATTATTTAATTCTTCTGGCTTAACTCTTACTGTACATACTATACCTACAATATTATTTTCTTTATCATATACAATAAGTGGAGCATATTTTGAAGCTTTTGTATCATAATATAACTTGCATTTCAGAGACTTAAAGAAGTTAAAATATTCTTCTTTAATTACAATTTCATCTTTGTTAATTACTATATTGTATTTTTCGCCACTTGAAGAAACAAAATTTATATTAATAGACTCCGGAATGTATTGCTCTAATTCCATATCAGATTCTCTTTTTATTGTATCGAGTAATATATTCACTATGTTTTTTGCTAACTGTTCATTTGGTTCAAAAGTATCAACGAATTCATTCTGCTTTTTAGTCAACAAAGACCGTTTAATTATAAAGTGTGCATTTGAAACATACTCGCTGTTATGTACCTTTTTATCTTTGAAAAAATTTTTAAAATTATATCCAGCCATTTCTAATCCTCCAATCCTAATTTCTCAATTTGTTCTTTATAATACCATCTGCCACCCTTATACCCTTCTTTTAGGTATTCAGGTCTAACTGTCCTGTATATCAACAAAAATCCTTTTATTTGTTCTTCCTGCTCTTGTGTTATTTCTTCTGGACTCTTACTGTATACCAGATGATATATTTCTTTTGCTTTTTCTGTATCAGCCGATAATGAAT
>ENA-OWOZ01003034-OWOZ01003034.1-bioreactor-metagenome-genome-assembly--contig:-NODE-3034-length-11619-cov-3.097297_pt1 | contig 11619 bp, 11 predicted proteins | sample MGYA00238140_ERZ651804 | MGnify/ENA primary metagenome ERZ651804 (study PRJEB26910, sample SAMN07631232) | bioreactor metagenome | isolation source: Switchgrass digestor | place: USA: Dartmouth... | reverse complement strand
ACTGTGTTTAAATCAGGATAAAGGCTGTTCAGTAACAGTAAAAACTTCATCCTGATAAGGATGAAGACTGTTTGGTCATATGAATGCTGTTCAGTAGAAATATGAGGCTGCACATATGATACTGCACCTTGATCAGCGTCAGACTTTTCCCGGAAAAACGCCGTTCAGTCAACAAATGCCGGCATCTCAGTCAAGCTGGAGGTCCGAAGCAATACTGTCCAGATAATTTCTTGAACAGCCGCATCCATTCCAATGAATACAGTCGCTGCAGGATACTTCGCCGGAGTAGTTGATACGCCCCGGAGACTTCCTGTAGCTCAGATGGCTGCATGAATGTGCGATGACAGAGAGATTATCCTCATTGTAGTCATAAATGTCCATTTCATACCTCCGGAACAAATGCGGATCTTTTCTGTGAATGCAGAAAGATCTTCATGCTGTAAATCAAAAACCGGTATATGCTGCAGAGATTATTATTCGCAGTTCCTCTGCGCTATATACCGGTTATTTTATTTCAGTTCAGATAAAATCATCCATCACAGCTTAACCAGGTTGGCAAATGCAGCCACAAGCCTTTTCATTCCTGCATTTTTAAAATCGATTTCCAGGACCTGATCATCCTTGTCCTGTATGACAGCACTTATTTTTCCTACGCCGAATTTTTTATGGACCACCTGATCTCCCACATTGAAATCCGCTGCAGCAGTCCTGCCGGCCCCGGATGGCGTATCCGGCTTACTGCCTCCCAAAGCAGCTGATGCCGCGGTACCTATTTTTGCACCAAATCCGCCTGTGACATTGGCACCGCCAAAGCCGCCGCCGACTGCTCTGCCGGACGACCACGTTGCACCAGCTCCGCCGGTGCCGCCTGCTCCGTCCCAGCTTCCGTACCTGCTTCCCTGGGTGCCTGATGTCTTTTCCTTTCTGCCGTATTTAACCACCAGTTCCTGCGGTATCTCCTTCAAGAATCTTGAACACCTGTTGTAGGTGGTGTTGCCGAACAGTGTCCTGCAGTGGGTGCTGGTGAGGTACAATTTTTGTCTGGCTCGTGTTATCCCGACATAGCAAAGTCTTCTTTCTTCTTCCAGTTCAGCATCGCTTTCCATGGAACGCATCCCCGGGAATACCCCTTCCTCGAACCCGGGTATGAATACCACCGGAAATTCAAGTCCCTTGGCACTGTGCAGCGTCATAAGCATGACATGGTCATTGTCTCCGTCCATATTGTCTATGTCCGTTACCAGTGATATATTGGCCAGGTATGCCTCCAGTCCCTTTTCTTCACTCTGGGACTCAAATTCGATGGCACCTGAGATAAGCTCCTGGATATTCTCGATACGGGTCTTAGCTTCTTCGGTCTCTTCAGCCTTCAGCTCATCAAGTATGCCTGATTTGTTGATGACCTCATTTATAAGCTCAGGTACGCTTACGCTCTCTGAGAGTGCCCTGAAGCTGCTTATCATATCAGCAAACTCAGTTAGCTTTGAAGCTGTGCGCTTTAGTTCCGGTATCTCCGATGCAGATGATATTATGGCAAATATGCTGCAGCTTCTTTCAATCGCTATGGCTTCGGCAGCGTCCAGCGTTGCGTTGCCAATGCCTCTTCTTGGTACGTTTATTATCCTTTTGAGCGCGACATCATCCGACGGGTTCTGTATCAGTCTCAGATACGCGATTATATCCTTGATCTCTTTCCTGTCGTAGAACCTGAGGCCGCCGAATATCCTGTACGGTATGCCGGCTTTCATGAAGGCTTCTTCAAGGGCACGGGACTGGGCATTGATCCTGTACAGCAGCGCGAAATCCCTGTATTTCCTGCCCTGTTCTTTTATGAGCCTTTCAATTTCCCGTGTTATGAAGCTGGCTTCGTCACGTTCATCATTGGCTTCATAATATTGTATTTCATCGCCCCTTTCATTTTCTGTCCAGAGGCGTTTTGATTTTCTCCCGAGATTATTCTTGATGACATTGTTGGCAGCTTCCAGTATAACTTTGGTCGAGCGGTAATTTTGCTCAAGCTTGATGACCTTCGTCTCCCTGAACTCCTTTTCAAAATCAAGGATATTGCGGATATCTGCCCCCCTCCAGCCATAGATGCTCTGGTCATCATCTCCAACCACACACAGATTTCTGAAATGCCTGGAAAGCAGGCTGATGAGGGTATACTGAGCCATGTTCGTATCCTGGTATTCATCCACCAGTATATACCTGAATTTTCTTTGATAGTATTCCATAACTTCCGGATAGTCCAGAAACAGCTTTATGGTCAGCATGATAATGTCATCGAAATCGAGAGCATTATTGGCTTTGAGCTTTTTCTGGTAAAGCTCGTACACACGTGCAATCTTGCTCAGTCGAAAATCAGCCCCCGCTTCCTTTATGTATTCCGGAGGCTCCTTCAGTTCGTCCTTTGCCTTGCTTATTTTGGAAAGTACTTCTCTTACAGGAAAGTTCTTCTCATTGAGATTCAGTTCCTTTAAGCAGTCCTTGACAAGGGTTTGCTGGTCTGTGGTGTCGAAAATGACAAAACCTCTGCTGTAGCCCAGCTTTTCTATATCTCTTCTTAACATTCTGACGCATGCGGCATGAAAGGTACTTACCCAGATATCAGTAACATCCTCGCCAAGAATGTTTCCGAGCCTTTCCTTCATCTCTCTTGCAGCTTTATTGGTAAAGGTTATCGCCAGTATCGTCGAAGGCGGTACCGGATTGTCCCTCATGACGGCAAGGAGCCTGTGATCAGCATCGGACACCGCACTTCCTGCCCCGCTGCCCTGCCGGCCTGCAGATTCCTCACGGCTCCGCACTGCCTGCCGCATAAGCTCAATGTCATCATCTGTCAGACTCTGCGGGATACGCTCAGAATGATATGCATTCCCGTACTTTATCATATAAGCGATCCTGTTCACCAGCACCGAGGTCTTTCCTGAACCTGCGCCTGCCAGCACCAGCAGCGGCCCGTTTATCTGGAAAACAGCCTGCCTCTGCTGCGGATTCAGCCTGCCGTATTCCATTTCAAGCAGTTTCTTTCTTAATTGTATGAATTCTTGTCTGTTGTTTTCAGTTATCATATGATCTGCACCTTATACTTTATTTTTTGTCTCTCCTATTATAACCAACGTCACAGTTCCGCGCAATACAAAACAAACATTTGTTCGGACACGTTCCCTCCCGCCGTCCGTTGCCTGCGTGCTGTACGTTCCGGAAGATGCAATACTCTGCCTGGCATAATTGCCTGAAATATTTCCGCTTTCATTACAGCTCGAAATGCTCCAAAACAGTCGTTCAGCAATGTGCAGTAATGGCAGAAATCCTGACAGGATGGACAGAACTGAATGTAAGCATTGCGTAATAAAGCCGGCCGGAGCAGGTCCAGCCTTTGCTGCTGTTTGAAGCCGGTAAGCTGCGTTTTTGGATTTAATATTGAGCCAACAATATTGTGCCGGTAATTATTATATAGTAACATTTATGTTAACTTATCTTATTAACGATTTGCAAAACATCTTTTTCCTTCGGAGGACCTGCTATGATTATCAAAGGATCAAAGAGGACTTTAAGGTTGTCTGCTCTGATTTTATGCTTTATTTTTGCCGTACAGCCCTTGTCTGTTTTTGGCGCATGTAGTTCAGAAGAACGACAAGTATGGCGTGGTGGATTCCGGCGGCAAAGTTGTGATCCCGCTCATTTATGATAATCTTTACCACGGCAGCGACGGAGGATATTTCCTCGCGTGGGATTCAAAGGACCTCTGCAAAACGGCCGAATCGCCGAAAACGCCTGTAACCATTGAAGAAGCCATAGTTTTGGCTGAAAATAAGCTGCGTTTGCAGGCAGGACTGTTTGCCGACGGTTTAACTTGGTTGCCGTCTAAGCTGCGATCATCCGCTAAACTGCCATTACCGGCTTCACACGGTTGTGTCTTAGCTGCAGCTGCTGTTACCGGCTTAAGGAGTTTGCCGTCTTAGCTGCATCTGTGTGCCGGCTGTTACCGCTTAATGCAGTCGCCCGCCAACTGCCGTGGCTAACGGAGCAGGCTGTCGATGGCGGCCTGATCAAAACCGACTATGATTTTACCGTCTATATCGATCACAGGCACGCCTCTCTGTCCCGATTTCTGTATCATCTCAACAGCCGCTTCCCTGTCCTTTGACACATCCAGGTCTTCAAACGGCACGTTCCTCGACCTGAGATAGTTCTTTGCAACTGTGCACCATGGGCACGTAGGTGTTGAATATACTTTTACCGACATAATATACCTCCCTGATTCATATAATCGATAGGGTTTTAAAACGACATACGATGTAAATTTCGCCTGCAGCTTTCATGTCATACTTCTACTGACATATTTTTTGCTGCCGGTTACTTATTATATACCCCCTATGGGTATATAATAACAAAAACTTTTTGCTTCCAAAACTTTTTCAGCAGCCAGGTTTCAGCAAAACAGCTATTGAGCAAAGCATTTTTAAAGGTTTTGACAAATCAGTTATAGAAAATATTCTCAATCTGCGCTTTTAATTGACCCTGAGAATTTTTACTGTTAGAATATACCCTATGTGGGTATACATTAGTACAGCCCGCAGCTGCCGATTCACCGTCGTCCGCATTGGCAGGCAGACTGCAGGATACAGGAACGCTTGCAGGAAAGAAGGTGTTTATTTGATATCGTATGTTCTTACATTTGCAGAAGGCATACTTACATTTGTATCTCCCTGCATCCTTCCCATGCTGCCGGTTTACTTCCTTTACCTTGCAGGTACGCAGGACAGCCGCGCCGCTTCACAGTCACAATCCAAAAACAGGCTCATAATCAATTCACTGGGGTTCGTTGCAGGATTCACACTGGTATTCGTTTCATTTGGCGCTGCTGCAGCCGCACTTGGCGCCCTGCTCCAAAACAACAGGGCACTGCTGCAGATCATCAGCGGCACATTAATGATATTATTCGGACTGAATTTCGCAGGGATTCTGAAGCTGCCGTTTTTGAACAGCGAAAAAAGATTCCATGTAAAAACTGACGGCATGAGATTCCTTGGCTCTGTGCTGTTTGGCATCGTGTTTGCCTTTGGATGGTCTCCGTGTCTCGGAACATTTCTGGGATCGGCACTGGCTCTGGCCGGGAACTCAGATACCATCGCAGAGGGCATACTTATGCTGCTTGTCTATTCAATGGGACTTGCACTTCCTTTCATTATATCCGCTGCGATATTCGAGAATGTAAAAAACCTTTTTGCATGGTTCAGGAAGCACAGCGGAATCATAAGCACGATATCCGGAATTCTGCTGATAATAGTTGGCGCGGTGTTTGTAAGAAACGGCATTTTACTGATATGGGGAGGATAATTACATGAAAAAATACAAAAATCTTGCAGTCTGGCTTACAGTACTGATCGTACTATTCATTGCCGCATATCTGGTATATGACAAATATGGCGATATAATGTTCGTTCAGCCTCCTGTTCCCGGTACGGAACAGCAGAGCCAGTCGGGCAGCGATACTGATCAGGACGGTGTTTCAGGCAGTGATGAAGGCTCCGGACGGGACGGTCAGAAACAGGATCAGGACAGCAGCGCCGGCGGCGGACAGGAGCAGCAGAATGCAAATGACTCCGGACAGGAACAGGAGTCATCTGATGATGATGTAATAATGGTACCTGATTTCACCCTCAAGGATCTCGATGGAAATGATGTCAGCCTGTCTGACTACAGAGGCAAGATAGTTATTCTGAATTTCTGGGCGACCTGGTGCGTTTACTGCGTCGAAGAAATGCCTGATTTCAACACTGTCGGCAAGGAACTCAGTGAGGCCGGAGATGCCGTTATACTGGCCGTAAATGTACAGGAGTCCCATGACACGGTAAGCAAATTTATTGAAGAAAACGACATAGATCTCAAAATACTCATGGATGAAGACGGAAAGGTATCGGCCGAAACATTTGGCATATACAGCTATCCCACCACGTTCATTATAAACGAGGACGGCTCATTGTATGCTTATGTCCCCGGAAAGCTTGAGATCGATTCATTGAGGAAAGTCATCGATATGGCCAGAACCAATGCACCGCTAAATTAAAGGCATATAATAATGCAAATAACCCATACCGGCACAGACTGCCGCAAATCATAATCTGCAGATTTCAGCCGCGCTCCGAAAACCTGACGAAGCTCCGGATCGCCTTGGTCAGTTCCTCCACAGCCTTCTTCCTGTCTTCGGAGTTTGCAGCATTTTCTATACATGTCATTGAATATTTCTCGAGTATAAGGCTGCCTGCCTTGTTTACCGCAGCCCTTACCGCTGCGACCTGCGTCAGTATATCATAACAGCTCTTCTCATCCTCGATCATTCGCTGTATTCCCTTTATCTGGCCTTCGATGCGTTTAAAACGTTTCAGGATCTCATCTTTTGAGACCTCGTCTTTTGGCGCACCTGTTTTTTCGTTCACTTAATGCCACCTCCGATATACATGGTCTGCCATAGGTACGCACATATGCCCTGATTTGACCGGACTTACTGAAAACATGCCCCGTTTCGGAATCATGTACAGCATCAGATGACATTATCAGTATTTCTGTATTTATTCATCAAATCCTTGAATATCTCGGCTGAAGTCGGCGGAGTATAAGTTATTGCGTTTGCCCCGGCGTCTATCGTTCTGAGGATGGATTCATCATTGGGACCTCCGGTGGCGATTATCGGCACTTCAGGATAGCGCTCACGAATTTTCTTTACGATCTCCGGAGTCCTGCCAGCTCCCGAAACATTGATGATCGACGCACCTGCCTCCAGCCTTTTGTCAATATCCGTGTTTTCCGACACAACCGTCACCACGACTGGTATGTCAATTTTCTGTGAAACCTGGCGTACGATTTCATTGGGTGTCGGCGCATTGACAACTACACCTATGGCTCCCTGGAATTCAGCATCCATAGCCAGGTTCACCACTCTTTTGCCTGTAGTGGTACCTCCTCCGACTCCACAGAAAACCGGGACATCCGAAGCTGCAATGATGGTGTGGGTAATGATAGGCTGAGGAGTGAAGGGATATACTGCAATGATTGCATTTGCATTGCAATTCTTAATGATGGCAACATCTGTTGAAAAAAGAATTGATTTTATCAGCTTGCCAAAAATCTTTATGCCGCTCACTTCGGATATAACCTCAGGAACACGGACCATATGTCTTCTGAGAACACCATTGATCTCAGGGATGAAATTAGCCATATATATTACCCCCTTGTTATATTTGGAGATCTTTGCTTCATGAAAACTTTACATTACTTTTAGACTTACTGCTATACCCGTCAGTTCCGGCGGTACAGAATAATCCTGCAATCATCCGGTAAATGAGTCAGCTTCAGTGACGGATGCATATCACATTATATATTATAACACTTTCATTACCGTATTTCCTGCAGTTAATCGGCTGCAGTCTGCGCAAATATGCGATCAGGCAAATTTTCTGCGCAGAAAGAAAAGAAGGAAAAAGATAAGCGCAGCAATCATTACTATGGTAGATCCGGTCGGTGTATCAAGATAATAGGATGCAATCAGCCCGGAAATGCCGGAAAACATCGATATGCCCACTGAAACGGCATGGTACTGGCGTACATTTGACGTCACGTTACGTGCGGCAGCTGCCGGCAGAACGATAAGCGAATTTATGATGAGGAGGCCGACCCACTGGATCGTGATCGTAACAACTACTGCTATGGCAATGGTAAACAATATATCAACAGCGAGCGTATTGATCCCCCTGCTGGCAGCCAGTGACTGATTGACGCTGATCAGCAGAACCTTGTTGAAAATCAGCAGCCAGAGGATAATGACTCCCACAAATGAAACAAGAAGCAGCAGGATCTCAAAGGGCGAAATGCTCAGCAGATCACCCACCAGATAGGAAGAGTACTTGTTGTAGCCTCCGTTTGACAGCAGAATGAGACCGAGAGCCACAGCCGTCGATGAAAATACTCCGATTATCGTGTCGGTTGACGTTTTGCTTTTATTTTTGATTATCGTAATCACTACTGCAAAAACAGCTGAAAACAAAATTGCGCCGATCAGCGGATCAACAGTGCCAAACAATGCTCCTATTGCCACACCTGTAAATGCACCGTGTCCTATTGAATCGGAGAAGAAGGCCATCCTGTTGCTTACAACCATAGTACCGAGAAGCCCGAACAGAGGAGTAAGCAAAAGCACTGCCAGCAGCGCGTTTTTCATAAAATTGTGCTCTGTCCACTCAAAAGGCAGCAAAAAGCTTACTATATCATACCAGATGTCCAGCATCATCCTTCGCCCTCCTCTTCCTTTCCCGCAGTCCCAGTGAAAAGCCTCGTAATCCCGAAGGTCCGGAGTGTCTTTTCATCACTGAATACCTGCTGTGGAGTGCCGCTGGTTATCACAGTCCTGTTGAGCAGCACCACACGGTCCGCATATCGGGAAACCAGATCAAAATCATGGGAAACGAGTATTATTGAAAGATCATAATTTTGCCTCAGCTCGGCTACAGTGGTATAAAACAGCTCAAGTCCGCCCTGATCCATACCCGAGACCGGTTCATCGAGCAGCAGCAGATTCGGTACGGGATCCAGCGCCAGTGCCAGCAGGACCCTCTGAAGCTCACCGCCCGACAGCGCCCCCAGCCTGCGGTCCAGAAGGTGCTCCGCCTTTACCCTGGCCAGATCCTCTTCCGCTCTCCTTCTGATGCTCCGGGGCTTCAGCAGCCAGCCCGGCTTTTTGGAGAGACAGGCCACGAAAAGATCGGAAACACTCACCGGAGTGCCCGTGTCGAAATCCAGATGCTGCGGGACATAGCCGATAACGGGCTGGCCGCTTCGGTCTCCTCCGGCATCGAGATACTTCAGTACGCCGCTGTGGGGTATCTCCCCCAGCAATGCCTTCAGCAGCGTGCTTTTACCGCCGCCGTTCGGGCCTATTATGGCCGTAAGCTCTCCGCAGTGGATATGCATATTCACATTTTCAAGAATGACCATCGGACCCTTTGCCACCCCAAGATTCTCTATCCTGGTGCAGCAAAAACCGCAGCATTCTCCGTCACATTTTGCATGATACCGATTCGCACTCATACTCTACCTCATTAATCCAATCGTGTGTGGGACAGGGTGGGACAGGGGGACAGGTACATTGTCCCCCTGTCCCACCTTATCCAAGTGCCTTTTTTAGTGTTTCCATATTGCGGCGCATGGCATCCAGATAGGCATCGGCCGCTTCCGGCACCGACTCGCCGGTGACTACGGGATCCAAAGTATACAGCTCTGCGCCTGTTTCAGCTGCTATAGTTTCCGCTGCCTTCGATGAATACTGCGGTTCCGCAAAAAGAGCTTTGATGCCGGTTTGCTTTACCGTATCGATTATGGATGCCAGCTCCTTCGGCGTGGGTTCGGTCCCGGGTTCCCTCTCCACCACAGCTGCGATATTCAGGTCAAACTCCTGCGCGAAATACGGAAATGCTTCGTGAAACGTTATGATATCTCTGTTTTCAAGATCGTCAAGCTCTCTGTGCATTTCCTCTCTCAGCGCTTCGATTTTTTGTATATAGGATGCAGCATTCTTCCGGTATTGCTCTGCATTTGCTTCGTCTATTTCGCTGAGCTGGTCGGCTATATTCTGAACATATGCTGCTGCATTGGTCAGACTGACCCATACATGGGGATTTACTTCCCCGTTTTCATCGATGATAACAGGTATGTCGTCTGCTGCTTCTATTACAGAAAGATCGGGAAGCTGCTTCAGTACATCGTCAAGAAATGCTTCCATCCCGGCTCCGTTTATGACAAATACGTCCGCCTTTTCAAGCAGCTTGAGATCACCGGGTCTTAGTGTGTAATCATGCAGGCAGCCTGTCTGAGGCTCTGTCATGTTTGTCACCGTTACGCCGCTCACATCACGGGTAATGTTGATAACAGACACATACACCGGGAAAAAGGATGTCACGATGCTAAGTCCGTCACCGCTGTCGCGGGTTGCTGTTCCGCCCGCATCCCCTTTGCCGGCGTCTCTGCCTCCTGCATCTCCGCATCCGGACAGCAGCAGTATCGCTGATATAACCACAACTGCCATTTTCATTAGTTTATAACGCATTTGATTCCTCCGGAAGATTTTTCTCTGTGGGTATTTTATCATATAACGGGTTAAAAGCAAATAATAATTATTTGCATTTGCAATATGACAAAATACTTTTTTTCTGAAATATACTATCTCCGCAGTTCTTCCTTCCAATACCCGCGCCGGCATTCTTATTACGATCCGCCGTCAGCAGTTCCGAAATTCATCCCGGACACAGGATGCTTCATCAGTTGAAACAGGCTTCAACAGTAAAAGCAGGCTTCTGACGAAACCTGCTTTTTTGCTAATGAAATCAACTTGATTCAGAATTATTTCAGCGTCGTTGTCCTCCGGGCTTTAATGCTTACCGTCCCAGCAGCCTGAGCGCTCTTTCCAGTACATTTTCAACAGTGAAGCCGAACTTCTTGAAAAGGAGTTCCGCAGGAGCTGATTCTCCGAATCTGTCCAGAGAGATGATGTCACCCTCAAGTCCTGTATACTTGTGCCAGCCGAATGAAGATGCGGCTTCCACTGCAAGTCTTTTGGTCACATCCGGCGGGAATACCGATTTCTTATAAGAGTCATCCTGTTCTTCGAACAGTTCCCATGAAGGCATGCTTACAACGCGGACAGCCACTCCTTTTTCCATGAGCTGTTTGCCGGCCTCGTAAACGAGCTGCACCTCGGAACCGGATGCCATCAGTATGATTTCCGGCTTTTTCCCTGAATCCAGGATCACATATGCTCCCTTAAGAGCATCCTTTCCTGTCATCTCCAGCTGAGGCAGGTTCTGACGGGTAAGGATGAGCGCGGTCGGCGAGCTCTTTCTGGACATTGCGGCATACCATCCGGCAGCAGTTTCCTTGGCATCGCATGGACGGAAAACAACGAAATTGGGTATGCTCCTCAGTGATGCAAGATGTTCGACCGGCTGATGGGTAGGTCCGTCTTCGCCGACACCTATGCTGTCGTGAGTCAGTATATATGTCACAGGCAGCTTCATCAATGCCGAAAGCCTCATGGAAGGCTTCATGTAGTCACAGAATACGAAGAATGTTGCGACATACGGAGTAAGTCTGCCATGGGCAGCCATACCGTTTGCTATCGCAGCCATTGCATGTTCACGGACACCGAAGTGCAGGTTGGAACCGCTGTAATCTTCTCTTGAGAAATCTCCCCTGTTCTTCATGTTGGATTTGTTTGAGGGAGCCAGGTCAGCGGAACCGCCGATCAGGTTCGGCACCAGATCCGCCAGCTTGTTCAGCACTTCTCCCGAAGAGTTTCTTGTGGCATTTGCCTTGCTGTCATAGGTCCAGAAGCTTTCGTTGTTGAAGAGTGCTTCAGAGTAGTCCTTGTTCTTCCAGTCCTCCCACTCGGCGGCCAGGTCAGGATATTCCTTTTTGTATGCCTTCAGCATTTCATTCCATTCATTTTCAAGCCTGATGCCCTGCTCCTGGATCTGTTTCATGTGCTCCCTGACCTCATCAGGCACATGGAACTCATCTTCATAATCCCAGCCGAGATTCTGCTTGGCAGCCTTTATGTTGACGGCT
>ENA-OWOZ01003030-OWOZ01003030.1-bioreactor-metagenome-genome-assembly--contig:-NODE-3030-length-11656-cov-9.765610_pt1 | contig 11656 bp, 10 predicted proteins | sample MGYA00238140_ERZ651804 | MGnify/ENA primary metagenome ERZ651804 (study PRJEB26910, sample SAMN07631232) | bioreactor metagenome | isolation source: Switchgrass digestor | place: USA: Dartmouth... | reverse complement strand
AGCAACTCCATCGAAGCAGGCTCATATGCAGGGCAGAAGTATTATCTGGTCATCAACGCAGCCAAAACAGACGGTCAGGTGATAAAAATCTCGAAAGTGAAGCTGACAAGCACGTCACCTAGTGGTTCGCAAATGACCAGAGAAATAACCTTCCCCGGTAGCATCAAAATAGAAGAGACAACAACTCCATTACTGCGTTGACAACAGACCAACAGCGGAGAACTTCGTTCTCCGCTGTTTTTTTACCCGGGACAGGGGGACAGGTACCTTGTCCCACTCTTGAAGAAGTAATGCTTAAATATTGAAAAAGTTAATAGAGTCAATTCAAACAGAACGACCAAGACTGTGCCAGATATGCAGGATTTGCTTTTGCAACGTCAAAAGTTAATAGCTTGCATCGGTTATTTGATAAAAAGGGACCATATTTCAGTGAGAGAGAAATATATCTTTTTGGATCATCAGATTATCAAATAACCACTACTGAATTAACATATAGGGCTAATAAAGAACTGGGCTATAGTTTAAATGATGTGTGTTATCAATATCAAGAGGAGAAAGAAGTCGAAGGAAGACAGTATTTAGCCTTTTGGGCAGCCGGTGTAGCAGCAAATGAATCGGAAAAAATAACTGAAAACGGAATAGTTGTTAGAGAATTAACTAAAACAAGAACTGCTTTATCACATAGAAACATGGATATATGACCCAGTTAATGATACTATGACCGTAACAAATATATTACAAAGGATTAAATAACTGTTAGAAAGGTATAAATGGATATGAAAATATTTATCAATGAAGTTACTAAAAATGCACAAGGTAATAATATTATTAAATTTACAACAGAATATGGAAATGCTTGTGCTTTGTGGAATGGTACTGCACCTCAAATAAATGAAGAGTACACTGTTGAATTTGAGATTCCAAATGTTTTATGTTGGAAAAGGGATATTATTTCTGCACAAGAGGGATATTTAATAACAATAGAAAATAATAAGTTCTGTTTAGTTGGCCTTTTTGAGTCTATTGATGATGATGGATATACGGTAATAAGACTTGGAGAGAGTATTATACCAATAGAAACAGAGGGAGAGCCACTTAAGTTGGGTAGTTTTGTAAAATTAACTACTAACACTTTGGTGTTGTATGAAGTAAATTATTAAAAATATTTCCCAAATAGGTCATGCGGTTTAGGCTGTTGTGACCTTTTTTTATTCTTAAAAATATATTAAGGACAGTAAAAATAATATTAAGCTATACCGCAGATTTTGCGTTTATAAAATATGTTTAACTTACTATACATATTGTCCAGTATTTTAGTATATCTATTATTTTTATTATAATTTATGCATCAGGAAATCGGGATATTAAGCAGGAGTAAGGGTTTTGTGAAATAAGAAGAGTGCATTATTTTAAATCATCCGCTTATTTGATAATATACTGATAGAGATTTTTAATAAAAAACTTAAAAATTTTTATATAATTTTTAAATCCAGTAATATCAATGGAAAATGAGGAGTTCAGGTGCCTTTTCTCCCCGGTATGCATTGTATTTGCGTTTTCTCCTGAAGACTGTGATCAGACTACATTCCATCATTATGCGTCGAACAACTTTTTCAGAAACACGGATGCCTTCACGTGCTAGTAAGGCATGGATCCGGCGATATCCGTACCGCTTGTTGTTTTCTTCAAAAAGCTCTATGATCCGGCAACGTAGCCCCTCATACTTATCCGGTAATTGCATTATTTTACGATGGTAAAAATAACTGCTGCGGGCTAACCCCAGGCAAGCAAGCAATTCTTTTACAGGGTGTTTGTTCTTCAGGGCGTCGACCAGATCTGTTTTCTCTTTATTAGTCAGGTTCTTCGGGTCGACGCCTGGGTCTTTTTTTAGGATTTCCACCGTCCCCTCAAGTATGTCTTTCTCGAGTTCCAACTTTTTTATCTGGCGTTTCAGCTCTTCTATTTTAGCTAAAAGCATATCACTCTCATCAGGAAGGCGCTTATCTGCTTTATCAGCCATTGCTGCGTCTCCACCTCCGGGAAGCAGTTCTTTCCTCCAATTATATAACGTTTCCCGGATAACGCCATATTTTTTTGCAACTTCTATTGCAGTACCAGTTCTAGTACACAGTTCCAACACTGCTTCTTTTTTCTGGTCCCTGGCTAATCGAATACCTCCAGTACGCCTTTTATGTCTACCCGGCACCAGTTCATTACACCATAACCTTAAAGTTTCCCGTGAAGGGTACCCCAAAGCTTTGACTGACCTTGATAAATTGCAACCATGTTTAAGGTAGTGCTCCACTGCGGCTTTCTTCTGTTCCAAAGAATACTTTGGCCGACGTGAATATCTATTAAACAATTCCCCGGTTTCTAAATATGTTTTATACCATCCTGCCAACGTTTTCCGGTCCGGGTAACCGAGTTCACGAATTACATCAGCCGCACACTTGTCGTACTTGATGTAAAGCAAAATTGCCGTTTCACGTTCTTCCTTTGAATACATACGGACCCATTCCTCCCTTTTATGGAGTCCAAGATTTTGTCCGCATGTCCAAGTGGGGAAATCTCTCTTGCAAAAAACACTGCAAGGAAGGGAGTAATTGCGACAGCAAAGGAAAGCATCCGTTATATACCGGCTGGTACAAGAATTCTACTGCTGATATTGAGCAAATAAAGAAATGGTGGACGAAAACACCCAATGCCAATATTGGCATTCCTACAGGAGAGAAGTCCGGCTGGCTGGTACTTGATGTGGATGATGGTGGTGATGAAACTCTATCGGCTCTTGAATCAACATATGGAAATCTTCCGGATACGGTTACTGCTGTTACCGGCAGAGGAGGTCGTCATTATATCTTCAAATACCCAGAAGGCAGGAGCATTCCTAATAAAACAAAGTTTGCATCGGGTTTTGACATCCGCTCAAACGGTGGTTTGATAGTCGTTTCACCAAGCGTTCATATAAGCGGTAATCGGTATGAATGGATAAAGGATCATTCTCTTTTTGACAGAACCCCGGCAGAAGCTCCGGAGTGGTTATTAAAGCTCATGGAAAGGGTGGAAGTATTGCTTACACCCTTTGAAGGTAGCAGTATTGCAGCCGAGATTAAGGAAGGCAGCCGAAACAGTACCCTGACAAGCCTTGCAGGAACCATGAGGGTAAGAGGAATGACAGAAGAGAGCATCTATGCAGCATTGCTTGCTGAAAACAACGCAAGGTGCAATCCTCCGCTTGATGAAGCGGAAGTTAAAAAGATAGCGCACAGTGTCAGCCGATATCAGCCAAATCACCCGGTGAAAAAGTATTACCACAGGACAGATAGCGGGAATGCAGAAAGGCTGCGTGACAGGTTTGGTGAAATCATTAGGTATTGTCCAGCTTTCAAGTACTGGCTGGTATATGACGGCTGTTGCTGGAGGAAAGAAACCGGAGAACTTACGCAGTTTGCTATTAGAACAGCAAGAGATATGCTCACAGAAGCAAGTCGGATAGAGGATGAGGCTGCAAGAAAAGAACTGGTGCGCCATGCCATGCAGTCTGAAAACGCAGGCAGGCTTAAAGCCATGATCGATGTGGCTTCAAACCTTGAAGGCTTGATAATAATCCCTGATGAGCTGGATGCAGATATATGGAAGCTGAACTGTAAAAATGGTGTGGTAGACCTAAAGACAGGAGAACTTTTCCCTCATAAGCGGGAGTACTATATGAGCAAAATCTGCCCTGTTGAATATAACCCAGAAAGCAAGGCTCCCAGATGGATTGAGTTTCTGAATACCATTACGGGAGGAAGCAACGAGCTTGTAAGATACCTTCAAAAGGCTGTAGGCTCGTCATTAAGCGGGGATATTTCAGAGCAGGCCCTATTCGTCCCACATTGCCGCTAGTTCTGGTATACCTATCCTTCTGAGCGTCATCACTTCTCCTATATTCTATACTATTATTGGTCGAATAATGCTGACCTTCACTATTCTTGATGATTAAAGGGCTCAATCAGACACTACATTTTACAAAACATGACAAGGGATCAAATCCCTTGTCATTTAGTAGAACTTTAGATAGGATATCACTGTATCGAAATCATAAATGCTGAAACTGGTAAAGTATGCGATATAGGCTAGTGCTTAGCACTAATTGCTCTTCCAATGTCTTTCTAATTATGATAAGAAAGATATTCTCTCTACTTTATCCGTCTGCACTCCAAATAATACCGCTTTTCCTCGGCTTCGCCCATTGAAAATGTCTTGCGGGGCAGTACGCCGTCCAGCTTCACTGTAGGGAAAAGATCGTGCTTGTTCATCACAGGCAGGTAAAAGCCCATGGCGCCAGGCTTGGAGCCAAGCGCGGTCACGACATTATCTCCATGGATGTAGTCTATCTCAATATCGGGGTTATTGGAGATCAGTTCATCCAAAATGCTCTGGAGTGAACCAACTTCTATATTAGATACGGGGTTCTCGATGATCATGATGCCATATCTTCCTTCAAGAATGAATGGGATAACGTGGCCATTGTTACCCAGCTTCTTCTTTGCTTCTTCCATATCCTCTTTTGAATCAAACAGCCGGAAATCAGCAAGATGCTGTTTTGTGCAGTACTTTTTCAGAAGGTCTGCAATTGTTGAAGCATCAATGTTGAAAAGTACTCTGTGGATCGGCTCAAAAACAATACCCTCATCATGAACATTAACTATCTCCACCAATGCATATCTGGCAGGATGTTCAGGTATATAACTTTCCGCCTGTTCAGGCAAATGGCCCTGCTGTGATGCTGATGGATCAACAGCCTGTGCTGATCGAGACTTCAGTAAAGCTGCTTTTACATTTTCCCAGTGAGCCTTTGCGCTGGCAAGCGAATGATTTCCATCGCCAACAGCAAAAAGGAGATCTGAGCATGAATGTATGCTCGCAGTTTTACTTCCATCGCCGGAAGAGGAACAACCGTTATCAACCGATTTGGCAGAAATGAAAGTACTGTCTTCAGCACCCATAACGGAAGCGGAAGAACCGTCCCCATCCTCGGAACCGGAGCTGCTGCATATCAGTTTGCTTAGAGCCTGTGCTACCATAGAGAAGCTTTCTTCATCGTCAACCTTCCAGCCTTTTATATGACCGCCGCCCTGCATAAGTTCAAAATCGTACAACTTCTTATATTTGCCGTCAGCGGCAGCTGCATACAGGCTCTCGACCACAGTCTTTTGCGGATCATCGATGAGGACCATTATGTGCGGAAGTTCAATGAGTGCATTTTCACGTATCTTAACTCTCGGAGGTATACGGTCAAGAACTGTCCCTTCAGTGGCCCGTATGAGAGTCTGCGCTCCCGGCCTGTAGTCATACTGTTCGAGATCCAGCGCAAGGACAAGCCCTTTCCTTGACGGTGTATGCGGAGTGCTGCGTTCCACAAGTATAAAGCATGGCCCCTGCGACTCCAGTATGCCCTGATCCAGGTACTGCTCCATCGTTTTATTTATATTTGCGATTCTTTCCTCTTTATCATCATCCTTAAGATATATTTCAGGGAAAATCAATCTCAGTGTTGACGGGCTGGAACCAACTTCTCTGCTCACATTCTGCCAGTAATCCGGCTGGGATGTGTACTGGTCACAGGCGATGACCGCCCATTTTGAAAGATCAGTTCCGTCTGCGGGAAGAAGTATCTCAGGGATATGTACGCCAAGTTTTTTCAATTGCTCTATCATTTTGACCTCCGGTTTTTTGTGCTTTTCATACAGCTTATTATCTTTTATATATATCTAAGTCATTTCAAAAGTACCGCTTTAAAGTACCGCTCTAAAATGCCGCTAAAACACATTAATAACACAACTATATAAAACGACAAGCTATTTACGCATGTCTACAGCAATACGCGTGTGTTACACTTCATGTTCGCTGCCCTGTCTGCATATTGCGGTTAGCGGTTATATGTTTATGGCAATGAACATTATGAAATGAATGTATATTTGAGGTACGTACGCTGCAATGTTTATTCTAACTAAAACACTGCAGATTGTCCATATATGACGGCAGATATTACTTATTTTTTCCTTTGTATTTTTTTCAATGAAGCAAGAAATAATAATGAATGACTGGCAAGCAGTCCAGCTTGATTTAACGGAGGCTGACGTATGCTTCAGAGATACAGCGAGGTGCTGGACCTTCCTGTAATATGTGCTGATACCGGCAAAAAAGCCGGGGTTGTGAAGGATATACTGTTCAGCATCAAAGACAGGCAGGTAAAAGCACTGCTGCTTGAGCAAAAAGGACTATCCATGAAAAAACGGGTGGTTTTCCTGAATGAGCTTCTGAGTCTGGGCAAAGATGCTGCCATTGTCAACAACAGCATTTGTATATCGGATATGGAACGCACCTCATTCAAAAAGGTCTTTGAGGACGAAGGCAGCCTGATAGGCCTGAAAGTGTACTCAAAAGACGGAGGTGAAGTCGGGACTGTCAAGGATGTGATATTCGACAGCAGTACGGGCAGGATCGAGGGGTTTGAGTTGTCAGAAGGCCTCCTTCATGATGTGATGCAGGGACGTAAACTGCTTCCGCTGTTCGGCAAGGTTGAGATAGGCAGGGAGTTTGCAGTTGTCGGGACAGAGGCTGTGGAAGAGATGAGGGAAACAGGCGGAGGCATAAGCAACAGGCTGCTGAAGTAGCAAACAACAGTCCCGTAAGACAGTGAAGCGGAAATCACAGGGATCAAGGGCACTGTTAAGTGAATTGCGGTGCAGCATACCATAAGAAAATAAATAAAATGGCAGACAGAAAGGAGATAAAGCAATGCGAAACGGTTTTATGAAGGGTGTTATGATAGGCGGTCTCGTTGCCGCATCAGTTGGTTTCATGATGAATACTGATATGATGTCCAACAGGACTAGAAGGAAAATGGTAAAGGGCGGCAGGCACCTTGTGAAAAAAGCCAGCAATGTCATATGTGAAGCAGTTGATTTATTCAGATAAAGCAGATTTCATGCATGTAGTCGGTTTAATCGATTTGATTGTGGCAGGATGACCGGCGCAGTTATGCTGAAACAGGTGAACAGCCGAAAGGCTTTTCATAACCCGCGGCCTGCCTTGGCACGGCAGGCTGTTTATCGGGAAATACACATTCTCTCAAATCCTCGTAAAGACCGGGTAGAAGCACATACCCGGTCTTTAACTGCCCGTAAGTTTCGTTAAGAACAGCGGGCAGGTGTGGGGACAGTTTACGCAGTTTTGCATCATAGCACCTGACCCGTATACACTTATGAAGCCCAGGCATTCTGGTACCGCATCCTGGTAATACACCACAGTCTAACGTACCACAGTACATGCACTATATGCTACTGCCCCGTGCCCCTGCACCCATAATAAGTCTGGTGCCGCAGTTAGACATATATGGTGCATGAATCACAGCCATTACCATTACTCTGTGCTTCTGCACTCATAAGAAAGCCTGATGCCACTGACAGACGTATCCGGTGCATGAACCACAGCAAATGCACCATTCACCTGTATTCCAAAGAAGCCGAGTGCCCACGGATTCATGCACCCCGTTACATGTACCACAGCCAATGCACCATGCACCTGTACTCCAAAGAAGCCCAGTGCCTGCAAACCCATGCACTCCAGTACATGTACAACATTCCTGCATCAAGCGCCACAAAGTGCCCGTACCACAATACCCGAACCACCACACCGACCAGGGAGGTGAGAGCCAATGAGATCCAAAAAGCTTATACTTGGCATAGTCACAGCTCTGCTTATAGCAGCAGTTGTTTTCTTCATTTATAAATATATAGTTAAAATCGGAAGGATCCTGTCACCCTTCCTCATTACAATAGTACTGGTTTACATCGTAAAGCCGCTGTCCGACAGGCTGACTGCCAAAAAGATACCTGTCGGCTTATCTATATTGCTGGTGTATCTGTTTATTATCGCGGCACTGGCGGCAATCGGCATATACATCGTCCCAGAACTGGCCGCCAATACCCGTGATCTGATGGAAACTCTGCCGCAGCTAATGGCAAGCTATGAAACAATGTTCAACGACATCATGGCCGCAATAGACTCCAGCAGCTGGTCAGATCAGGTCAAAACAGCAGTGTTCGGTCAAATATCCAATGCCACGGCACAACTGCAGGACTTCCTTGTCAGAGCGCTGGAGAAAGGTCTAAAATTCATAGTGGAGATGGCAAGGGTCATAGTAGATGTGACAGTAGCCATGGTGATCGCATATTACACTATAAAGGACGGTGAAAAGTTCAAAAACTATTTTCTTTCATTGTTCCCCAAGCGCTGGAGAACCTGGCTCACAGGCACAGGCAAAGAAATCAGCAAAATCATCGCAGGCTTTATCCAGGGCCAGCTTTTGATTGCACTGATCGTAGCGATGCTTGAGACCATCGGGCTTATGCTCATAGGGATGAGATACCCCCTTACCCTGGGCTTGATAGGCGGTCTTGCGAACATCATTCCGTATTTTGGACCATACATAGGTGTAGTGCCTGCAACTGCAGTTGCGCTGACTGTATCGCCGATGAAAGCAGTTTGGACAATACTCGTTTTCATCATAGTACAGCAAATCGACAACAACTTCATTTCACCCAAAATGATAGAAGGCAGGCTTGGCCTCCATCCTGTGGCTACGATCTTTGCAGTACTTGCCGGAGGGGAATTTTTTGGGATACCTGGCATGTTGTTTGCAGTACCCGCTATGGCTGTGATGCGTGTGTTGTTCAACAAAGCAGTTGAAGCGATTGTTTGAGTTGTTGCCATATCTAGCAAAGGTTCATAATATTGCATATTTGCAACAGGTCAATTTATACAATATATTACAATTTATACTCAATTTTTACATAATAACAAGTAGATGCATACAATTTAGTTACTAATTAGTCATAATAATGGTACCAGAGTTTGACTTTTACCAGATTAGGTAGTATAATTTTCGGAGAATAACGTTTTTGTATTTATTTTATGTTCAGTGCAAAAGTAACTGCTTATTGCGTTACAACAAGAAAAAAGAAAATGAGGTGGAGGTAAAGGTTATGAAAGGGAAGGTAAAGAAGATTCTTACAGTGGCGTTAACTGTAGCACTTCTTATCAGTCTTTCAATTCCGGTCTTTGCTGTACCGAATGATATTGAAGGACACTGGGCTGAATCAGTTATCGCAAAATGGTCTGATAACGGGATAATCAATGGTTTCCCTGATGGTTCATTCAGACCCAATGATACTGTCACGAGAGCACAGCTGGCAGTAATACTTGACAACATATTCAAGTTTGTCACGAAATCAGATGTGAATTTTTCCGATGTAGAAGGTAATGAATGGTTTGCAGATGCAGTTGCAAAATGCTCACAGGCAGGGATAATAAACGGAAATCCCGATGGTACATTCGCTCCGAATAACCCTGTTACAAGAGAACAGGCTGCGAAGATGATCGCAGTGGCATTCAAGCTGACAGCTTCTAATGCCAATACATATAAGACATTTGCTGACAGCTCCTCAATAGCTGAATATGCAAGAGAGTATGTCAGCGCTCTGAGCGAAGCCGGCTATATGGCAGGAATGCCTGACGGAAAATTTGAGCCTAAAAAAGGTCTCACCAGAGCAGAAGCTCTGAAGATCATCGACAACATACTCGACGCAGTCGTATCTGAAAAAGGTACATACACAGAAAATGTTAGCAAGAGCTTGCTGGTCAATGCAAAAGACGTGACCCTCAAGAACATTGAAATAGCAGGCGATCTCTACCTGGCGCAGGGTATCGGCGAGGGTGACGTTACGCTCGACGGTGTCAAGGTCGGCGGAAGGATCGTAGTTCTTGGCGGCGGCGCCAACAGTATCAAACTGGTCAACACCACAGTTGGCGGTACACTGTTGGTTGTTAAGGAAGGCGGCAAAGTAAGAATAGTTGCTTCCGGTTCCACCGCAGTACCGCAGGTACAGGCTGGATCAGGTGCGATCCTGAAGGAGGAAAATCTTACCGGTGCCGGATTTGGTACTGTTGAAGTAATCGCATTCGAGGCCGGCGAAACCATAGTACTCGACGGTGACTTCGAAGAAGTTATAATAGAAGCATCTTATGTTGCTGTAGAAGTAAAAGACGGTTCAGTCGGCAAACTGACAGTTGCTGACAGCGCATACTACACTCAGGTAAATGTCGCTTCAGGCGCAACAGTAAATACACTTACTTTAAATGCAAAGACTGAAGTAAAAGGTCAAGGTACTGTCAAGGAAGCATTCATCAATGCTGACGGTGTCGTAATTGAGAAAGCTCCCGAAAAGTACACTGTAGCTCCTGATATTTCAGTAGAACCGGTCATAGCCGGTCAGCCTGTGGCACCTGGAACAACCAAGACAACACCTTCAAGCGGATCCGGTTCAGTTCCGTCAACACCTACCATTACACTGTCAGGCTTTGCACTCATCGACACAGCTGGCGGTGTACACGGACTCGACCTGTCAGGTGAGACAAACACAAGCATCAGGATCGAGAAATTCAGAGCTACATCCAATGCAGCTACCACTGAAGCAACTATAGAAAGCATTACTTCTCCCAAGACCGGTACAATCACCATCGGTGTTAAGAGAGTAATCGACAGTGCAACAAAAGACATAGCAGTAAGCGATATTTGGCCTCCTTACATGGGTGAAAGGGAAAGCATGAGCATAGGCGGCCTCAGAGAAGTATTCGGCAGCAGCGTAACAGTAACAGTTACTCTGAGAGGCACCGGCAATTATGCAGGCTATGCTCCGGCTACATTTAACATAGTAGTGAAGCTTGCTAACGACAATACAGGCACACTGCCTTACATTAAGGACTGGGCAACATTCAGCTATAACGCAAGCACCAAGACAGTTACTGCAGCTGTCAAGGCAGACAAGAAAAACATCAAGTTCAGCGACTACAAAGATCGCGCACTGCAGATGTTTCTGGACATGGCTGATATATTGAATGAATACGCCGGCACAGAAGGCGGAGTATCAAATCTGTCCATATCTGTTGACGGTGAGAATTTCTACAACGATGCAAACAGCCAGGCACAGAGGACTGCTCTGAAGAACGATCTGCAGACTGACTGGGGTCTTAATCTGGCCAACGGTACACTGGCCAGCCTGAATGGCAAAACACTGACATGCAAATATGCAAACAATCCGACCACATATTATGTAAGGATTGTTGCTGAATAATCTGACTTATAACTGCCTATAGAACATTTTTGAAAACTGAAACGGGCTAAAAGAGAAGAGATACCGCCCTGTCCACGGACTGACGGTATTTCTTCCTTTAAGCCGTAAAAACAAGTATATCATTCCCATAGAAAGAATTACAGGTGATCCGGCGAAATGGAATATATCCGTCCTGAAAATGAATGGTACGCATTATTTGTGCTGACCGGACAGGAGGAAAAAGTCAAGGAAAGGATAATGTACCGCTTTGATGACAGACTCCGTGCCGTTGTACCCAAAAGAATACTGCGTGAACGCAAAGGCGGCAGCTGGCGCATTGTAAAAAGAGTACTGTTTCCGGGGTACGTCCTTATAAACGGGCGCATTGATGTAGATCTGTACTACAGCATGAAATCGGTTCCCGGATTACTGAAGCTTATAAAAAGCGGATATGATCCTGTAAGTATCACCGAGGAAGAAATCAGAATATTGTC
>ENA-OWOZ01003028-OWOZ01003028.1-bioreactor-metagenome-genome-assembly--contig:-NODE-3028-length-11666-cov-2.994909_pt1 | contig 11666 bp, 10 predicted proteins | sample MGYA00238140_ERZ651804 | MGnify/ENA primary metagenome ERZ651804 (study PRJEB26910, sample SAMN07631232) | bioreactor metagenome | isolation source: Switchgrass digestor | place: USA: Dartmouth... | reverse complement strand
AAGCTTACGAGCAGCCAAAACCCTGTTATAAAAGAGATAAGGGTCCTGAAGAACAAAAGCGGCAGGGAGGAAAAAGGACTATTTTTTATAGAAGGAGCCAGATTTGTTGAGGAAGCGGTGTCAGAAGCTGTCAATGCCGGGAATGGTTCCGGCATAGGCTTGCTGAAAAAAGCAGAAGATATAAAATATATCGTCGTATCCGATTCATTTCTGGATGATCCTGATTCCGGAGAGCTTATGGAGGCATGTGCCAGAAACAGGCTGAAGGTCTACAATGTGACAGACAGTCTTTTCAAATCCATTTCAGATACACAAAATCCGCAGGGTGTACTTGCCGTTATAACTGTCAACAGGGATTCGCTTGCTGAAGCAGGGCAAAGAAGCGGTATATTGGTCATTCTGGACAATATCAGGGATCCGGGGAATATGGGAACGATAATAAGGACAGCCGATGCGGCTGGCTGTGCCGGTGTTATAGTCACACCGGGCTGTGTCGACCTGTTTAACCCGAAGGTGCTGCGTTCCACCATGGGTTCTGTTTTTCATATACCTGTACTGCACTGTGAGAACATGAAGGAAGCAATTGCATTCTGCAGGCAATGGGGGTATAAATTGTGTGCGTCACATCTGGATGGTTCCGTGAGTTTGTTTGATGCTGATCTGTCCGGCAATGTGGCTTTTGTTATAGGAAGTGAGGCGGATGGCATTGGAGAGGATGCAGTACTGGGCGCAGATATGCTGGTAAGGATACCGATGACCGGAAGGGCCGAGTCTCTCAATGCAGCTGTTGCAGCAGGCATCATGATTTTTGAAGCTGTCAGGCAGAGAAAGTGATCAGAACAAATTATTTGCTAATCGTGCCGATAATCTGGGAATCATCCTGTTTACCTTCAGTTGGTAATCAGCTCATCAGAAGAGATTATCGAGACTCAGTTTTTCACGCTCTGGAATGTGTTTGATGAATTTGCTCAATGTTGCTGCTTCGGACAAGGCTGAAGCTATGTCCTTTTCCTCCAGAAGAGGCATAAGCTTAGATAAAGTAACGTCGATATTGTCGATTTCCTGATGGTCTATCAAAGATGACCAGTACTTTTTAATTTCTTCCCAGTCCCTGATTATCTGATTCAGATCGCTGACAGCCTGATCCCATTTACCGGCCTTTGCATTGTTCTGCATTTTTTCAATTGCATCGCCAAGTCTGACTGAATCTTTATACAACAGTTGCTGAGTAAACAAGCCAAGGGCAATTATAAGTGACGTCAGGATGATCAGTGAACCTATTATTTTCACATTTATATTGATTTTCATCTGTTGTTCAGCTCCTTTTTGTTTAGGTCCTTCTTTCTTCACTTCAGATCCTTTTCTATCCCGGTTTAGCTTCTTTTTTCATCGGTTGGATAACCAGTTGTCCCGTTGGATCAATGTATGCGAAAAGAATTTCCTTCGGACTTCTGTATTGATTTTTGTGAAGCTCACTGATCAGCCATTTCTTGTTTTTGCCTGCCAGCTTCAGATTTTCTGACAGTACACGCCCGTCTATGATGATGTCTATGCATATACCTTCGTATTTGGTTTCTATTTTCATATCCTCCGGAGTCAGGGGACGCTTCTGTGATTTGGGGATAATGCTTAACTGGCCGTTGGTCTCAAGTATGGCATATTCCACATCGGCTATGTTCTGAAAGTTATTTATTCTAAGCTGTTCCAGAAGGTCATTTATTGTATATAGCTCTTTTCTCAAAGCCTTTTCACTAATCTGGCCTTTATCGATAAGGATGGTCGGCTTGCCGCATATTATGGCCCTCAGTCTGATGCTTTTGAAAGAAAGGTATGACATAAGCAGCTGTGCTATTAAAAGCGTCAATATCGGTATAATGCCGTTTATCAATGGTATTCCGGTATTCTGCATGGGTACTGCTGCAAGCTCTGAGATCATTATCGCTATGGCCAGCTCAAACGGCTGGAGCTGTCCTATTTGTCTTTTTCCCATGATACGCATTACTATCACGACTATGATATACAATATCAAAGCACGTGCAAATACTACAAGCATGTCGATTCCTCCAGGTAAACATTAATATTTTGCGCAATGGTATTGCTGTTATGCAGTGCAGCCATGCTCCTCTGTGCTGTGCTGCAGGCTGCGAGTGCTCTGCAGGCAACCAAAGCTCAGTTGTGTTGAGTTGACCTTAATGGTCTCAGCTTTGGATATATGTCGTTACAAAAATTAGTACACTGAATATTATGCTTCGAAATGTACAAGCTATTATGGAATATTAATCAAGGGAGGGTTAACATGGCTTTAACATCAAAGGAACTAATGCTTGTACAGGATAACATCAAAATGGCCGAAAATTCCATCAAATTCATGCAGGCTTGTGCAGAGATCGCAACGGATCCGCAGGTGAAAGGACTGTGCCAGAGCATGGCAAGGGAGCATCAGCAGGATTTACAGGTGCTCATCGGCTATATAAATAATTCGACCACCGCAACATTACAATAGGAGGGATATCGATGGCAAACATAGGCGACAAGGAGATAGTGCAGACTCTCTTGAACCAGCATAAATTGTGCGCAACTTCATTGACCAATCTTATACTGGAGAGCTCCAACCAGGCATTGAGGAATGATGTTGCAGGCATTCTCAACAGGACATTCCAGCACCAGAAGAATATATTCGACATCATGACTCAAAAAGGATGGTATACGGTACAGCAGGCGAGCCAGCAAGAATTAAGCAGCGCTAAAGCTGAGGTAGGGAAGATACAGACAACAGGAATGATGTGATATGTCAGAGACAGTCTTTCGGGAAGGACTGTCCCGTAATAAGGCAGTTCCGGTATTTGAAGGACTGTCCCGCGATAAGACAGTCCCTTTGAAAGGACTGTCTTATGAAAAATGCGTCCTCTGGTTTTTAGAGGGACTGTCCCCCAACAGGGACAGTCCCTGAATATTTTAAAAGGGAAGCCATACTTGCGTGTGACTTCCCTTTGATATTTCCTTATTCCGGTTTGCCGGAACAACTACAAGAGCCATTACATTCACAGATCAACGGATTAATGCAGCAGCTTACTGTTTGTTAATATCATAGTTGTTTCCGGTATATGACTCAAAGACCTTTTTCACTATGTTGCCGCCGATTTTACCTGCATCCCTGGCGGAAATGTCTCCGTTGTATCCCTGTTTCAGATTTACGCCGACCTGACTGGCGATCTCGTATTTCATCTGATCGAAGGAAGTTTTGCTGCTGCTTCTGCTGTTGGTATTAGCCATTGTATCACCTCCTTATTCAGTAGTTTGCCAAAAAAGGGGGTGAATATAACTTGTAAGATATGGCTGTTTTTAAACGGTTTTTATTTCCCCATCCTTTAAATAGAATGTCTGTGCCCCTGCTTCCGGGTCAATTGCTGCTGTGATACCGCCGAGTATGACGCTGCAGTTTGGATAAATACGTTTGGTTACGGATATTTCACCGTCGCCTTTTGTTTTAAGATATACCGCGATTTGCTTTCGCTCTTCTTCTAACGCCTTTATTTCATTTTTCAGTATTATAAATTTATCAGACAGGTTCAGCGGTGACAGACCATTTGTGTTAGTATCGGCAGTATTTGCAGAAGAACCGGTGCCCTGCATTTTCAGTCTTTGCTGCTCAGCCTTTTTGTTATTTATTTCCCGGATTATTTCTTCCATCCTTCTTACCAGTGACTGCCTGTCGAAACCGGTTACTTCGAGGACTGTTTTTCGTTCCAGATCGGAACCGCATATGGGAACATTGATGTATATTTCGGACCGTATACATCCGCCTATGACCTTGCCGTTGGATGAGTCGAATACTACGCTCTTGGCTGCAATATCACTGTTTATGCTGTAATATCCTATATGGGCAGTTTCTCCGCAAATTATCCTGCAGTTGTCGGCAAATTTGACATAAATATTTTTGGCAGCCTTTATCTCAACTTTATCCCTTGAGGATACACCGCCCTTTATGTATATACTCCCCTGGGTGCTGATCAGGCTCTTTATGTTGCTGAGTCCGTAAGGACCGTTGATTTCTATGTCTTTTGTGGCTTCAAGCGAATATCCGTCATTTATCGTACCGTTGACTGTAACATAACCATCAAATTTCAGATTCCCAGTGGCAACTCCTGCATCGCCATCGATCTCAAGATGGTTCGACACACTTATTTTGCCGTCACTATAACTGACAGCGCCGTTCAGCTTCGATACCAATGTTGTTTTTCCGGGAGTTTTTATTTCAGCCACTGAGTTTTTATCATAACTGAGGGAGACTGTCTTTCCCTTTGCGGCTTTAATTTCTTCACCTCTGACAGACCTGCCCGGAACACCGTCCGTTGCTTCGATGCGCTCGCCCAGCCAGTCTCCGGGCTTTACTCTGTTTATCAGGCTCATTTCATAAAAATCGACTCTGCCGCTTTCACTGACTTCCGGTTTTGCTTCTGCAAGTTCGTACATGCTTACTTTCGCATCTGTACCGTCTACGGCAGGTATGCCGCGGGCTGCGATATAAGGACGGCCAGGGACAAGCTTTTCATTCAGAAATTCTGTATCGATGCCAAATACTATGCCGTTATCCTTAAGAACTTTTGCCAGTTCCTTTTTAAGATCGTCTTTCGAGATGAGGGACAGTTCTTGAGCAGCCATATTAAAGGTGACTTTGGCCGTAAGTCCGTCAGAGGATACTTCCAGTTCTATCCTGTCTTTGACTTCACCGATCTTCTGCGGGCCTGCGGGCGCAGAGGTGAGCAGTAAGCGGAGTGTGTTCAGGCTCGTTATTCCTACTTCGGGATGTTCAGACAATATCGTCCATATACGCTCAGTAGGCAAACCTTTTTTGAATGTTTGAGCCATTACATTTCTGCTTTCGGTATAAATCCTTATGAATTCGTCACTGTATATAACGGTACTGTCCATATACACACCTCATTTTTGATAGTAAATTCATTGGTCCAATAACAACTGCATAGGTTAATGCTGACTGATCATGTTTATTCTTATCAATTGTAAAGCTACCGGTTATGAAACAATGACCCATTTTAATATAGAAGCTCTATATACTTTATTTCGGACATTTTTGCCTGTTTATTAATAATCGGACAAATATACGTCATGTCATAACATAATTATCGTCAACAAGACCATATTAATCTTATGTGATATTTTTAGCTTATGAGTAATTGGAGATGGTGAAACTGGATCTGTACAAAAAGTTAGCATGTATTTCCATGGCTGTACTCATTGCTTTAACTTCTATGTCGCGCATGGCAGGATGCGATGACGAACTGGAAGCAGAACCTGAGACACCGGCATTCAACGATATTGCCGCCGGGAAAGGAGAAACCGGAGCTGCGTCAAGCGACGTACTGGATGCCGACAGCTCGAATGACGAAGAAAAACCACCTGTGATAAACGCATTGGCAGCAGTAGTTGTGGAGGAATCCACAGGAAGGATACTCTACAGCAAAAATGCACTGCAGAAACGTTCAATTGCAAGCACGACGAAAATAATGACTGCACTTGTGGCGCTGGAAAATGCCAATGTGGAAGATGAAGTGACGATCAGCAAAAGGGCTGCCAGTATAGGCGGATCCACTGCAGGCCTCAGGGAGGGAGAAAAGTATACACTGAAGGAGCTTCTGTATGCATTGCTTCTGATTTCGGGAAATGATGCGGCCATTGCCATTGCCGAACATGTAGGCGGGTCGGTGGAGAATTTTGCTGCCATGATGAATGCCAGAGCAAAATCGTTGGGGGCAGTGAATTCCAATTTTGTCACGCCTCATGGACTCGATCGGGAGAATCAGTATTCTACCGCCTATGATGTTTCGCTTATTACAATAGAGGCGCTCAAGCATCCTCTGTTCCGCAAAATAGTATCGACCACCAGCTCATACATCCCCGGGCATAACCTATACAATACCAATGAGCTGCTTGGGTCATATCCCGGAGCAGACGGTGTTAAGACCGGATATACGGGGCAGGCGGGAAGGTGTCTCGTTGCTTCGGCGGAAAGAAACGGCATGAGGCTGATATCAGTGGTGCTTGGTTCGCCTACAAGGAGTGCAAGGGCAGATGCTTCGAGAAAGCTGCTGGATTATTGCTTTGAAAATTACAGAATGAAAAAGCTGATGTGCTCGGGCACCGAATATGCCAGAATCCCTGTTTACAGAGGGATCAACAGCTATGTGACACTTATAGCAGACAAAGATATCATAGTACCCCTGACTAAAGCAGAGGAGGAAAAGCTTACCGTCAGGGAGCATGTTCCTGATGTTTTGAATGCACCGGTTTATGCAGGTTCTGTCACGGGATATGTCGAGTATGCGGTAGACGGTAAGGTTATCGGGCATACTGTTCTGACTGTTAATGAGGATGTCAGGAAAACAACATATACTGATTACCTGAATGATATACTCAAAGCCTGGTGCAAAATGATGAGGGAAGGGTTTTTGACCGGCAAATGAAAGGATGCTAAGAGCTGCGATGGCGGGATAACAGGCTCTCCGGGCTGAAATGCCATATAACAGCGGCAGAGGAAGACGATGAAGTCAACGCCGGCTTGAATAAACGCAGCTCTTTCGCTATAATTTTGCAGTAGCGAGGTATTTTATGAAAACCCTGATCATATCCCTTAACTCAAAGTATATACACTCTTCGCTGGCACCCTGGTACCTTAAAGCATCCTGCGGTACAGAGTGCGGTGAAGTTATTGTGTCTGAGCATACGATAAATGAAAACCCGGACAGCATTCTGTCACTGATTTATTCGCACAGACCTGATGTCGTAGCTTTCTCATGCTATATCTGGAATATATCACATGTCCTGAGACTGGCTTCAAGCCTTAAGAAACTGCTGCCTCAAACAGTGATTATTCTGGGAGGACCTGAAGTTTCTTATGATGCTGAAGATATACTGGGCAGATATGATTTTGCTGACTTTGTCATAGCAGGAGAGGGAGACAGATCTTTTGCTCAACTGATCCGTTTGCTGCATGATGTGTTTGTCATTAAAGGCAATGAAAACGGAAGCATGTCAGTGAATGAAAAAATGTCAGCAATCGAAGAGGCGCCGGAAAATGAAAAGCTGTCAGGGTATGTAAGGTTATCAGGGAATGAATGGCTTTCGGAAGATTTGGCTTATACTGCCGGGACAGGCATTGCAGCGAATATTCCTTTTACAGCTGATGCAGATTTTGCGGCAAGAGCCGCTGAGATCGACGGACTTGCATTCAGAAGCGGAAGCGGGATTATTGCTAATAAACCTGCTGTAATAGACGATCTTGATAGCTTGCCCAGCCCGTACACAGATGAGATGATTTCATCGCTGAAGAACAAAATAGTATATTTCGAAGCTTCGAGGGGTTGTCCTTTTTCATGCAGCTACTGTCTGTCATCAGTAACGTCCGGAACAAGGTACTTTTCATTGGAAAGAGTTTTTTCCGAGCTGGAAAGGCTGGTCAGATCGGGCATCCGGCAAATAAAGTTTGTTGACAGGACATTCAATGCAAATCCCCGAAGGGCTAAAAGCATAATTCGTTATTTGTTGAAACTCAATGAAGATCTTGCATCGGGTCAGGATGTACTGTGCAATTTCCATTTCGAGGTGGGAGCCGACCTTTTTGATGAAGAACTCATCGGGCTTTTGGCTGATGCTCCCAGGGGCATGTTTCAACTGGAGGCGGGGGTACAGTCCACAAATCAGGAGACGTTGGCTGCTGTCTGCAGAAAGACGGATCTGGACAGACTGTTCAATAACCTGAGAGTAATAAGAGAGAAGGGGAATGTCCATATACATGCTGATCTGATAGCCGGTCTCCCGTTCGAAGATTACAGGTCCTTTGGAAGATCCTTCGATGACGTTTATTCAATAAAGCCCCATCAGCTGCAGCTTGGGTTCCTTAAATTCCTGAAAGGTACTGAACTGAGAAAGCAGGCGGAGGCACTGGGCTATGTATACAGGGATTATGAGCCATATGAAATACTGGCCGGGAAATATATCAGCGGTGATGAGCTTATGAAGCTGAAAGGCATTGCTGAAATCGTGGAAAGATACTACAACAGCGGGCGGTTTAGCTTCACATTGGACTATGTAATCAGCAGATATTTTGATTCAGCATTTGCATTTTACGAAAGCTTCTATGAATACCTTAATGAAAACGGCTGTTGGGGTACTTCCTTGTCAGTTAAGGATCAGTATGAGGTTTTGGACAGGTTCTGTCGGAGCATCACATGTGTTTCAGAAGATGCCGTCAGGTATGATGGCTTTGGCGAAAACACTGACATTCCGCTGTACCGTGAACTCATGCGCCTGGATTTCCTTGCTTCCGATAACACAGGGACTTTGCCGTCATTCATGCAAAGCCGCTATTCGTCAGAATTCAGGGAAAAATGCATCAATTTCCTTAGGAACTCGGAGCAAATCAACAGAATGATTCCTGAAACCATTGGCATGCCTCCCAAGCAGATGTTGAAAAAGGTCCATTTTGACCGGTTTTTCCTGAACGGATTGCTGCCAGTGTCAGGGGACGGTTCTGCAGAAGGGGACGGTTCTTCATCAAACCCTTCTTACCGGCTATCAGCCGCAGGGGACAGTCCTGCAGAAGGGGACGGTTCTTCCGAAACGTCAGCACATATCAATCCCAGAGTTACAACACTTATGTTTAATTATTTCACACGGGATAAAGTTACAGGCCGCTATCAGTTTTTCAAAATCGAAATCTGATATTGAATTAAAACATATAACTATTTTGGCTCAAATTTGGCTCAAAGCCTGATTTGATTTTTCAAAGCATGCTTTAATTGCATAATTTCCAATGCTTTTGGAAATCAAACGCAGTTTTACTGCATCTCACAGGTGAATAATTCCAATATTTCCTGAAACTTTTCATTTTCGCGAAGATGGTGTATTATACTATTAATTGTAATATTATGGAATTTAAGGGCGGTAATGTATTAAAAATGGGGTCGATATGAAAAAAACCGTCGAAGCGGATACAAGTAAAGCCAGCAATGTCAGTGCCGGTATCAAAGGAAATTTCAAAACCAGGTGTCGCTTCAGCAGTAAAGACATTGCAAAAAGCATTATCAAAAGCTTTATCAGAGACAGCATTAAAGGCAGCATCACCGTGGAAGCGGCTTTAATTGTTCCACTGGTTTTATTAAGCATAGCTGCAGTCATATATACTGGTTTACTGCTTTATCAAAGATCGCTTACTCAGTCGGCAGCGGCCGCAGCAGCCGATGCCGGTGCCTCTGCTTGGACAGCCGGAACTTTCAGTATAGGTACTTCCAGACCGGATACAGGGAAATCTGAATTATACAGAAGGATCTTCGACAGCGGCAGTGAGAGAAGACTGCGGGAGATAGAAGAGTACGCCGCAGCATTATCAACTGCAAATGAAATCATTGCACCTGCAGATACAGCTGTCGAAGCTGTTGTGAAAGACTATGCTGTATGCAGGAAGCTGGAAGTAAGTATATCCAAGTCATATGAAATGCCGCTCGGCAAAGTGGTCCGGATGTTCGGAGGCAGTGACAGGATCGTGATAAATGTTAAATCGGCAGCAGTGATAAGTGAACCTGTCGAGTTGATACGAAATACAGATTTCATAATTGATATCGAAAAACAGCTGGAAAACAGATTCCCCGAACTGCGGGATACCGGCGGCAGGATAAGGGAGAAAATGAATGAACTGAAAAGCAGGCTGGAGGATTTTGCCGGTTGATTTGGAGGGTCTGAGGTGAGAAAGGGAATTTCCGGTCAGATAACAGTATTTTTGGCCATTACTATGGCAGCTGTGCTGGCATTGGCAGGGCTGCTTGTCGACCTGGCAAGAATAAATGCCGGCCGGGGAATGGTAATTAAAGCGGTCAAACTGTCGGCAGGATCATTGCTCACTGATTACAGCAGCAAACTGAAGGATGACTATGGACTGTTTGCCCTATCTTCTTCGGATAAGGAGGAACTCACCGACCTGTTTAGCGAGTACCTGTCGAGCAATCTAAACATACCGTGTGATGATGAGTTCTGTACGGGAAATACAGATCTGTTCGGTTTCAGGATCGAAAGGATCGACGTTACCCCTATATATAATCTGAGTGAAAATCAAATTACGAAGAAGCAGATACTGGAGTATATGAAATACAGAGCCCCTGCGGGAATAGTCGAGGAGTTTGTTGAAAAGCTGACTGCAGTCAGGGATGTTGGAAAAATGTCCAATGCTTACAAACAAAAGGTGGGGATTGACAAAATACTCGGCAGGATGGACAAATCACAGCAAAAGCTAAAAAAAAGCATTGACGGCACAGGAGATGTGCTGGAAAAGTTTATTAACGGTTTTAACATCAGCGACAGCTGGATTAATGCTTTCAATGAATTCAATTCACTTACGGGGACACTGGCTGATTTGGATGATAGGCTTGAATCAATTAATGTGAGAATCAGTAGTATTGAATCACGGCTTGCTGAAACTGTTGAAAATATTACGGGAAACCCGGATGTAAACTCAACAGTAAACACAAATGAGAACCATTTGGAAAACTCAGCTGAAAACAGAACTGCAAACTCGCCTGTGAACTCAGCCGGCAACTCAAATGGAACCACTAGAGACGAACTGGAGGAAAAATTAAAAGATCTTCTGGAAGAGAAAAAGCAGCTGATAATAAGCAGAAGCAGTACAGAGAACATACTTGATGAGCTTTGGTATAAAATACGCAATTCATTGACTTTCGACTATATAAATTCGAATGAAACAGCACTGTCTGAAATTTCGAAAATAGCTGAGAAGGGACAAGAGGCAAAGCAGGCGATCGCAGAACTCGAAAATTATCTGGCGGAGAATTTCTCCGGGGAAGAAAACGCTTTCGGCAGCAGTACGCTGTTAAGAGATTTCAAAGACCAGATGCAGGAAGAACTGAATGCTTTGAAAGAGCTTGTCCTGGAGGGACAGAAAGCTGAAGAAATGATTAACAGCATCAATATCAATATATCTGTGCTTCGCGGAGTGATTTCAGAAATGGACAGGGCAAAGGAAAATGCAGGCGGATTGCCTGCCGGTGGATTGCATTCCGGACTGCTGGATATTGTCGGCCGCTATATAAAAATCGATTATGATTATTCAAAACCTGAGAGAGGTGACAGGAGTGATGATCCCAGAAGCGGCAAAGCGGATGCAGTAAGGGAACTCATTTATGAGAGACTTTTGGATGAGAAGAGTTATGAAGCGGCAGGTATTGCCAGGGCGGATCTTCCTTCATTTTCAAAGGTCATGACGGAAAGCTTCGAGCAGCGAGATGCAGAGTTTGTCCGCAATGTTGGTTCAGGAACGGGTGAAAACACTGTTGATGTCAGGGAAGCAGCCTATGATGGTGATTTGGCGCATATAGGCGATGATGCTGATCTGTTCGATGAGGAGAGCATGTTTCAGGAAAATGCTCTTGGCTTTATTTCAGATATCGGTAGTCTGATATCGGATCAGACAGTCAGCCTGAGGGACAGCATTTTTATAAATGAATATATAATGGGCACATTCAAAAATTCCGTACCGGTTTTGACCGATGGAACAGAGCCTGTTAAGGATGTCAACCTGCATGGTGATGAAAAGGAGCGTATAGAAACCTTTTATGACAGTGAAGTCGAATACATATTAC
>ENA-OWOZ01003027-OWOZ01003027.1-bioreactor-metagenome-genome-assembly--contig:-NODE-3027-length-11670-cov-4.581817_pt1 | contig 11670 bp, 11 predicted proteins | sample MGYA00238140_ERZ651804 | MGnify/ENA primary metagenome ERZ651804 (study PRJEB26910, sample SAMN07631232) | bioreactor metagenome | isolation source: Switchgrass digestor | place: USA: Dartmouth... | reverse complement strand
GGAGTTCAGACGTGTGCTCTTCCGATCTAGCCTTTCTCGCTCTCAAGCGCCATCGGAGTGGCATGGGCGGGAACCGGCGGAGAAAGCGAGGCTTTGAACAAGGGCCGGAGAATAGCCGTGCATGGCATCCATAATGTGAATGACATACTGGAACAGGCGGCCCAGGATAAACTTGAGGATATTGATTTTATTGAAGCCCTGGCCTGTCCCGAAGGATGCCTGGGAGGACCCCTGACTGTTGAAAATCCGTTCATAGCGAAAGTAAACCTGAAGAATGAGATAGAGAATATCCTTAAAAGCCAGGCCCACAGCGTGCACAGAATAGACAATGTCGAGAAACTGGCATGGAAAACCACTGTTGAGTACAGGCCCATCATGAAACTTGACGATGATATGATGAAGGCCCTGGAAAAGATGCAGAAGATAGATGAACTGACGGAGGAACTTCCCGGCCTAGACTGCGGCGCATGCGGGGCACCGAGCTGCAGGGCACTTGCCGAGGATATTGTAAGGGGAATTGCGAAAGAAACCGACTGCATATTCAAACTGCGGAAGAAAGTAACAGACATTGCACATCAGTTATACCAGATAGAAGATATCCCCGAACGTAAATAAAAGGATATCATAGTCCGTCCAGTCACGACAGACATAAAAATAACGGGAGAAATGACATGACAGTAAAGGAACTATCAGATAGATTCGGCTACAGAATAGTCACAGATAATAAGGACGTTTCAAAAAAAGAAGTGACCGGCGTGTATGCCTGCGATTTGTTGAGCCATGCCATGGCAAAATTAAATTCCGGCGATGTATGGGTAACGGTACATACAAACCTCAACGTGGTCGCGGTAGCCTCACTGGCCGAGGCTTCCTGTGTGGTTATACCCGAGAATATTGAGATTGAAAAGAAGACCATTGAAAGGGCAGAGGAAAAAGGAGTTATTTTCCTGTCAGCGTGCGACAGCGCGGCGAGAATTTGTTACGATATACTGTCAGCCCTCAGGGAAGAAAAATGAAATGCTTTATTGATCTTCACATTCATTCATGTCTGTCTCCCTGCGCCGGGGAAGACATGACGCCCAACAATATCGTAAATATGTCGGTCCTTAAAGGGCTTGATATTATCGGGATTACCGACCATAATTCTGCAAAGAATGCCTTTGCCGTGGTTGAAGCCGGAAGGCGGGCAGGACTTGTTGTGGTGCCTGGAATGGAGCTTTGTACCATGGAAGAGGTTCATCTTCTTTGTCTGTTCAGGAACACTGATGATTTAATGGCTTTTCAGAACATAGTCTATGAGAACCTTCCCCGGATACAGAACAGGGAAGATATTTTCGGAAGCCAGGTTATCATGAACTCCCTTGATGAAGTAACGGGCTTTGAGAATATTTTACTTGCAGGGGCCTGCAGCCTGGATATCGGAAGCGTCGTCAGTCTTGTGAGAAAGCTTGGGGGAATTGTTATTCCTTCCCATGTGGACAGAAACTCATTCAGCCTGCTGAATACCCTTGGCGCTGTTCCTGAAGAATATGGTTTCATCTATCTTGAATGCACATTTGGCTGCAATCTGGAATCCTTTCTGGAAAAGCATCCTGAACTTGAAAAGTATAAATTTGTAAAATCATCCGATGCCCATTTCCTTGGACATATCCTTGAGCCGGTTGTAAGTGTGGAACTGCCTGAAAAGAGCATAGATGCGCTTTTTTATGTCCTTGGCGGCAAGGGCGGTTAATACCGGATCAGGTCTTGAGGCCGGCGCCCCATGATGCCAATAAATGCTTTTTGTCCAGTATTTTGCTGATATAATAACCGGACATTATATGTTATACTTGAGACATAAATAAAATCCTGTAGTTTTTTATACCGAAAGGAGATCTGATGTCAAATATAAATTTGCTCATAAAGCCTGCATCAGGACTATGCAACATGCGGTGCAAATATTGCTTTTACCATGATGTCATAAATAACAGGGAAACAGAGACATTCGGCATGATGAGCCTGGAAACCCTTGAACACATAGTAAGGAATGTTCTCGGCCTTCCTGTCACTGACTGCACCATTGCTTTCCAGGGCGGCGAACCCACCTTGAGAGGGCTTGATTTTTACAGGCACCTTATTGAATATGTGCAAAAATATAATAAGAAGAATATCAGGGTCCATTATGCCCTGCAGACAAACGGGTACATTATTGACCATGAATGGGCTGAATTTTTTGCCGGGAATAACTTTCTGATCGGTCTTTCGATGGACGGCATGAAGGATACCCATGACCTTTACAGGAAAGATGCCATTGGCGACGGAACCTACAGAAAAGTAATGCATGCTATCCAGCTTTTCAAGAACCATAGGGTTGAATTCAACATACTGACGGTCGTTACAGCTCAGGTTGCAAGAAACATAGGCAAAATATATGGCTTTTACAAAAGGAACGGACTTTACTTCCAGCAGTATATTCCCTGCATAGATCCCTTTGGTGAGGAGAGGGGCGAACGTGAATATTCCCTGACCCCTGAGCTTTACTCATATTTCCTGAGAACCCTGTTTGATCTTTGGTACCACGACATAAAACGGGGTGAGTTTGTTTATAACCGGTACTTCGAAAACCTGGTCGGGATGCTTCTCGGATTAAGGCCGGAAAGCTGCGGAATGGCAGGAGTTTGCATGCGCCAGTATGTGATTGAGGCTGACGGCAGTGTTTACCCCTGTGATTTTTATGTGCTGGATAAGTATAAAATAGGGAATTTTGCGACAGACAGCATTGAAACCATAGAGAAGAACCGCAGGGAACTGGGCTTTATAGAAAAGTCAATGACGGTTCATGAGAAATGCAGGAACTGCAAATGGCTTGCCCTTTGCAGGGGCGGCTGCAGGCGGGACCGTGAGACGTCAGGCGGCGATGCTCTTACATTGAATTATTTCTGCAGAGCATACCATGAATTTTTTGAATATGCTTATGAAAGGCTTTGTGAAATAGCAGGAATGGTAAGGAACAACGAATTTGGCCGAAAGTGAGAAGGAAGTTGTTGCCAAGCAGTATCCCCATTGTTATAATTACATACTAAGCCATGATGCATAATAAAAAACAAAGAGAAAGATTTTACGGGGTTTGGACTGATGGAAAATCTTGCGATTGTCAGGGATATCAAACAGTTAAATCATGATACCTTCCTGATGCGGATAGAGTCTGAAAAAATCGCTTCTTTGGCGAAAGCCGGCCAGTTTGTCAACGTTAAGTGCGGTAATGGGCTCGATGCCTATTTAAGAAGGCCGGTGAGCATACACTCGCTGGACAGGGAAAGTAAAACCTTTGATATTGTGTTTCAGATCAGGGGAAAGGGTACCGGTTTGCTCGCCCAATACGGCCCAGGGGATGAAATTGACATTATAGGGCCTTTGGGAAGAGGATTTACAGTGGACCAGACGCATAAGCATATTGTTGTTGCGGGCGGGGGAATAGGTATTTTCCCGCTGCTTCAGCTGCTAAAAGATCACACCGCTGTAAAGAAAACAGCCATTCTGGGTTTCAGAAGCTGGAGTTTCATAGTCCTGGAAGAGGAGTTCAGGAAACACTGCACAGAATTAATAACGGCCACCGATGACGGAAGTTACGGCATCAGGGGATTTGTTACGGATGTGCTGGAAGAAAGAATAAAGGAAGAAAAGCCCGACATGGTATACTTCTGCGGCCCAACGGCAATGATGAAAACCGGGGTCAGGCTCCTTGAAAAATATAATATTCCCTGTGAGGTTTCCATGGAGCAACGGATGGGCTGCGGGGTAGGGGCCTGCCTGGTATGCGTGTGCAAAACCCGTAAGGGAAATGACTGGGACTATTCACGGATATGTACCGACGGACCTGTATTTAAAGGTGAGGATATAATTTTTGACTAATTGCGGGGTCAGGAGTTTCTGATGAATAAGGACATAAATTTAAAGGTAAATATTGCGGGACTTCATTTGAAAAATCCGGTAATAGCCGCATCGGGCACATTCGGTTTCGGCAGGGAATACAGCCAGTTTTTCGACCTTAACCTGCTTGGCGGAATTTCGGTTAAAGGGCTGACCTTAAAGCCCAGGAAGGGAAATCCGCCTCCGCGTATCGCAGAGACACCCGGCGGGATACTCAATTCGGTAGGCCTTCAGAATCCGGGTGTACATGCATTTATCGAGAATGAGATACCTTTTCTGAGAAAGTTCAATGCTGCCATTATCGCAAACGCTTCAGGGAATACCATCGAAGAGTATGAGCAAATGACCGAAATCCTTTCGGATGCGGACATAGATGCAATTGAACTCAATCTTTCATGCCCCAACGTGAAGGAAGGCTGTATGTCCTTCGGAAGTACACCCCACGGGGTGTCCAGTGTTGTAAGGAGGGTCAGGAGATTTGCACGAAAACCCCTTATAGTGAAGCTTACCCCCAATGTGACCGATATAACTGAAATCGCGAAGGCTGCGGAAGACGCGGGAGCGGACGCCGTTTCGCTGATAAACACAATTCTCGGCATGGCGATTGACGCAAAAACCAGAAGACCGGTCCTTGCCAATATTACCGGAGGCCTTTCCGGCCCATGCGTAAAGCCCATAGCCCTGAGGATGGTGTACCAGGTATATCAGGCAGTGAGCATACCGATTATAGGAATGGGCGGCATATCCAACGGCACAGACGCTGTTGAGTTCCTGCTTGCCGGCGCGTCGGCCGTCATGGTTGGCACTGCCGGGTTTGTCAATCCTATGGCCTGGGTTGAAACCATTCAGGGAATTGAGAATTACATGAGGGAAAATAACGTGAAGGACGTAAGGGAACTTACAGGCGGGCTCATAACTGACTGAACCTCGAAGAAGCATGATAATTTAATTATACGGCATTATTTTGATTATATGGGGAGACAGGTATGCAGGAACTGGTAAACTATCTGTTCGAAACAAGAGCAATAAGGGTTTGCCCCAAGGGAAAACCGTTCTGGTATACTTCGGGGAAAATAGGCCCGTATTATATCAACACCCATTTCCTGTTTGGAAGCGAGGAAAAGGCGAATTCGTTCCTGGAGGAGATCGACAGTCTGAAAGACAATAAAACCCTTTGTTCAAAAGAATTCCACAGGATGGTAAGGGAAAACTACATGAAAGATCCGGTGTACAAGGGCACTATTGACATAATGGCTGAATATTTAAGGCAAAATATTGATGTTAAAGCTGTTGACTATGTATCGGGCGGGGAGAGACGGGACTGGTTCTTTTCATTCATGATTGCAGATTTGCTGGACAAGCCCCACATCACGCTGTTCAAGGATGCTTCCTCGGTCATTTATCATAATGGTGCAAGTTATGAAAAAGATGACATTGAAGGAGCTTCCGTATTGCATGTGGCGGACCTGATCACCTCGGCTTCCAGCTATGAAAGGGCCTGGGTTCCTGCAATAGAGAAAATATACGGCTCAATGAAATGGAGCCTGGTGGTGGTAGACAGGCTTCAGGGCGGGCGAGAGCTTCTCGGGAAACTCAATGTGGAATCCCATGCCCTGGTTTTTGTAGATGAACAGGTGTTCAGGAAAGCTTTCGAAAAGGGATATATAGATGCTGCTCAGCTTGATATGGTCCTGAAATATATGGAGGATCCGGAACGATTTATAGATGATTTTCTTGGTGATCATCCCGGATTTATATCCGAATCCCTGAATGAAGGCGGAAAAACAGCCGAAAGGGCCAGGCTGCTCCTGAAGTACCTGGAAGAGAAAAATTCAATCAATTAATATCTCAGGCTGACCATTACGAACAGTTCAGGAGGAGGAAGGGCAATGAAACTGCCCGACTTTTTTGAGAATAGATTCAAAAATCTGATGAATAATGATGAATACGAAGAATTCATTGCCTCCTTTGACGGGCCCAGATATTTTGGTTTCAGGATAAATACGCTGAAAATACCGGTTGAGGAATGTCTTGCCCTTCTGGATATTGAACCTGATCCTGTTCCCTGGGAACCCCAGGGATTTTATTATCATATGCCGGAATTTTCACTGGGCAAGCATCCGGCATATCATGCGGGTCTTTATTATATCCAGGAACCGAGCGCCATGATGCCGGCCAATGCCCTTGACCCAAGGCCCGGTGAAAAGGTGCTTGACCTGTGTGCCGCGCCAGGTGGAAAAACGGTTCAGGCAGGGAACAAAATGAACAACAAGGGCCTCCTGGTTTCCAATGATATCAGTCCCAAACGGATAAAGGCCCTTGTCAAAAACATTGAACTTATGGGTCTTACAAATACCTTTGTGGTAAATGAGACCCCGAAGCGGCTTGCAGAAATATATCCTGAGTTTTTTGACCGCATCCTGCTGGATGTACCCTGCTCGGGGGAAGGCATGTTCAGGAAGGACAGGGAAGCGGTCAGAAGTTACAGCAAATTCAAGTCAGAAGAATGTGCAGCTCTCCAGAGGGATATTTTTGAAGCTGCATATTCCATGCTGAAGCCGGGAGGAATTATTGTATATTCCACGTGCACCTTCAATCCGGATGAAAATGAGAGAAATATCGAATATTTTATCAGGAAATATGATGTAGAAGTTGACAGGATAGGAACTGTCGGAGGTTTTGAGCCTGCAAGGCCTGAATGGTGCCTTTCATCAGAAGGCGGGGAATTTTTTCCTGCAAGCGTGGCGGGTGCTGTCCGGCTCTGGCCTCACAAAGCCCGCGGGGAAGGACATTTTGTCTGCCGCATGGTGAAAAATGGAACAAGAACCGTTAATGATTTTGAAGTTACCGAAGGATATACTTCAAAGGAAGCTGAAAAGGCAGCAGAGGCTTTCCACGGTTTTGCGGAGGAAAATATGAACAGGTTCAGAAGGGGAATGTTTCATTTGAAAGGAACGAGTCTCTATCTGCTGCCTGATTTCATGAAGGATGTGCCTTGTGTCAAATGGGAGAAGGCAGGGCTGTATCTGGGGGAATATCAGAAAGGACGCTTTGTGCCTTCCGGGTCGCTTGCGCTGGCACTGAAAAAAGAAGACTTCAAAAGAATTGTTGAGTTCAGGAGGGACGATCACGACATAATCAGGTATCTGAAGGGAGAAACCCTTATTCGGGAAGGTATGCAGGGGTATGCAGCGGTCTGCCTTGAGAAATATCCTTTAGGATGGGCCAAACAAGCGGGCAACATGCTCAAGAACCTGTATCCTAAGAACTGGAGGATGATGTGATGCCCGGGATGCGTCTGGATAAATTCCTGAGGGATCAGGGAGTGGCTTCAAGAAGCGATATCAGGGAATATGTCAAAAAAGGCCTGGTCCAGGTCAATAACAGTGTTGTCAGGGACCCGGGCTTTCATATTGATCCGGAAAAAGACAGTGTGGTATTTGACGGAAGGACGATAAAATACAATAAATACGTGTATTTTATGCTGAACAAGCCGAAAGGCGTGATAACAGCCACTTTTGATACCAGGGGAATAACCGTTCTGGATCTTTTTCCGGAAAACATACGGCGCAGGAATGTGTTTCCCGTGGGAAGGCTTGACAAGGATACCGAGGGACTTCTTTTCATAACCGATGACGGTATTTTTGCCCATAACCTTCTTGCTCCCAAAAAAAGAGTTGAGAAGCTGTACGAGGCGAAACTTGACAAACTTCCGTCAGAAGACGCCGTAAGGATTTTTTCGGAAGGCGTGGTTCTGGATGACGGATACAGGACAATGCCGGCTGCCCTGGAGCTCATTTCGTCCCAGAATGAAATTATTGCAAGGGTAAAAATATATGAAGGCAAATATCATCAGGTAAAACGCATGTTCAGGGCGGTAGGCGCCAATGTTATTTCGCTGAAGAGGCTGAGCATGGGCGGTATAAGCCTTGATGAATCCCTCAGGCCCGGCGAATACAGGGAACTGACAAAAGAAGAAATAACAATACTGGAAAGTAATTTCTGAGACATACTGAAGGAATAAAGAAGGAAGGCAGGGGTTTCATATGGATAAGCAAACACTTCAGAAACTTAAGCTCATGCTGAGCGGGATTGTATATCGCTTAAATGAGGAAGCTGATTACTTTCAGGGGCTTGAAGGCGAATTCAAGTCAGGGACCCGGATCTTCCCTTTAAAATGCAATCTGACCGAAAATGGTCTGTCAATAAATTTTGAAGGCAGGAAAATCAGTGCCGGAGCCGAAGAACTGCCTGAAATCCTGGCGGATTTTGCGGCAAGGTTTGAGAAAGTAACCCTGGTTTACAGGGCCAGGGGCGAAGCCCTTGTCATAGAGGCAGACAAGACTGTTACCATGAAAACCAGATATCTTGAAGAGGAAAAGGAGGAAGCACTCCATGCACATGCCGAAACAGGACTGATCACGAACAGGAATTACCTGATCAGGCCCGGGAAAGCAGATGCCCTTCTCAAAGCCATTGGCATTATGGCCGAAAATGGCAAGATAAAAAATGACATGATCAGAAAGTACAACCAGACAGATCATTTCGTTGAGCTTCTCGAACCAATGCTGAAAGAGCTTTCAAAGGGCAGGCCCGAGCTGAAAATAGTTGACTGCGCCTGTGGCAAATCCTATCTTTCCTTTGTGCTCAATTACTACCTCAGGGAGGTAATGAGAATCAACTGCAGATTCATGGGAATTGACATATCCGAAAGTGTGGTTGAATCATCTCGGAAAATTGCCAGGCAACTGAACTACAACAATATGGATTTCATGGTTGGTGATATACGGACCTTGCTTTACCGGGATGAGGAAGGAATTGATTCCCGGCCGGACCTTGTTGTCAGTCTCCATGCCTGCGATGTGGCCACCGACTATGCCATAGCATATGGCATCAGGAACAGGTCCAGGGGTATAGTGGTGGTTCCCTGCTGTCACAGTGAACTTCTTAACCAGTATCATTACGAGCCGTTTAAGGACATTATAAAGCATGGGATTTTCAAGGCAAGGCTGGCAGACGTTCTTACCGACGGCATAAGGTGTATGATTCTTGAAGCCTTTGGCTATACGGTTTCAGCGGTTGAATACGTATCTCCCCTTGACACCCCGAAGAATCTTCTTATCCGTGCCGTTTTTACCGGCAGGTTTGACAGGGCGAAATATGAAAGCTGCAGGAAACTGGCTGGAATGCTGGGGGCAGAACCCATGCTTCTCAGGCAGACCGCAGGGCTGTGACGAAACAAATCAATCTTATATCCAGCAATATGATAAATTGTGGGATAAAATTTTTCTGCGGCTCCTTGACAACTGTTCATGACTTAAGTATAATTAACAAAGCAAACGCCTCAAAACGTTATAACATGCGGGTGTAGTTCAGTGGTAGAACCCCAGCCTTCCAAGCTGGTCGCGAGGGTTCGATTCCCTTCACCCGCTCCATATATCAGCAAAATCTCATTGAAAAGCCCGGAAAAAAGGGCTTTTTTGTTTTGATTATATAGGCTCTACGTCAAATGTTGGGGTTGAAACAAGCAAAATGAAGTAACCCTAAAGTTGTTGGCAGATAATCATAACAGGTTATCTGCCATTTTTATGTGTACATTCAAGCCATAACATGAAGTATCCTGTTTCTGAATCTTTCGAAATTTCTGATTCCATAGGCGTTTCGTTTAATGACTTTGATTTTGTTGTTGATACCTTCTGTAAAGCCATTGGTGTAAGGGGCATCAAAGGAATTTAAGATTTCTTTCTGCCAGTTTGTAAAGGCTTTAAAACAGTCATAAAATTCGGGAAGATTGTATCCATTAAATAGCATATTCCATCTGGCCAGGTTCTTTTTTGCCTCGAAACTGTTTTTGGAGTCCATCACCTTGCAGAATTCATTCTTTAGGACATAAGCCTGTCTCAGGCGTTCAGATATTTTCAACATGTTCTCTGCTTGGATGGCTTCGTCAGGTGTTAGCTTATCTGGTCGCTTCAGTAATAGTTTTCGGCTCCTTTTGAAATACTTCCTGCGTTGTTCGTGAAATTTCTTCTGCTCAGCTTTTCTGACATTTTCAAACGCCCATGCCACTTGTCTTACCACATGATACTTATCAGCTATAATCTGTGCTTTTGGAAATATAGTCCTGGCAAGACTTCGGTATGGACCACTCATATCAATAACTACGTATTTTACGTTATGCCGGTCTTTATATTTCGAAAAATATCGGTACAAATCTTCACTCTTCCTGTTTGGAAGTATATCCAGAACCTTTTTGTTCTCCGGATCAGTAACAATACATTGAAATTTTTCTCCCCCTGCATTACCCCTGAATTCATCCATTGAGAGCACTTTTGGCAAGGACATGTTTGAATACTTTATGTGGTCAAATATCCTTACTGCCGTTGTCGGTGATACATTGGCCGATCCCGCTAATTCCTTAACCGATGATACCTTCCTGAATGATTTGATTATGAACGCAATCAGGCGGCTCGTCATGCGCTGATACCTTGGCAGAAAAGGTACCTCTTCATAAAACTTTTTCTTGCAATTTGGACATATATGAAATCCAGCGATGAATATGTTGCAACTGTGGATGAGAACGGTCTGGTAACTGCCAATAACATCGGCGAAGCCGTTATTACCGTTACTGTTATGGATGTTCTTGAAGAAAAGGTATTTTCAGCCCAGTATACTGTAAAAGTAAAATCAAGAAATAAAGTAATTTTCCACAATAACTTTGAAACTGAAGACCAGCTTGATTCGTGGAATATTAATTATGGAGATGCCAGCAATACCGTGACAATAACTGAGGAAAACGGAAATCACGTAGTGGAAATGAACAGGGCTTCCAGTCAGGGAACAGCCCTACAGGCAATTAAAATCCTTGATGAGACGATAACCGGCAAGGTTATCATCGAGGCGAGGATTAAAGGTGGAACCGGACCTAATGCAAATACCAAGACACGTGTCCTGTATGTCAGAAATGATAAAAATCAAAATGTCATAGGTATTGCATTAAACTGGAACAAAAAAATGTGTTACAGCCAGTATGAAGGTACCTCTGTCAAATGGTATGAAGTGACAGATTATCAGGGAGGTACATGGTATAAAGTAACAATTGATTTTGACACAGCTACGGGGAAATATGACCTATATATTGATGATATCCTGTATGGCACTTACGACATAATGGCAGGCACCGACCCGAATGCAGCCAGTATTGTATTTTCACTTCATAACGCCAACCCTGATGTATTCTTCTTCGATGATGTTTCAGTCAGTGTACCTGCCCAACCTGCAGAAAGCGTCAGCCTTCCCGAAACGACAACGGTTATGGTGGGCGACGAACTGCAGCTTATACCTGAAATAGAACCTGACGGAGCAAATGTGACCATGGAGTGGGAATCCCTGAATGTGGATGTCGCAACAGTAGATCAAACCGGCAAGGTTACGCCTGTCAAGCCGGGAACAGCAGTAATCAGGGTAATTGTAAGAGATGAACTTTACGGAAATGAATTTACGGCCCAATGCAGCGTGCTTGTTGAACCCAGAAGCTATACGCTGTACCTGGAAGACTTTGAAGGGGTTGAAACAGGTTCATTGCCCGGCGACTGGATTATAGCCAACAAGGATACGGTTGATACCATAGCCGTGGGTGAAGACAACGGCAGCAAAGTACTGATTATGAACAGACATGCAAGCAGTACAAAAGCTGTTTCGGTTTACAAGGACTTCAGCGGAGAGACAGGCATGCTAACTGTGGAGACAAGGGTTAAACCG
>ENA-OWOZ01003021-OWOZ01003021.1-bioreactor-metagenome-genome-assembly--contig:-NODE-3021-length-11685-cov-45.240007_pt1 | contig 11685 bp, 6 predicted proteins | sample MGYA00238140_ERZ651804 | MGnify/ENA primary metagenome ERZ651804 (study PRJEB26910, sample SAMN07631232) | bioreactor metagenome | isolation source: Switchgrass digestor | place: USA: Dartmouth... | reverse complement strand
TTGCCACTTGCGTAAAGTTCATGTAATCTTATCACAGTCCCACTCCTTAGCATATTTTTCCCCCTGAATCTTTTTGGCTATTGCTTCAGAGGGATATATTCTACAGGGGTGGGTCATTTTCTTTTCGGCGTTCCCGGGTCAATTATATCCCGGCGGTGACAAGTATATTGGCTATATTCCTCGTTTATTGTGGTAAAATCAATAAGTATCATGATAATATAACATTTGATTCTATGGGAGGAAAATACATGACGCTTTTTAAGTACATCAAATATGTCATTCTGCTCTGCTGCATTCTAAGCACTTTGGCCTTTATGAACGGCTGCGGTACTCCAAGTCAGGACAATCAAGATGTAGACTATCTAAGGAAAATGAAAGAAGTCACCGATGCTTTGGATGACGAGGATGTAGTTCTCCATGCACAGGTAACAAGGAAGGACGATCTGATTACCGTTGCCGTAATCCTCAAGGATGATGCCGACAAGGAAAAAGCCAAAAAGCTCATGGAAGAATATGCGGAAAAATTCCGGCAGCTCAACCCTGAAAGAACTGTCAACCTGCAGGCTATCCAAAACGGGGAGCAGGTTGTTAATATACTCTATGAAAGAACTGAATGATATAATTGATCAACAGTTCATATTGGAATCAGCAAAATAAGTTATATGAAAGCAACCGCCGGGTGGATCCGGCGGTTGCTGTTCTCTGTTATCTTTTTGCTGACTAGAAGACTACCTCAAACTCGTCAATCTCGAAGTCTTCGATGACATTGTCTGAACCATCTCTCAGGTAATAACGCTTGTCGGCCCCATAGATTTCAATATCACCTTCAAAGTCACGATAATCCCCGGTAAGCTTAATCCTTACCGTATCGTACGGTTTATAGGTCTTAACAATATCGAGGATATAGAAGTCTATGCCATTTACAAGCGTATCCCCATCCGCTTCAATAACAAGATCGTTCCCGGCAAGTGCCAGCTCCTTGCTGCCGATATTCTTCAGGCTTTCGGAGAACACGATTGAAATTATGCCTGCGTTCTCGTCCACATGCAGATAGTCCTCAAGCCAGCCTTGCGATCTTTGGCTCTTCGTCGGTGTATCCCTATCGTCATCGTCGTAGAGAACCGGAGAAATCCTGTCCACAACCCTATAAGCCTTGTTGAGATCCTTCCTCAAGGTTTCTCCATATCTGTTTTCGGATGCATCACCCACGATAAACAGGTATATTGCAGGATCCAGGTCGTAAGTCAAATCCTCTGCAAGAGTGATGGTAATAACCGTCTTTCCGTCTTTCTTGGTCTCCATATCAAATCCAGCAATCTCTATAGCCTTGCTTCTAATCTTTCCGCTTCGAATATCCAACGTGGCATCTTCGGTAATGAACAAATCGTCTGTATCGATATAGGCCAATTCACTCTTAAGTGTAATAACCACGGTATCCAGTGCAGTTGCTTCAACCTTTTCGATCTCCACATAGGCATCGGCATCAAGGTCGATTATCGCTTCCGCCTCCAGCATGTAATTTCCTGCCGCATCCGCGACACGCGTGATCCTGAGCGTGCTGCTCTTGGAAACATCAAGATAGTTCACACCGCGTTTGCGGTTTTCCTTCTTGACACCATCCTCAATAAGATCTTCCTCAGAAGGTATTCTTATCTCTACACCCTCGCTGTCATCAATCACTTCCAGTTCTACGCCCTCAATGTCGGCTAAGATATAACCGTCGATGGAGTATTTCTCAAGGTCATCGATAGAATATTTACCTGAGGTAGCCATCTTCTCCCCGAAATTGATCCGCAGAAGCTGGCCGACATCACCGGCATTATAGAGTTTTGCGGTAAAGTCATCAGGATCGGGTCTGGTCATATCTTCAACGGTAAAAGGAATGGTTACCTTCTTTATTTCGTTACCGGAGATATCCTTAACGCCTTTGATTACGATTGAGTAGTCACCGTCAAGCTCTTTCTTGAAATCTATGGTGACCTTCCGATCACTGTAATCCACAGTGCTGATGATGTTTTTCACCTCATCATCATCGTCGTCAAGGAGGGTGTAGTTATTTTTGTTTTTAGCGGAGCTGGCATTCAAGTCTTCACTGAAGGTAATAACTATCCTCGTAGCTGACTTAACTTCAATGCCCTCTACCTCGGGGCGATCATTATCAGGTTCATATTCAACCTTGATCATCTGCTGGGTATTCTTGTTACCCCAGCCATCCTTGACAGCTTCCTTCAGAACATAAACAAATGCGGTTTCAGGCATGGGGTTATCTTCGACATCAAAAACGATAGTCATTTTATTACCGTCAATCTCAACAGAACTGGCAGAATTTTTGTGATTGGTATGGTAGTAATCATTTTTGTCCAGAGTTCCGTTGAACTGAATGTCTTCGCTCCATATCAATGTAACGCCGCCCATGGATGCCTTTTCATAACCAATCACTTCAGGAGCAGCCTTATCTGCAATGACAGGAATGGTCATGGTCTTTCCGACTACTCCAAAACCAGCAAAGTCTTCATTCCCGCTCTTGACCTGAATCGTTACGGAATCATCCTTAAGCGCACTGTACAGCTCAACAAAAGCTTCAGTGTAGTTATTCTGCAGCTTAACGTCCTTGATGTACAATCTGCCGTTATTGACAGAAAAATTATTCTTTGTAACGGTGTCCGGATCCATAGGCTCGGAGAAAACGACCTTAATGGTACTGCTACCCACTACTTCAGCGTCAAGAACCTCGGGAATGGTTACATCTATAAACTCAATATCTTCTATGGTTGTCTTTTTAATTTCTTCTCCCTTGGTGCTCTTGACTCCCTGTACGGTCAGATCAAGCTTATCCTGCTGTTTTCTGGCATCTTTTGCCTCGAAGGTCAGAATAACCGCTTGGCCGTCATCCTGAAGCTGAACATCTTTTATAGTAACCTTACCAATACTGTAGTTACTCTTTTTCTCCGCGGAAACCTCATCAACATCCTGGTTGAAAACAACTTTCACTTGAACCAGGTTAAGCGCAGTCGCACCTTTTATCTCAAAATTCTTGGGTGTGGGCGCCGGTGCGGGCTTGATAAATCCGGCTGCGATTGCATCAGATTCTGAGATAAAGCCCGCGTCGATAAGGGACTGGATAAAGGTTCTGCCATCAGCGCATACGCCGTTCTTGCATGCACCATAAAGAACGCCGGCAGCATCATCACGAATAAGCGCGGATTTCGGACCGATTTCCATAGCCTGGCTCAAAGTGAGAACACCTGCTTCAATTGCCACAGAAACAGCATCCCTTGTTCCGACATCCTTATAGCCCATACCGATTTTAAGAATCCATACAAGGAATGATGTGCCGGATACTTCCTGAAGGGGTGCAAATTTGACTTTAGGCAGAATGCTGGCATCCACACCGGTAGTATAACCATTAGCCACGGCATATGCGGTCCATTTCCTACCCCAATCGGGTATTTGATCGGCATCCACAACATTTGCCAAAATCCTTTCAACTTCCCAGTCTGACATGTTATCGACTTCGTCTTTCTTGCCTGCCGCTTTGATGGCAAATATGAGACCCTGTAGTCTATTTACACGGTCACCCAGACCCATGCCTTCCATCAGCTTCAGCTCATTTAATACTTCCGCCTCCGCTTCATACCTGAAGCCATCGGCAAGTACAGGAACAATACAGATGGATGCAAGCAAAGCAATGACAGTAATCATTGCTAAAGCTTTTTTAAAATGCTTCATGGTATTGACCTCCCTTTTACTTTTCGGAAACTGATTGATTCTGGGCTAATCTCAACCTGCTTCCCATGATTTGTGACATTGCCATGATAGGTAAAATAACGCAGTTGGCTCATTCTACTTTTCATTAGGATTATATCATTGCCTGAATATAGCATCAACTCACCATACTATTAAAAAGCCATCACAATTTGATTACAAACCAACCGATAAACCATGATGTAATGAATCCTTTAGTTGTAGGGAATTCTCTAATAAAGCCTTTACATGCAGGCAAAAAGAATGCCTAAACATCTTTGATGTTTTATTTACCAATGATTACACAGAAGGTGTCAACAACAAGATTAAAGTGCTCAAACGAAATGCCTATGGGATAAGAAATTTCACAAGGTTCAGAAACAGGATATTGCATGTTATGGCATAGAGCTGCCAAGAAAAAGGCAGATGACCAAAATTGATCATCTGCCAACAAAGCTTAAGCTGCTTCATTTTACTAGTTCCACCCCAACAATTGACGTAGAACCCAAAAAACCGCCGGGCATTAACCCGGCGGTCTGTGTTACTTCTAGTGGACTAGATTATAAAGTAATCTCTTCTTCAATGAACGGAACTATAACGCCTTCCTGATCCTTCAGATCATTCGTACCACTAGGAGTATAAAGAACATGAACTTTATCTCCCTTGTTCAAGGTAACACCACTGATGGTGATGGTGATCTTGATCTCTTTACCGTCAACAGTTACTCCTGCAACGCTGATACCAGCAGCAGAGTTATTCACTTCTACTGTAAATGCATACTTATCAGCAACCTTACCGGAGAGCTTTTCGCTCATCTTAACGGTCACAACAACGATCGCACCATCTGTGGTTACCGAAACTTCCTTGACCTGGGCATAGTTCTTGACTTCGAAGCTCTCGATCTCAAAGTCACCGACATCATTACCATTAGCGTCCTTCACATAGTATGTCTTCTCGGCTTTTTCGATCTCGAGGTCACCATCAAAGCCAACATAGTCGCCGATCAGGGCAAACCGAACTGTATCATTGTCCTTATAAGTCTTTTTGAGTCCAATTACTTCGTAATCAACACCGTTCACAAGAACATCGCCGTTAGCTGTGATGACGAAGTCGCTACCAGCACGTGCTGTGTTGGTGAGCTGCATGGATTCGGAGAAGATTATCTCGAATTTGCTGTCAGCGGTCCAGTTGAGATAATCCTTAACGACTGCCTTATCTTCCTCATCATTGCCGTCATCATAGAGCTCAGGAGCGATCTTATCCTTTACAGCGATACCTTTTTTAAGGTTCTTCTGCAGTGTCTCGCCATAGACGTTCTCGGACTCTGTGCCAACAACGAACAGGTATGCTTCGTTGTTAGTGTCATAAGCGAGCTTGTCGGTGTCGGTATCGGCCAGTTCAATGGTGATCACGGTGTTACCGTCGTCGTTGATGCTGGTGTTAACTCCAGCATATTCCAGTTTCGTTACGCCATTATCGATCTTACCATCATCATTGCTGTCAATGTCTGTCTTGCCCTTAACGATCCAGAGATCATCAATATCGAAGTCATCAAGCCTATCCTTCAGAGTTACAACCACCTTATCGCGTGCAGTAGCCTCGACCTTATCGATTCCAATATATCCACTGGGTTCGATGGTCAGTTCTTTCTCTGCAGCAAGCATGTAGTTGCCAGCAGCATCAGCAACACGGGTTATCTTAACCTTGTCGCCAGCCTCGACGGGAATATAATTCTCACCCAATTTACGATCCGCAGGCTTCACACCGTCTTCTTCGAGATCTTTCTCTGAAGGTATCTTGATCTCTACTGCCTTGCCGTCATCAACAACCACAATTTCTACATCATCAATATCTGCGAGATAATATACCTTGTTGGTGCCGTTCTTGATGATGCTGTACTTCTCAAGATCGGTGACGGAATACTTGCCATCGGTTGCCATCGCTTCGCCAAAGCTGATCTTAAGCATCTGGTCAGCCTGCTTGGACTTATAAACCTTGGCCTTGAAATCATCAGGATTAGGTCTTACCTTATCATCAACGGTGAAGGAGATGGTTACCTTCTCAATTTCGTTATCGGAGGTATCCTTTACGCCTTCAATTACGATTGAGTAATCGCCGTTGAGATCCTGCTTGAAGTCAATGGTGACCTTCTTGTCGCTATAATTGATCGGGCTCCTGATGATGCTCTTAATTTCCTTACCGTCCTTATCAAGAAGCGTGTAGTTGTCCCTGTCTTCAGCGGATTCTTCGTCCAGGTCTTCGTTGAACTTGATCACGATCTGAGACTGAGACTTAACCTCGATCTCCTCAACTACCGGAGGCTCTTCATCAGCTTCATACTCGATCTTGATCATCTGCTGAGTGTTCTTATTGTTCCAGTAGTCCTTGACGGCTTCCTTCATAACATAAACATATGCTACTTCGGGCATCGGATGATCTTTAGTATCGAACTCGATCTTTGTCTTGTTGCCATCAATCTCTACCTTCTTAGCAGGGTTCTTAGAGTTGGTGTGATAGTAGTATTCACCAATCTTAGAATCTGCAATATTAGCCTTGATGTCCTCGCTCCAAATCAGCGTAATTCCGCCCTTGGAAGCCTTTTCGTAACCAACTACGACAGGAGCATCATGGTCTTCAACAACAGTGAGAGTGAGCAACTTACCAACCACGCCGAAGCCAGCAAAGTCTTCGTTACCGCTCTTAACCTGAACGGTTACTTCGCCTTCCTTCAGGTTGCTGTAGAGTACAACCAGAGCCTCAGTGTAGTTGTTCTGCAGTTTTACTTCCTTGATATACAGCTTGCCGCTGTTGATGGAGAAGTTAGACTTAGTAACAGTCTTAGGATCCATCGGCTCGGAGAACACGATCTTGATGGTATCGCTTCCGATAACCGAACCGTCAACAACTGTCGGAATTTCGGTATCGATGAACTCGATGCCCTTGATGGTGGTCTTAGCCAAGGTCTTGCCATTAGCAGATTTTACGCCTTCGATGGTCAAGTCAACCTTATCCTGCTGCTTCCTGGCATCATCTGCATCGAAAGTGAGGACCACAGTCTTACCGTCATCAAGCAGATCTACGTTCTTGATGACAACCTTGTCGATCTTATAGTGATCCTTATCCTTAGCGGAATCCTCATCTACAGGCTGATTGAATTCAACCTCTACCTGAACCAGGTTGAGAGCGATTGCGCCTACAACCTCAAACTTCTCAGGTACGGCTTCAACCAGACCAGCAGCTATAGCAGCTTCCTTGGAGATGAAGCCAGCGTTGATAAGGGACTCGATGAAGCGTGTACCGTCAGCGTTCACGCCGTTCTTGCAAGCACCATAAATGATACCTGCTACATCATCACGAACGAGAGCAGCCTTCGGACCAAACTCCATAGCCTGGCTCAGAGTGATGATACCGGCATTAACAGCCTCGGATACAGCTACATCTGTACCTACCTTGTAACCCATACCGATGTTCATGAGCCATACAAGGAGTTCGGCTGCGGTCATGGACTGTGTGGGAGCAAACTTAACCTTCGGAGCAACGGAAGCGTCAACACCGGAGGTGTAGCCGTTCTTCACAGCGTACGCTACCCACTTCACGGCCCAAGCGGGAACCTGGTCCTTGTCAACAACCAGTTCGTCGAGAATCTTGGCAGCTTCTTCGTCGGACATGGCTTCTACCTCAGCCGCCTTACCAGCTGCCTTAAGAGCGAAGACAATACCTTGGGCTCTGTTCACAGAATCGCCCAGGCCATAACCTGCCATGAGTCCCAAGTCGTTGAGAACCTTAGCCTCGTTCTCATACTTGAAACCCTCAGCAAGTGCAGGAACTACCATCATGGACGCAAGCATTGCGATGACGGTAATCGCTGCGAGAATCTTCTTAAGGTTTCTCATGATGAAAATCCTCCCTTTTGTTTTTTTGGAAGCAGGCTTTCTGTTACAAAGCCGGATTACGCCTGCCTCCGTTCCTGTAATCCGACTTTGTTTTTTATTGATTCAGACAAGTCTTGCGACTTATCATGAATTCATTTGAATTATATCACCGCCAAAATAACGGGTCAACAATACCAGTAAGAGTGTAAACAAATTGTAATTTAGCCTTTGCTCCGTAATAATACATTAATCTGTCGTGCTTGAAATCGCTGTGTTTCGCTATACACGGGAGGCCTTTCCCGCTTTGCCATCCAATAAGATTCTTTACGCATGTATATTTGCTATAAAATTATCGGCTATAAAATGCAGTTAATGAAGCCCGATGCAATACGCTAAGCATGTTTATGGAACCAGCACCCATTTTATTATATTACATGTCCGGTTCAGCAACCAATATTTCCAACCTATGGACATTCAATTAAACAGGCTATTTATCTCTGTTTTCCTGCTGTCACACGCTGTGCTTTATCCCTGATTCAGATATTGCTCCTGGCAGAGGCCATTTTGTGTTTCTCCATTTCCCGGGCTGCCATGATGTTGCAGGCAAATCCAAGACCCAGCAGTACCCAGAAGATTGGAGCCACCGCAATGGAACTGTCATTGAACAGGCCTGCAACCAGGTAAGAGCATATGCTGATAAAGATGCCTGCACCATATTGAGAAATCCTCTCTGGAGCCTGATTCAAAAAACAGGCTTTGATTCCTGTGATGAAATAAACTATTAAAACAGCCAGGAAGGCAACGAGCGACAGGATGCCGGTATTGACAGCAATTTGAAGATACAGGTTATGAGGTTTGTCCACAAGCATGAGGGGCGTATTATAGGCGTTGATCTTGCCGATGTAGTCATTCTGGGGGAACACGATCGCAAAGGTATCCGGACCGGTACCCACAAAAACAGTATTTTTCAACATGGGTATTACTCTGGACCAGATATAAATTCGTGCGGAACCGACCTTTTCATATCCTCTCACATCAATGGCATCAGGCTTTTCTATCCGGTTTGTTTCATCACCGTTCAGGCCCACCAGGCGTAAATCGTCTTCATGCAATCTTATATAAAATGCTTTGCCACCGTTGCGGATCTCAAGAATATCTCCTGTTACTGTCAGCCTATAGTTTTTATATGTGCTATCACCAAACGTGATAACCGTGCCAGCATCCCCACGTGTCACGCTCGTATTCAGTTCATTATTCATTGAATCATGGAATGAAAGGGTATGATTCTCATATCTGATGTTCAGCATCTCTGTTGTGCTTTTTATCTGTACGCTGCTTCCGTTGAACGTGATATCCTCCAGATAGTAGGTTTGAGCGCTTTCCGCATTGAACCTGGAAACAGCCTCCCTGGCCAGAAAGCCTCCTGCTGCAAGAACGATCACAACCGACAGGATGACGATGAGCTTGTACCTGAAAAGATATTTCCTGAGTAAATATACGGCGGCAATGATGACACCGGCACCCAACCCGACCAGACCTGCATCGGAATCGCTCCCCACCAGGTTGACCAACAGCAGGACGGACAAAACAGCCGCCCCAACCCGCAACGCCACCCTGCGCGTCATGAAGATTGCGGTTAAGGCTATGGGCAATACCAATGCCACATAGCTTCCCATGTAGTTGGGATTGGACAGCGTTCCATAAACCATGGTACCGAAATTGAATGTCAATTCGCTTTCAGCGTATTTTGCCGGCAGAATCAGTGTTTTTCCAAAGTCCGTTTCAAAGAAATCGTGGCCGACAAGCTGGGACAGACCGATGAGGGATATAACACACGCCGAAACAAGCAAGGCATTCAGCAGGATCCGGATCTGCCTTTCCTCGCTTATCAGGTTGCAGAGAATGAGCATGTTCAGGACATAAAATAAAAGGACAAACATGCCCTCATACCTGGCCACGAATCCGGACAGGGCGATGGATGCGTATTTCGAAGTTATGGTAGACAAGATAATGAAAATGATATAGACGGCAGCTGGTACGTACAGACTAAGCCTTTTTTGAAGCTGTACGCGACCCTGGGTTATTCTGAAAACAAACAGGCACAGCCCGAAAGCTGACACAATTTTGAACCACAGGCTTTTGCAATAGGAAAGGAGGTCGGGATAGAAATCATTACCCTTCCAGTTGGCGATTTCTATGGGTTCCAAATCATCTACATGTAAAAAGACGATAAGGGGAACAACCGCTACAATGAAGATATAGGGTAAAAGATCGAAAATCGACGTTTTTTGCACCGTACGTTTCTTCTTAGCCATGGATAACCTCGTATGTTTTTTTGCTATCATTATACCATAACAGGGCAAAACGGATCGTTTACCGCAACCATTTTCCCGTGTCTTTCGGTATACTGCCCACAAACCGGCCGAGCCTCATCATGCATTGCTGTACGGTGTTATTCCGGACATAAATATTCCCGGATGATTGCCTTGGCATGGCTGATATCGCAGGTTTTAAAGATCTCCGTTTTCACCTTTGATGAACCCGGTAGGCCATGGAGATACCAGGCCACATGCTTTCTCATTTCCAGCATGGCCATCCGTTCTCCCTTGTATGCTTCCATGAGCTCATAATGCCTCAGGATGATCCGGAGCTTTTCCCGGGTCGACACGTTTGGGTTATAGGTCCCGTTCCTCAGGTAGGTTTGGATATCCTCGAAAATCCATGGATTCCCCAGGGCTCCCCTGCCCACCATGATTGCGTCGCATCCTGTCACCTCAAACATGCGGACCGCGTCTTCGGCGGACCGGATGTCCCCGTTGCCTATCACGGGAATGGACACAGCCTGTTTAACCTGGCGAATACTATCCAGATCGGCTGTTCCTGAATATTGCTGAGCGCGGGTTCTGCCATGGACCGTAACGGCGGCCGCTCCTTCCTCCTCGCAGATGGCCGCAATTTCCACAGCATTGGCGGATGCATCGTCCCATCCCTTGCGGATCTTTACCGTGACGGGCTTCCGGGAAGCCTTCACCACCTGGCGAACGATTTGTCTGACCAGTTCGGGTTTGCACATCAGGGCCGAACCCTCTCCGTTCCTGACGATTTTGGGTGCCGGACAGCCCATGTTGATATCGATCAGCGCAAAATCGGGCAGGTTTGAGAAATAGGCCGCCGCCTCAGCCATGATTTCAGGTTCATGACCGAAGATCTGGACACCGATGGGCTTCTCATCCGGGTGAGTACGGGCCAGCTCAAGGGTCTTCCTGTCGTTGTAGTGCATGGCCTTGGCGCTGATCATTTCGGTATAGACCAGTGATGCCCCTTTTTCCTTGCACAGCAGGCGGAAAGGAAGGTCGGTCACGCCCGCCATGGGTGCCAGAAAGATATTGCCGGAAAGATTCAGGTCCCCTATTTTCAATGACTCTGCCTCCAGTTGCGTTTAGGTATGTACGGCTTCATTCGCCATACGCATTATACCAGAAAATCGTAAAAAAAACCTTCTATCATTTTTCCACGATAGAAGGCAGTAATGCGTGTACATTATGACGGATAATACTGTTCAGAAGGGAAGATCCTCGTCATCCCCGCTGAACGGGTAATAACCATCCCCACTCTCAGGCTGCGGGAAATTACCAGTGTCCTGCGACACGGGTCCCGGAACAGGGTAAGAAGGCGCGCTTTCGCGGTCGCGCTTGCTGTCCGCAAAATAAACGTTTTCGCAATGGATTTCAGTCCGGAAATGCCTGTTTCCCTGTTGATCCTGCCAGTTGTTGTTCCTCAGGGTACCCTCTACCAGTACCTGCATGCCCTTCTTGAAATACCTGTTCACAAAATCGGCGGTACTTCTCCAGGCCACAATGTCGAAGAAATCGGCCGTCTGCTGACCCTCCTGCTGTCTGAAAGGACGGTTGACAGCCAGCCTGAACCGGCACACAGGGATGTTGTTCTGCGTGTAGCGCGTTTCCGGATCTGCCACAAGCCTTCCCATGAGAATAACCTTGTTCATCGTAACACCACCTGTTCCACCTGATTGGGGTGATTATTGGTCCGGCGCAGCTTGCCATCGGGC
>ENA-OWOZ01003017-OWOZ01003017.1-bioreactor-metagenome-genome-assembly--contig:-NODE-3017-length-11703-cov-3.236969_pt1 | contig 11703 bp, 11 predicted proteins | sample MGYA00238140_ERZ651804 | MGnify/ENA primary metagenome ERZ651804 (study PRJEB26910, sample SAMN07631232) | bioreactor metagenome | isolation source: Switchgrass digestor | place: USA: Dartmouth... | reverse complement strand
TGATATGTCTAATAAATTCATGAATAAAACAAATAATTTTACCGGATAAACTCTAAAAAATTTTATTTTAATTAATTAATCCTAAGGGATGCATACGGTTAAAAAAATTCAAAATACGAGATTTATACCCGGAAATACGAATTTGTACCGGAAAACTTTAATGGCAGTTAACTTAAGCACAATAATAAACTAAAAAAATGTCACAGCCTGTATTTAAAAGACATATTAGCCAAATACAAGCCATGACATTTCTCAGCTCAAACTTAATATTTACGCTCCTATATATTTTAGCTTATATATTTTAGCTTAAAGCCTCTTTATTTACCGCCCATATTTTTAGCCATATTAAGCAGTGTTTCCTTATCATTTAGAGACGGGTCCTCAATTACGGCTTCCAATAATTGATTTAAGATAACTCCCATTTCCTTTCCCGGCTTAAAACCTGCTTTTATGAGATCCTTTCCGCTTATATTCAATTCTTTGAGACTGACACACTCGTTTTTTGATATTATTTCGGTATAAAGTTTTTTTGCTTCTTCAAGTTCTTTTAACATATCATCAATGATGTCCGGATTTTTTCCGCATATATCAGCATACATCACTTCAAACAAAAGCGGCATATACTCTTTTCCGACCTTTGATGTGGCTTTTCTTATTCCTTTAGGGGTAAGAGAAAAACGGTAATCGTGCCATCTGATAAGATGAACCACCGCTTCCAATGTGTCGTTGTCAAATTTCAAATTTTTCATTATTCTTTTGGCGGTCTCAGCCCCTTTTTCCTGGTGACCGTGGAAATGATGCTGCCCGTCCTCTCCGACGGTGATTGTTCCGGGCTTTTCAATATCATGAAGCAGCATAGTCCAGCGAAGTATAGTCCTCTCCCTGGGAGCAAACCGGTTTTCTCTTATTTTTCCCGCCACAGCACTTACGGTTTTTATGGTATGCTCTCCGACAGTATAAATATGATGGATGTTTTTTTGGGGTGTTTCCATCATCCGGTCAAATTCGGGCATAATTACTTTGCTGATGCCCAGTTCGTACAAGAGTCTAAGCCTGTCTGGATTGTCCGATACCAGCAGTTTGGTTAGTTCCATTCTTATCCGTTCGGCACTGATGTTTCTAAGTAAACCTGCCTTCTCCCGAATGGCTTTTTTTGTATTTTCTTCTATCTGAAAGCCCAATTGTGCGCTAAACCGCACTGCCCGCAATATCCTTAAGGCGTCCTCTTCAAACCTTTCAGAAGCATTGCCTACGCATCTGATAACTGCATTTTTTAAATCCTCCATGCCTCCGAACAAATCCACAATTCCGCTATGGGGATTATATGCCATGGCATTAATCGTAAAATCTCTTCTCTTTAAATCTTCTTCAAGTTTTGAAGTAAAGGATACTTCCTTCGGATGACGGTAATCTTCGTATTTTCCGTCAATACGGTAGGTGGTAACCTCATAATGGTCCTTATCCAGAAGAACCGTAACCGTACCGTGCATTATGCCGGTATCTACGGTTCTTCTGAATAGTTTTTTTATCTCCTGGGGCTTGGCTGACGTTGTTATATCCCAGTCTTCCGGATCTTTTCCCAGGATCATATCACGAACGCATCCACCGACGGCATAAGCTTCGTATCCATGCTCGTTTAAGGTATTTATAATATAATGGACTTTTTCGGGAATACGAAATTCCATGGTTACCTCCCTATAAGTGCTTAGAAATAACGTATCAAAACATAAAGGGCTATAGCTTTCTAGGAAGCCATTATTAGTAAGCCTTGCCCCAATAAGCCATAACTTTTGCGGGCTTTCCACAGCATACGCAATGGTCGTCTAAATGTTCCTGCTCAAAAGGCATGCAGCGGGAAGTAGCACCGGTTTTCTCCTTAATGGTATTTTCACAGGCCTCATCCATGCACCACATAGCCTTGATAAATCCCGGTTTCTCGTTAATGATCTGTTCAAACTCTTCCATATTCCTTGCAACATAAGTATGAGCATCCCTGTGTGCCCTTGCCCTTTCAAGCATATCTGACTGCATCTTTTCAAGCACTTCTGCAGCCTTGCTTTCTATTTCATCAAGTGAAACAAATATTTTTTCTCTGGTGTCCCTTCTTACTATAACTGCCTGATTTGCCTGAATATCTTTCGGTCCTATTTCTATTCTTATAGGTATTCCGCGCATTTCCTGCTCACTGAATTTCCAGCCGGGGCTCTTGTCGGAATCATCCACTTTGACTTTAAAGTCCTTTCCTAGTCTGTCTTTAAGTTCATAAGCCTTATCAAGGACACCCTCTTTTTTCTGGTTAATAGGTATAATCATAATCTGGACAGGTGCAATTTTCGGAGGAAGCACCAGGCCGCTGTTGTCACCGTGAACCATTATAATAGCACCTATTATTCTTGTTGACATACCCCAGGATGTCTGATGTACATACTGCAATTGGTTGTTTTTATCCGTATATTGAATATCAAAGGCTCTTGCAAAGCCGTCTCCGAAGTTATGGCTGGTACCCGACTGCAATGCCTTGCCGTCATGCATCAGGGCTTCAATTGTATAGGTTTCCTTTGCTCCCGCAAATTTCTCTTTTTCGGATTTTTTACCCTTTATCATAGGAATAGCCAGTACGTTCTCACAAAAATCCGCATAAACATTCAGCATCTGAATGGTTCTTTCCTGGGCCTCTTGTGCAGTTGCATGGGCGGTATGTCCCTCCTGCCATAAAAACTCCATGGAACGTAAGAAAGGCCTTGTGGTCTTTTCCCATCTTACTACGGAACACCATTGGTTATATAATTTAGGCAGATCCCGGTATGATTGAATTATATTTGAGTAAAATTCGCAAAACAAAGTTTCAGATGTGGGCCGAACACATAATCTCTCCTGGAGAGGTTCAGCACCTCCGTGTGTAACCCAGGCAACTTCCGGTGCAAAACCTTCCACATGATCTTTTTCTTTCTGAAGCAGGCTTTCAGGTATAAACATAGGCATATAGACATTTTCCACACCGGTCTTTTTAAATTCCGCATCCAACTGCCTTTGGATATTTTCCCATATGGCATATCCGTACGGACGAAGAATCATGCAGCCTCTTACGCTGGAATACTCGACCAGTTCGGCTTTTTTTACTACGTCCGTATACCATTGGGCAAAATCTTCTTCCATTGAAGTTATCTCTTCAACCAATTTCTTTTCCTCTGCCATAGTTTTCTCTCCTTTGATTTATTTCAAATTTTATTATCCTCCATACATCAATGCTTATAATTTTATGTAATAAAAAAAGCCCTTCATCCCGCAAGGGACCGAAAGACTCGGCGGTACCACCCTTATTAGCATAATTATATGCTCTCTCTTTACCGTTAACGCCGGTTCTACGTTGTACTTGGGGATTCAAATCCTTTCGTACAAGGCTCCGAGGCCGGTTCGAAAACCATTGCATAAGAAGCTCACACCAATTGCTTCTCTCTCTGAAATGCATGTATTTTCTACTTTTCCTCTTCAACGCCGGTTTAATGTACTTAATTTTATTCCAGTTTTGCCCCTTTGTCAAGGGTATAAGACATGGGCTCCTTTTCATTCTGCATTCTTATTACCGTAATGATAATTATTAAGCCTATGGGCCCTAATATAAAGCCTGCTACTCCGAACAATTTTAAGCCTATATACATAGAAATCAAGGTATACAAAGGTTTTATCCCGATTCTGCTTCCGATCAGCTTGGGTTCCAAAACTTCACGAATGATTTGACAGATAAGATATGTTGTTATCAAAACAGCCGCAGCATAAATATTACCGTTTATTAATGTAATTATACTCCAAGGTATAAGTATCATACCGGTACCAAGAACGGGAAGGGCATCAAGCAAAGCGACCCCAAGCCCCAACAGCAAAGCATACTCATTTTTTATTAATATAAGTCCCGTTGTAATACATACCGCAACCAGTGCCATTATAAGAAGCTGTGATCTGAAATAAGCCGTTCCTGCATCGGCCAGCCTTGCGGTTACTTTGGTTAAATCTCGATATATATCCGTATTTTTATATTTGCTTTTAATCTCAGGCACTTCCTTGATAATCAAAGCAGCCGATATAAATATAATCAGTAGGATTCCAACAAAACCAACCGCTCCTATAACAATATAAAATGTTCGGGTGGTAATACCGGGGATAACATCCGTCTTTACCTTATCCACTATCCTTAGCATATGTTCATCTACGACTTTACGAACACTGCCTGCAGCCAAACCGAACACCTCATCGCAACTGTTGCAGATATTATCAAGTTTACCCGCCAGAATGCTTAAGTAAGCCGGTATGTTTCTGAAAAAATTAATGGCTTGCTTTATAAAAATATTTCCAATATAAAACAATGCGACAGATAACAGTACAAACAGTGCAATTAAAGAAACCGAACCAGCGACAATTCTAGGTATTTTAACTTTATTATATAAAAATTCGGTAACAGGCCTTACGATCCAACTTAATAAATATGCAACGATAAAAGGTAAAATAAGAGGCAAAATAAAGCGGAAACCCAAATACACACCCAGTACAATAATTGCAAGATTTATAAAAAATCTTGTTCTATCATTCATTCCCTCCCATAATTTCATATTATCACCCCTTAACGGATACTAACGGTAAAAGAGAAATATAAAATTTTAATTTCTCTTTTATCATTAGTTTTTGTTATAAGTTTTTTTATATCCTCGGGGATAATTTGAAATAAAAAGGGAATATTAACTTAATCAGAATTTATTTGAGTAATTTGCTTATTGTTTCATTAACTTAATTTACCGTTCTGATTAATATTTAGTCCTTTACAATTTCTATCTGAACAAAACATGCCTTCAAACCAGGCAAATTTTTTATATTATCAAAATTATCTACAATTATATAACTATCGTCCTGCCGTTTGACTTTTATAATTATATCCTTGTCATAAAAAACGGGCGTTTTATTATTTTCTAAAGCAAGCGTATTTTCATTTTCGGCGGAAATAAAAGAACCTGCTTTCTGATTATCATCAAATTTCAGACGGTTTGGAGATACCAGCATTTTCGGCCTATACTGGGGATTTTCATAAAAGGCTTTGGCTTCTTCCATTATTATATCGGCAATTGTCTGAGGATCGCAGTATGTGCTGTCTATAACAAGATCATAATTCGAAAAATCCATATAATTTAAATTATAAATATCCTTATATCGTATACTTTCTGTTTTTGCCCTTTCGGCAATAAGTCTTTTTGCTTCCTCAACCGAAGAATACTTTTCGACGGCCCCCCGTTGGTCGTTCATTATCCGTTCTGCGGCCACATCAAGGCTTACGGACACAAACACCTTGAAGGATTGTTCCACAAAATGCCACGCCAGCCTTGAATCAAAAATAATGTTTTTATCCTTGTTTTCCCTTGAAATTCGGGCCGTTTCATCATCAATCATGTGATCGTAACTGCGATCGCTCATCATAAGCTGATTAAGTTCCAATGTGCTTAAGTTCATCTGCCTGGCAAGCTCCCTTTGAATCTTCCCGGTAGAGTATACTTCAAAATTATATTTTTCTCCAATCAGTTTAGCTATGGTAGATTTGCCGCTTCCTAGGTTACCTGTTATTGTAATATGCATAAATTTTCCTTCCTTTAAAATCATTGATATATTAAAGTATTATATATAAAATCCTCTTTAAATACAACATGCTCAATAATTATAAATTTATATCCTTTGACTCCATTGTGATAAGCTCGGCATGAAGCATATCTACTTCATCTTTGTTGTGTGTAATTATTATAACAGTTTTCCCCCATGTCATTTTCCTTACATAATCAATTACCTGTTTTTTTAAATCAGAATCCAAGCCTTTAAAAGGTTCATCCATAATAAGGACATCATAATCGGATAAAAGCGCCCTTACTATTGCCACCCTTCGTCTCATACCTCCGCTTAATGATAAGACCGGCTTGTTTTCATAATCAGTAAGGCCTATTTCTTTTAAATTCTTATGTATAAGTTCTTTTGTAATATCCCTTCTGCAGACAAGCATTATATTTTTTACGGCATCCCAGTGTTCAATCAGTCTGTCTTCCTGAAAAACGGCAGAGATCTTCTTTCCCTCAAGGCCAAATATGTCTCCCGAATCGGCTTTTATCAGTCCCATTATAATATTGGCAAGAGTAGTTTTTCCGATTCCCGATGCCCCCATGATACAGGTAATTTTTCCGCTTCCGAATGTCATGGAGATGTTTTCAAGTACCTGCTGCCCTTTAAAACTTTTACTGATATTTACAACCTTTATATCCATGGCCCGGCCCTTTCTTAAGGTTTATTTATATTTTCATAATTGTATCCGCAGTGACGGATGATTCTTACCACAATCTTTTCAAAAAGCACGCTTATAATAATTATAACCGCTGTCCATGCGAAAAGTTCCTTAATCATCAGATAAAGTTTCGCTTCATATAAACTTAACCCGATGGAATTGGCAGGCCTTCCGATAACCTCCGCCGCAATCCCCGATTTAAAGCTAAAACCGAGACCAACCGACACCGCTGATACTAAAAAGGGTAATACCGCAGGTATATATATTGCCTTAACCTGTTTCCATCTGCCCATTCTGAATACTTTTGCCATTTCAAGCAGTTTCTCATCGGTACTTTTTAATCCGTATAGGAGATTGGAAAAAGATATGGGCACCACCATTAAAAATGATATCAGTATTGACAGGTTTTTTGAACTTATCCATACCAGAGCCAATATTATAAATGACGCCACGGGAGTCGATTTGATAATCTTCATTAGGGGTGATATTAATTCATATATAAGCCCGCTTCTATAGGAAAGGACGGCTAAAAGTGCCCCCGTAACAAACCCCAGAAAAAATCCTATTATAATCCGCAAAAATGAATTGAATATGCTAAGCCAAAAAACCGGTTTTTTGACAAGTTCAATTATAGCAAGCAGCACAGACCCGGGAGAGGGCAAAAACAATTCCTGATCTATAATAACGCAGGCCGCTTCCCATACCAATAACCAAAAGAGAAATACAAAAAATTTAGTGATATAGTTTTTTTTCTTATTTACTTTATTATCGGTATTTTGGCCTGCTTCTTTGACCATCCCTGCCCCCTCCTTTTAAACCGTTTATCCTGTCAACTCTTTTTATCTTTTTTAAATCGGCAATTTTTAACATTTCAATCTTTTATCCGGCTGTTTTGACTGTTAATCTCTTAATCTTTAAACCTGTTTATTTTCTTTAATTCGTTTATGCCTTTTTTAATAAGCCTTAAAATTTTTAACTTATAATAGCATTTAGCTGCAAATGTTTTTAATTACTTTAAATTCCTTATGTCTTAAGGAATATAGTAGAAGTCATCGACAGGCATTGCACCGCCTACGGAATTGGGATTTTGATCAAACAGGATTTTCAGGTACCTTTCAGCCATTTCTTTCATTTCCGAACCGCTTATAAATGTAATGTTACAATAGGGTATAGCTTTTTTTGCAACCGCTGCCTTAAACAGTCCAAACTTTTCTACAAGTTCTGCTGCTGCATCCACATTATCGTTAACATATTTCGTTGAATCCTGATACTCTTTCAGAAAATCTTCCACGGCCTGGGGATGATTATCAAGAAAGTCCTTATTTACAACCACAACCCCGGTTACAACCCCGTTGCCGTCGTTAAGGGCTTTCCATTCTTCGTCAATATTGATTGCTATCCGTACCTTGTCGTTATTCATCATAACGGTTGTTACATAAGGCTGCGGCAGCATAGCTATTGCGTCATCTGCTTCACTTAATATGGCTGCCACTTCGGTTGCTTCAGTTTTATATTCAATATTGACATCCTTTTCGGGATCTATTCCGTATGAGTTAAGCAGATGGTTCAGAGTATATTGAGGTGTAGTACCGTATCCGGTGGAATATATGGTCTTGCCCTTAAGATCTTCTACGGTTTCTATAGTATTGCCGGTTTCAACTATATAAAGAACTCCCAAAGTATTGATTGCGGCCAGTTTAATTTTGCCTTGAGTTTTATTATACAGCACTGAGGCCAGATTACAAGGTACCGCGGCTATATCAAATTCGCCTTTGATAAGGCCGGTACTTATTTCATCGGCTTCTCCGGCAATCGTAAAACTATAATTATGAAGAGCTTCGTTATTTTCAGCATCTTCCATCAATTTTACCATTCCTATTCCTGTCGGGCCTTTAAGAGCCGCTATTTTAATATCAGTCTTTTCTTTAACCTCTTCATTATCGGATGCGTTTTCTCCTGTTTTAATTTCTTCTTCCTTGTTATTGTCTGTTTCGACCGCGGGAGCCTGACCGTTGTTATCCTTGTTATCGTTTATATCTCCAGCCTCATTTTGGGCATTGTTGCTGTCAGGTATATCATTGGAATCTTTTTTACATCCCGTTAATATCATTGTTGCCAGTAATACCATTGAGCATATCACAAGCAAATGCTTTATTAACTTAAATTTAGACTTTATCATTTTAATCCTCCCTTTCTTATTTCTTTGAAAATATGGTCTTTACGCTGACTCCCTTTAACATGCCCAGCTTACCTGCAAGGGAACTTATCACATCCTGTTCGGCATGGAGTACAATGCTTATAATACTTATGTTTTTTTCACGGAAAGGTATTCCCATTCTGCCTATGATATGTTCTCCGTATTCATGCAGAATTTCATTTAGTTTTTGTACCGAATCCATATCCTCCACAATAATGCCGATATGGGCTATTCTTTTATCCATTTGCTTCACCTCCAAAATAAAAAACCCTATGCCTTCGGCAACTGCCGACACCGGGCATAGGGATTATCTTATTCATCCGTTAAGTAAGTTCCTTGTTCTTCGGGAGAAACCCTAAGATCAGGCTTACCATTATATCTCCTATGCCTTTCTGTCAGGAATCCCTTCTAGATCGGCATAGCCATTCTAACATTTCGTTAAATAGTTGTCAATATTAACACAATATAATTTGAAACATAATATTTTATTTTTAACCTCATGCGGCTGCAATCACACCTTGAACCGATAACCGACTCCCCAAATCGTTTCAATATATTGGGGCTTTGAAGTGTTAGTTTCGATCTTTTCCCTGATCTTCTTTATGTGAACGGTTACGGTAGCTATATCTCCGATAGATTCCATGTCCCATATCTTCCTGAACAGTTCTTCTTTGGTAAAGACACGATTGGGGTTCTCAGCCAAAAAGGTCAGCAAATCAAATTCCTTGGTGGTAAATATTTTTTCCTCGCCGTTTACAAATACCCTCCTGGCTGTTTTATCAATCTTCAAACCGCGAATCTCAATCACTTCATTTTCTTTCTGGCCTGATCCTATTAAACGTTCATATCTGGCAAGATGGGCTTTTACTCTGGCTACCAGCTCACTGGGGCTGAACGGCTTTGTTATATAATCATCGGCTCCCATACCAAGCCCCCGGATTTTATCGATATCCTCCTTCTTGGCGGAAACCATTATTACGGGAATGTTTTTTTCTTCCCTGATCCTCTTGCAAATTTCAAAACCGTCCAAATTTGGCAGCATTAAATCCAGGATTATCAGGTTGAAATTCTCCTTAAGAGCCCGTTCCACCCCGACATCTCCCGTTGTTTCAACTTCAACTTCAAAGCCGGAAAGCTCCAGATAATCTTTTTCCAACTCTGCTATAGCTATTTCATCCTCAATTATTAAGATCCTTTTCATTTTATTCCTCCTGACTTAGGATAGGTTTCCCTACTGTCTTATACCGCTTTTTTGAGCGTAAAGCTGATAGTCGTGCCTTCATGCTTTTTACTGTTAGCCCAAATCTTCCCGGAATGATCTTCAATAATCTTTTTTGCTATGGCAAGCCCAAGGCCGCTGCCTCCGGTTTTGGTACATCTTGAAGCATCCGCCCTGTAAAACCGATCGAATATATAGGGTAAATCTGCTTCATCTATTCCCATTCCGTTGTCTTCAATATCTACCTGTACAAATTCACCGCTGTCGTTTATCGTAATTTTAATGATGCCTTCAGGCTTGTCCATATACTTTACGGAATTACCGATAATATTATGGATTACCCTCTTTAACTGCTCCCCATCGGCAACCACTTTTACACCGTGAGCCACAAAATTCTCATATACCACTTTGATATTCTTGACTTCTAGCTCCAGTTTCAAATCTTCCACACAATCTTCAAAATAATCATATAGGCTTATATTTGTGAATGTATATGGAATGGTGTTGCAGTCTATTCTTGTATAAAAAGCCAGTTCATCCACCAGCATGGACATGTCATTTGCCTTCATGTATATGGTCTTTAAGTATTTCTCCTGCTTTTCTTTGGTATCAGCAACACCGTCTATCAGGCCTTCGGAATATCCTTTGATTGCTGTAAGGGGTGTCTTTAAATCATGGGAAATATTGCTTATTAATTCCTTTATATCTTCCTCATATTTAATTCTGTCTTCAATCAGCTTTTTTAATCTTAGTCTCATATTTTCAAAGTCATCGCACAGCTGACCTATCTCGTCATTTGAAAATGAAGTTACGGAATAATTCAGGTCCCCTTCTTTAATATGATGGGTTGCCACCCTTAAAACGTTAAGGGGCCTAAGAATGCTCCTGTAAATCCAGAATATCAGCAAAGAAGCGGTTAGAAACAGGATTATTATAAAAGATATTGCACTTTGTATGGCTACGGCTTTAATCTGCGGCATAAGCACGTTCAGGTCCGTTATAACATATATTGTCCCCCTGCTGCCGTCCGTAAATGCAAAATCCTGTACTTTAACCAAAAAGGGATTTTTTCCCCCCAGGTAAATTCCGCCGTCAACTTCAGTACTGCCGGTTCCGTATTCAGGAAGAAGGCCGCTTATCATTGACAGCTTTTCCTCGTCTCCCACATATATAAAATCCTTTTCCTTGCGTACCGCCAAAAATGAATGTTTTGTCTTAAGCAGACTGTTCAGTTCTTCATAATATTCGGGATCACTTAGCTTTTCGGGAATACTATGGGAATATAGCTTAATCTCATTGTATATCCCCCTGGTTATACGGTTAAAAATCTGTATTGGGTTTGTTATAACCTGTATGGTTTTGGCTTCCACATCATAAGACGAATTGATGGAATACATCTGAAAGCGTACAATGGTTCCCGCCGTAATTGAAATCAAAACCACCGGCATGGCTATCATAATAAGAAACGCAATAATTAATCTGGATTTAAGTTTCATTGAGCCACCTGTTTCTACAAACTTTCTCAGTTTAGTATATCACAGATAAACCAATCTTGCATCTTAAGGAAATATAATAATTCTAAAGTAATTATTAATTTAATTATTGCAGGTACGCTTTCAATTCCTCAGCCTTATCGGTTCTTTCCCATGTAAAATCCGCATCGTTTCTTCCGAAATGGCCGTATGCGGCAGTTTTCTTATATATAGGCCTTCTAAGATCAAGCATCTTTATAATGCCTGCAGGACGAAGATCAAAATGCTTTCTTACTATTTCAACCAATTTTTCGTCCGGTAATTTGGATGTACCAAACGTATCCACCATAACCGAAGTCGGCTCTGCCACCCCTATGGCATAAGAAAGCTGAACCTCACAGCGTCTTGCCAACCCTGCCGCTACAATATTTTTAGCCACATAACGGGCTGCATATGCCGCAGAACGATCAACTTTTGTGGGATCTTTGCCGGAAAAAGCTCCGCCTCC
>ENA-OWOZ01003014-OWOZ01003014.1-bioreactor-metagenome-genome-assembly--contig:-NODE-3014-length-11710-cov-3.269750_pt1 | contig 11710 bp, 10 predicted proteins | sample MGYA00238140_ERZ651804 | MGnify/ENA primary metagenome ERZ651804 (study PRJEB26910, sample SAMN07631232) | bioreactor metagenome | isolation source: Switchgrass digestor | place: USA: Dartmouth... | reverse complement strand
TTTCCTCACCGTTTTCATCTATAATGGGAATATAGTACTGTCCAGTGCAAAGATTTTCGTATGATTTATAGGCATTGACCAATCCGTTCCCGAATATTTCAGTTTCACCTAATACATAAGCGTTGTAGTACAGGAGAAATTTGATCTGCCCATTGGTGAGACTTCTATCTGCCCCTAATAATAATGCTGCCGCACCTGCAGCATGCTGAACAGACGCAGAAGTGCCATCTACATATATGTTCGTGTTATCCAACCTGAGGGTTTCTATAGAAACACCCGGTGCAACCAGGTCCATTTCTTCTCCATAGTTTGAGAAAGGTGCGATATCGTTATTGCTGTCTGTAGAACCTACGCACACAACCTGTGAAAAGGCCGCCGGATAATATATTTCATTGCTACCTGCATTGCCTGCAGCCGCAAATATAAGGATATTATTATCTGAAGCTTTTTTTATTGCCTCAGCAAGAATTTGTGAGTACTGACTTCCTCCAAAACTCATGGTGATTATATCAATATCATTTTCTATGGCCCAATCTACAGCCTGTAAAACACTGCTGTATCTTCCCATGCCATTGCTGTCAAGAACTTTGACTGCATATAGATCTATATCGGGAGCAACTCCAACCAGACCACTTCCATTAAGTTTTGCTGCCAAAATGCTCGCCATGGCTGTTCCATGCCCGTTGTCATCGTCATAACTGGTTACTCCTTCGACAAAAGAAATGCCACCGGCAACATATAAATCCGGATTGTCAAGGTCAATGCCTGTATCAAAAACTGCAACTTTTACACCGGCGCCGGTTATTCCCAATTCATGCAATTTATCTGCATGAATTCTTGTTATATTCCAAGGCAATTTATCTCCTGAAAAATTGTATTTTCCTGTAGTTCCTGTTTCAAGTTCCATTCCTTCCGTTACACCTGATCCGGCTTCTGCAGTTTCCTCTGATGTATCAATTGTTCCCGGATCATCAAGAACTTCATAACTATCAGTTTCAGCTCCTGTCCCATAATGATTATCTGCACAGGATACACAGTTACAATCTTCTTCGCATACACAATTTCCATTGCATGCAAGAGGATCATCAGCGCAGGAATTGCATAAGAGACAATTATATTCCGGATATTCACCATTTTGTTCTTCAAAAAAGATATTTCCCAATAACTGAACTGTTGAGTCCTCTTCGATCAATTCTATATCTTCATCCAGCAATAACTCATTATAATTGTCTGTTTCTACTTCAAAAATATAAACCCTGTTATTGCGTGTATTTTTATAATCCTTGACTTTTTTATCCTTTTTCTTTTTTTGTACCTTACCAGCAATATTCTTAACGTTGTTTTTGTACTTCACCAGCACCCTTTTTGTATTTCCTGGTTTGCCCGACTTATAGTCAGGTTTTGCAGAAAAAGAAATGATGCTCGTACATGAAATGAGCACAATTACTCCAAGTAAAGTACATAGTAATTTAAGAATTAGTCTTTTCACAAAAGAATCCTCCTTATTCTATTTTTTAAATAGTTATAACATACTGGTATTACTATTAATTAAATGTTTGAAAAGCTATACTATCCAGTATTAGAAATGTCAGTCTATGCAGCTAAAAATATTGTAAATGTATTTAATTGGAAATTCAAGAATATTACATCGACAAATTTTAATGATATTTTCCCTTTTTATATATTTTTTGACAATAAACTGCATTTATATGAAAAATTGCGGTAAAAACAAAAAGCCGCAATCCCTTAGTATAACCAAGGTTGCGGCATATTTTCGAATTGAAAGGATAATTAAACAGATTTTCTCCGCTTTATCTGATTCTTTTTGAGATAATGTCGAGATATGTAATTGCCTCTTAGTATAAAATAATCACTTGCCGGAAAGCAGTTCCAGGATACTTTTCTTGTACTCAAGAAACTCGCTGCCGAAAAGCATTTTTCGGGATCTTGGGCGGGGGAATTCTATGGGAATGTCGCCAAGTATGGTTCCGGGCCTTCCGCTCATTACAAGGACCCTGTCGGAGAGGAATATGGCTTCATCGACATCGTGGGTCACAAAAACAACTGTCTTTTTGTGTCTTTCCCAGACTTTTATCAGCCAGTCCTGCATCTGTATCCGAGTTATTTCATCCAATGCGCCGAAAGGCTCATCCAGCAGCATTATTTCGCCCTTCATAAGGTATGTCCTCAAAAGGGCCGCTCTTTGCCTCATCCCTCCTGAAAGCTGATTTGGCCTGTAGTCCTCGAAGCCCGAAAGGCCAAAGTCTTCAAGGAGGGGCTTTATGTCCTGCCTTGCTTTTTTAAGATCCCCTTTCCTTATCTCCACAGGAAGTAAGATATTGGAGGTAACGGTCCTCCAGGGCAACAGGCAATCCTTCTGCAGCATATAGCATACGGGAACCCTTGTTTTTCTTATGTCCTTCCCGCATATGGAAATATCGCCGGTGTAATCCATGTCAAGCCCTGCAATTAACTTAAGGAGCGTGCTTTTCCCGCAGCCGCTTGGGCCCAGCAGGGAAACAAACTCATTCTCCCCCACGGCAAAAGAAATGCCTGACAGCACTTCAAGGCTCCTGCCCTTATCTTCACCGGGGATATTTCCATAAAATTTGCTCAGTTCATTAATCAGAATACAATTCCCTCTGTCCATCATTTCTCCACATACTTGTTGGTAAATGCCTTTGTAACGTCAATGTTTTTTTCAATAAACCCGTTTCCAAAAAGCCAGTCACTGTAGTTTTTCCAGACTTCTTCCTTCTGCATCCCCCAGTAAGGCGCTTCGGCCTGGTACTTGCCGGCAAGGAATTTTTGGCTTTCTTTCACAAGTTCCCTGTCGATTTCAGGTACGGCTTCAATGAATATTTCGGCTGTTTCTTCCGGATTCGCAATCGCAAATTCATAACCTTTCACCGCAGCCTTCATGAAAGCCTGTACCAGTTCCTCATTTTCATTGATCAAAGTCTCACTGGTGATAATTACTGGGGTATAGTAGTCAAAAACAGGAGCTATCTTTCCCAAATCTATATAATTGAGCTCAATTCCCCTGAGTTTGGCGGCAATACCGTCCCAGCCCTCGAATATCCAGGCAAAATCAACCTGGCCGCTTTCACTTACCTGGAAGAAATCGGCCTCTCCCGTAGTCAAAATCTTTACTTTTGAGTAATCCGCGCCTGCCTGATCCATAAGGTACTTTATCGTGGCCTCTTCTATTGGCGACCCCCATCCACCGTATACCTTTCCTTCAAAATCCCTGGGGGACAGTATATTTTTCTCCTTCAAAGAGGCAAATCCGGAAGTATTGTGCTGTATAACAGCGGCTATGGAAACCACGGGAATATCCTGGGATCTTGCGAAAGTCACGCTTTCCTGGTAGCTGAAGCCAAATTGCGCCGTTCCGGATGCAACCAGAGTGTCGGAAGTAAGTTCCGACGGCTGGATTATCTCGACATCGAGCCCCTGCTCCTTGAAAAAGCCCTTATGCTTTGCGACATAAATTCCGGTATGGTTGGTATTAGGCGTCCAGTCCAGGACAAAAGTGACCTTCCGGAGTTTTTCCTCATTTTCAGGTGACTGGCTGGGACTATCTGAAGGATTGTTCCTTTCAGGGCCTGGCAAATTGCAGGCGTTCAGAAGCACTGCAATAATCAATGCAAATATTATAACTGCTGATTTCCTGATTAATGCAATCAATTTCATGCTACCACCTTTTCCTAATCGATATTTATTTTCTTCATGATAATCTTTTCAATTATCTCGACAACCTTGTAGACCGCAAGGCTCAAAATCACTATTACAAGGATATCCGCAAACAGCACGGCGGTTCTGAAGCTTGACATGGCACGGGTCATGAATATGCCAAGTCCCAATTTGGCACCTACCCATTCGGATATCACCGCTGCCATTATGCTGTAGGTTGCGGAAATTTTGATCCCCGAAAACAGCGAAGGAATTGCCCGGGGTATCCTCAATACACAGAAAGATTTCCACCTGCCCGCACCCATGACCTTCAGGAGCTCATCCATGCTCCTGTCGGTCTCGACAAGGCCCTGGGTAAAAGTAACCGCCACCGGGAAAAAACAGACCAGCACAACCAGGATTATCTTGGGCAGAATTCCGAACCCGAACCATATCGCAAAAAGTGGGGCCAGGACAATGGTAGGGATGGTCTGGGATATTACAAACACAGGATATAAAGCCCTTCTTACAGGTTCATAATATCCCATGGCAATTCCGCAGAAAATCCCGAACAATACTGCCAGAAAGAAACCGGCCAATGCCTCGCCGAGGGTAACTACGGCATGGGAAAAAATCAGATGCCGTTCCTTTATTAACGCCTCCGCTATTCTTGCCGGCGTCGGAAGTATATATTCCGGGATGTCTGCCGCAGGAACCATCAACTGCCATAATACCAGCAAAAAAATTATTAGGCCCGCGGGCAAAATGTCAAAACCGTTGCTGTTCCTTTTGTGTTCTGTATTTTCCGATTTTTTCATCTATTGTTACGCCTTTCACGCTGTAATCAATTTTGACTATCGAAATGACGCGCTGGGCTCCCTCGCTGACACAAATCTCCTGGGCCTTTTTAACTATATCCAGGAGCTCCTCCAGTTCACCTTCCATGGTGGTTTCCATTGGCCCCACTTCATACTTTACCCCGCTTTCGGCAATCATTTCGATTACCTTGTCAACTACGGGATAAACACGTTCCTGGGGCACTACCGGCAATACCTGCAGGCTTACATTGGACCTGGGCATTATCTTCACTCCCTTCTTTTCTCCGGGGATTGATGCGATCTGACCGTTTTACAGACCTGAACTGAGCAGTTTGACTTGAAAAAAGCTGCCCAACATAGGCAGCTTAAATCTCCGGTGTTAAGCATTCCCTACGCTGGCATTACCCAGATCAGGTGTAAGATGGTCGGAGTTCACAACTCCCTCTCAGCCGGTCTACCGGCTCCCATATGCTTATTATTCAGTTTTTGCGGCAAAATCATGACTTTGCGATACAGGCACAAAATCTGTACAAATTTTGGAGTTACAATAATTTTAATGTTTCTTTATATCCGTGTCAAGACGAGAAAAAACGACTACCGGCATTTGAATTTAAGAGGAACAGTTCCGGAAAGTGAAAGGGAACTTCCGGTTACGGTGCAGTCATAGCAAAGTACATGCACGCCTTCTTTGCAGGCATTTTCCACCGCTTCGGCAAAAGCAGGATGCATTTTCCTGTTTGGTGAAAAACATGTAACCCCTTTCATCTGAACTATAAATACCAGGTATGCCTCAAATCCATCGTTTTTGGCCCTTATAAGTTCCTCCACGTGCCTTACTCCCCTCTCGGTCGGGGCATCAGGGAAAAGGGCAGTCCCGTCAATTTCCAGGGTTACCCCTTTTACCTCGATCAGCGCTTTTTGGGTTCCGGATTCAAGGTAAAAATCAAACCTGGAGGCACCATACTGGTATTCTGATTTTATCACAGAAAAACTCTCAAACTCCGGAAGATGCAAGGTACCGCATTTCAAAGCCTCCATCAGGACATAATTCGGGGCCGTGCTGTCTATGTTGACCAGGATATCGCCCTTTGCAACCGCAATCAACGAATATGGTGTCTTCCTGTTAATATTTTCTGATTTCTGCAGAAAGACAGTCGCTCCGGGGACAAGAAGCTCGGACAACCTCCCTGTATTCCTGACATGGACGGCGGTTTCCTCTCCGTCTATGTCGCAGTATGCTATGAAACGGTTTTTCCTGTATATGAATTTTGCTTCGCGAATATTGTTGTAAACCATTGCTTTTCCTCAGTTATTTCGGCATTTGCCTTTAATACTTCCACAAGAAAAAAACCTGCTATACAATAGCAGGACAAGGGCAAGATTATATTCATTATAATATTTCCGGCTTCGCTAAGCAAGAACAGGCTGTATTTGTCTTCCCATAAGCGCATGCTCTATGGTAGGCACAATAAGCTCAAATTTTGCTACCAGCGAAGAAGGTTTCTTTTCAGGATCATCCTGGCGGAACGGAACAAAATAAACGTTTTTCGTGTTAAGTAAAATGCCAAGGTTTTTCGCGTTTGCCGCCAGACCGTCATTGGTCGATATGGCAATCACCACAGGGATTTGATTCCTGAGATTTGCCTTGGCGGCCATAGTCACAGGGGTGTCGGTTATGCCGTTTGCGATTTTTGCAAGGGTATTCCCGGTGCATGGAGCAATTACAAGCAGGTCAAGATACTTTTTAGGCCCCATGGGTTCTGCCTGGACAATGGCTTCAACACAGGGTCTGCCTGTTATCATCTCAATTTTTGATCTGATATCCGCAGCCTTGCCGAAACGTGTATCGGTTTTAGCAACGCTTTCGGAGATTATAGGTGTTATATTTGCTCCCAGAAATGCAAGTCTCTCCATTTCCTTCAACACGGTGGAAATGGTGCAGAAGGAACCGGTTACTGCAAATCCGATGTTTTTACCCTTCACATCCATCAATATCCGCCCCTTTCCTCATCAATGATGTTATAAATTGTCTTGCGGATTATGTCACCTGCAGTCAGGGGCGCTACTTTACCCGGCAGGCCGAGAGCCCAGTTAAATTTGATTTTAAGTTCCCTGGCCGCTTCAAAATCGATGCCGCCCGGCGCTGACGCAAGATCCAGCAGATAACAGTCTGTCCTTGCCTTTTTCAGTATTTCTTTGGTGATTACCAAAGCAGGTACGGTATTGACAACGACATCCATATCCCCGATATATCTGTCAATCTGGGAAACAGGAACGGGTTTAAAGCCCTGCGCCTCTATCCAGGCAAGGTCAGAAAATTTTCTTGCCGCCACCCACACATCTGTGCCAAAGCCGTTGAGCATCCTGGACAGAATCTTTCCGATTCTGCCGTAGCCAACAATAAGTACGGTACTGTCCTTCAAGGTTTTGGGAAGTTCCTGCAGGAGAATGGACACCGCGCCCTCAGCGGTGGGCACGGCATTTAAGACCGCCATTTCTTCCCGCTTGATGATATCTATGCACTTCACGTTTTTCTGATTTAGCTGTTCAATTGTGCTTTGGGATATTACACCGGCAATTAAAACAGAATTTTCAGGGATTTTCTCCAGGAGCCTTGAAAACTTCAGTTTTTCTTCAGAAAGGGGCATATTGACGTATTCTTTATCTGACAAAAATGGTATACCGCCGACAATTATCTGTGCCCCGTCAAGAACCGAGTCGACAGACTGGCTTTTCCTTGCCCATGTATTCCCGCTCCTGTCAAACCCATATATTTTAACGCAATGGTAATCCTTTTTCAGTAACTCAGCAAGATAAAGGTTTCGCATATCCCCGCCAATGACAGCAAATTTCCTTCTGTCCATCATTTAGCCTCCCCCAGAATTGTCAACATTACATATTATGAAATCGGTTGTCTGGGTGTGTGTGCCAGGATACGCCAAAAACCGCATAAAAAAAGTACTGCAAAGGCAGTACCCGATATAACTTGTTCCTTTATAATATCCTTATAATATTAAGTTCTTACGGCTATTCAAAATAGCTGTCCATACCGGCTTCAGACAAAGGTACTCCGCCAAGGACCGCTATTCCCATATATTTTCCGTCAAAAACCCATCGGGCGATGTCCATGATTTCTTCTATTTTGACTTTCTCAATATCCTTTGAAATATCTGCGGTGGAATTGACCACCCCCGTTATTACCTTGGCTTTGCCAATGGCCACCATCTGGGCTGTAGTGCTTTCAAGTCCCAAAATATAATTGCCTTTCAACTGGTTTTTGCTTCTGACAAATTCAGCTTCGGATATGCCCTGTTTCAACAATTTTTCTATTTCCCTGCATATCTCGGAAATAACCTTCTGGGCGCTGGCAGGATTTGTCGCGGCATAAATTGTAAACATGCCGCAATCCCTGAATGAGCTTGGAAACGAATAAACCGAATAGGCCAGGCCGGATTCTTCGCGGATTTTCTGAAACAATCTTGAGCTTACGCTTCCTCCGACAATGTTGTTCAGTATCATAAGCGCATAGTTACGCTTATCTTTCATCGGAAACCCCCTGAAACCCACGCACAGATGGGTTTGCTCGGTGGCTTTCTCCTTGAAGATATAATGACTTTTAAATTTGGGCTGCTCAGGATAAAAACGGCAATAATTCCTAGGTTTCCAGGAACCGAATTTCCTCTGCAACAGATCTATCAGGTAATCCTTTTCAAAATTGCCTACAACCGAAATCACGCAATTATCGGGGATGTAGTGATCTTCCATGTATTCCAGAATTGTTTCCCGGGTTATATTGGCAACAAATTTTTTGGTTCCCAGTATTGGGTACCCTAACGGGCCATCACTCCATACCCCTTCAGTCAGAATATCGTTGACCAGTTCCTCAGGGTCGTCCTCATACATGCTTATTTCTTCAAATATAACTGATTTTTCCCTTTCTATATGCTCCTCGTCGAAAAGCGAGTTAAAGAGCATATCCGAAAGAACATCAACCGCTATATCTATATCAGAATCCAAAGTGCTCGTATAAAAGCACGTACAGTCTTTTGAAGTAAACGCGTTTATTTGTCCGCCAATATTGTCAATTTCACCTGCTATATCCCTTGCAGTCCGGTTTTTTGTTCCTTTGAACAACATATGTTCTATAAAATGTGATACACCGTTGTTGCTTGCCGTTTCATTTCTTGAGCCTGAACCTATCCAAATCCCCAAAGAAACTGATTTAAGATGACTGAGACGGTTGTATACAATGGTCAGATTATTGTCCAAATGGATTTCATCGTACAAGTTCATACCCGCCTTAAAAAGTCATTTAACATAAATAACGACGGGAGAGTTTCCCGTCGTTTGATAAATATACAGTTTCGCTTATATGATACCAAACTCTCCCCTGAATTTCAACATGGACACATACTCCCTGATTTCGCTGATTACTTCACTGATTATGTTTCTTTTTTCAACCTTTCCGGTATATGTGCCATCGGCCTTATTAACCTGTATATATTGCTGAAGAACGTATTGCCTTGCCCCTTTGATGCATCTGGAAATATCAAGCAGGTCAAGCTCGGTAAGATCGGGAACATAAGTTGTTCTGAATTCGTATTCAATTTTGTTTTTCAGGAGAATTCCGATACTTCTTTGGATTTTTTTGGTATCAACCCTGGAACAGCATATTCTGCTGTAATTTTCAAGGGAAGCTTTGATATCCATAGCCACATAGTCCACAAGCCGGTATTCTGTCAGCTCATCCAATACGTCCGGATTTGTACCGTTGGTATCAAGCTTTACGCAATAACCCATTTGCTTAACCTTTTCGATGAAACCGACAAGATCCTTCTGCAGCGTTGGCTCACCGCCCGTAATTACCACTCCGTCAAGAAACTGCCTTCTTTTCACAAGAAAATTCAGTACCTCGTCTTCATTTAACAAACCGGATACATTTTCAGGCCTTATAATCCGGCGATTATGGCAATAGCTGCAGTTCATGTTGCAGCCACAGGTAAAAATGACAGCCGAAATCTTATTGGGATAATCAATAAGAGAGGTTTTCTGAAATCCGGCAATCAGCATCATTACACCTGACCCATATTATCTTATCGAAAATTTGTTTATCCGACTTTTTCCCTGAGCACAAAATTCCTGCGCTCCCGGTATTCTTCCTTCTTGCCGGCATTGAAATTGGCAACAGGTCTTAAATAACCGACGACTCTGGACCATACTTCGGTTTCTTCCCCGCATTCAGGGCAGGTAAAATGTTCTCCTTTTATGTAGCCGTGGGTATTGCAAACTGAAAAAGTAGGCGTTATGGAGATATAAGGCATCCTGTAATTCTCAAAGATACGTCTTATCAGATTCTTGCACGTTTCGACCTCATTGATGCTTTCACCCAGGTAAAGATGAAGAACCGTTCCGCCCGTGTAAAGGGACTGAAGCTCATCCTGAAGATCCAGGCATTCGAAAATATCGTCGGTGAATCCCACAGGGAGCTGGGTTGAATTTGTATAATACGGGACATCAGTGCCTGCTGTAATAATATCCGGATAGCGTTCCCTGTCTATCCTGGCAAGACGGTATGAGGTTCCCTCCGCGGGAGTGGCTTCAAGGTTATAGAAATTACCGGTTTCCTTCTGGAACTCGACCATGATATCCCTGAGAAAATGCATGATCTCTATCGCAAAGGCCTGTCCCTCTTTTGTGGTTATGTCCTTGCCCATGAAATTCAGCAAGGCTTCATTCATTCCGACTATTCCGATGGTAGAGAAATGATTGTACCAGTAGTATCCAAACCTCTGTTTCACACCCCTGAGATAATGGGTCGAATAAGGGTAAAGCCCCTTTTCCGATTGTTGCTCAATAATTTTTCTTTTGATTTCAAGGGAGGTTTTTCCTATTTTTGCAATCTCATATAACCTTTCTTTAAATTCTTCATTTGTTTTGCTAAGATATCCGATTCTGGGCAGGTTTATCGTAAATACTCCGATGGAGCCGGTGAGAGGATTGCTTCCAAATAATCCTCCTCCCCTCTTTCTCAGCTCGCTTGTATCCAGGCGCAGCCTGCAGCACATGGAAACGGCATCTTCAGGAGACAGATCCGAATTTACATAGTTGGCGAAATACGGGATGCCGTATTTGCATGTAATTTTCATAAATCCTTCCACTGCAGGGCTGTCCCAGTCAAAATCTTTTGTAATATTTATTGTGGGTATGGGAAAAGTGAATACCCTGCCTTTCGCGTCGCCTTCCAGCATGACTTCGCAGAAGGCTATGTTGAATATATCCATTTCGGCCTGGAAATCGCCGTATTTGTCATTTGTATATTTGCCGCCTATAATAACCGGTTCATCCCTGAGTATTTCAGGAACCTTTATATCAAAGGTCAGATTGGAAAAGGGGCATTGGAAACCAACCCTTGTCGGAACGTTAATGTTGAAGATAAATTCCTGGAGGCACTGTTTTACCTCCTCGTAACTTAAGCCGTCATACCTGATAAACGGAGCACAGTATGTGTCAAAACTCGACCATGCCTGAGCTCCGGCTGTTTCACCCTGAGTAGTGAAGGTTGAATTTACTATCTGGCCCAGAAAACTTCTCAAATGTTTTGCAGGTCTGCTTTCCACTTTGCCCGGAACACCGCCGAAGCCGTCCAGAAGCAGTTGCCTTAAATCCCAGCCTGCGCAGTAAGGGCCAAAAAAACCCATATCGTGGATATGACAGTCTCCGGATATATGGGCATTTCTTACTTCCTCAGGATAAATCTCATGCAGCCAGTAGTTCTTTGTGAATATTTCTCTTATGTAATTGTTAAGCCCGTTTATGCTCTTTTGTGAATTTGCGTTCTCATGTATTTTCCAGTCCCTGTCACCCAAATAGTCGCTGAACATATTGATGGTAGCGCTGATGAGTGCGTTCATTTCCCTGGTTCTCTTGCGTTGTTCCCGGTAAAGAATATACGCTTTTGCAGTTTTGGCATGTCCGTTCTCTATAAGTACATATTCCACAAGATCCTGGATCTGTTCCACCTCAGGAATTTGTCTTTTGTATTTCTCGTTAGCCAAAGCCACAACCTGGCCGGCAAGCTTGCGGGCGAGTTCAAAATCACTTCCTCCGCAGGCCAAGGCAGCTTTGTATATGGCAGACGCGATTTTTTCCGGCGTAAATTCCTGGATGGTCCCATCCCTCTTGCGTATCTTTTCAATCATCAGGATTGCCTCCTGCTT
>ENA-OWOZ01003012-OWOZ01003012.1-bioreactor-metagenome-genome-assembly--contig:-NODE-3012-length-11714-cov-2.965369_pt1 | contig 11714 bp, 10 predicted proteins | sample MGYA00238140_ERZ651804 | MGnify/ENA primary metagenome ERZ651804 (study PRJEB26910, sample SAMN07631232) | bioreactor metagenome | isolation source: Switchgrass digestor | place: USA: Dartmouth... | reverse complement strand
TTTTTTTTTCAAGCAGAAGACGGCATACGAGATCACTGTGTGACTGGAGTTCAGACGTGTGCTCTTCCGATCTAAACGGCGTGGGGAAGCCCGGTGATCACCAGGGAAATCATCGAGGGCATAGCCAGGTCCGGTTTTAAGACCGTAAGGGTCCCGGTGGCCTGGTCCAACCTGATGGAGGCCGATTATACCATCCATGAAGGCTTAATGAACCGGGTGGAGGAAGTGGTAGGCTACATACTGGAGAACAATATGTATGCAATCATCAATATCCATTACGACGGCGGATGGTTTGCAAAATTCTCGACCGATTACGATGAAGCGATGAAAAAGTATAGATCCATCTGGAAGCAGGTAAGTGAAAGGTTCAAGAATTATTCCGATTATCTGATCTTTGAATCCCTGAATGAAGAGGGATGCTGGGACGATATTTGGAACAGGTGGAGCGGGAATAATGAGTCCAAGCCAAAGGCCTATGGAATTTTAAACAACATCAATCAGGAATTTGTGAACATAGTCCGGGCTTCCGGAAGCAATAATACAAAAAGGCACTTGTTAATCGCAGGCTATGCCACGGATATCGACCTGACCTGTGACCCGGAATTTAAAATGCCGGAGGATCCTGCCGGCAGGCTTATTGTTTCTGTGCACTACTATACTCCGCCCACCTTTTGCATATTATCGGAAGATGCCGACTGGGGGAAGGCAGCGGCAACATGGGGAACGGAAGAGGAAGTTTTGCAGCTGAAAACCAACTTTGAAAAAATGAAAAGGAACTTTGTTGATAAAGGAATTCCTGTGATTGTAGGGGAGTATGGTGCGACTACAAAAAACAAAGAGAGGGCAAGTGTGGTAAAATTCCTCACGATGGTTTGCCAAACCGCCTATGAAATGAACATGTGTCCCATCCTCTGGGACACTCCGGGGGGATTTTACAATAGGTATACCTGTAGCTTTGATGACAAGGAACTCTTAGAGTCTTTTCAAAGGATCGCTTCTTCCAGATAAAAAGCCTGTGGAGTAGATGCAGAAGGCTGGTCCTTTTCAGGGGACCGCTAATGATAAAGGCAGGAAAGCAGCAGAAAAAAAGGGAGGTTGAGAGCATGTCAAGTCAAGATCATGACAGGGAGGACTATCTGGAATATCCATTCCGGGATCCCAGTCTTCCCCTGGAGACCAGGGTCAATGACCTTTTGTCAAGGCTGACATTGGAGGAAAAGATCGGGCAGATGGTTGTGGTCGGTCTTGAAGGATACAATGTGGACGAGAAGGCCAGAAAGATGATAGAAGACTACAAAATAGGAGGATTTGTCCTTTTTGGCAGGAACATAAAAGATTCCGGCCAACTGCTGGAGCTTACCAATTCTTTAAAGGAAGTCAACCGGAAGAACAAGATTCCGCTGTTTATTTCAGTGGATGAAGAAGGGGGAAGGGTAACCAGAATGCCGGAGGAGCTTAAGAAGCTTCCTGCGGCCGGAGTTATCGGAAAGACCGGTGATGAAAGCTATTCCTTTGAAGTGGGCAGAACCATAGCCGGAGAGATAAAAGCCCTGGGGTTTAATATGAACTTTGCTCCCGTATTGGATATAAACAGCAACCCAAAAAATCCTGTCATAGGGGACAGAGCCTTCGGTTCTGAGCCGGAGGTGGTAACCAGGCTCGGAGTTCAGGCCATGAAGGGCATTCAGTCGGAAGATATTATACCGGTGGTGAAGCATTTCCCCGGTCATGGGGATACCTCCACCGATTCCCATGTGGGTCTGCCAAGAGTTGATAATGGTTTGGACAGGCTAAAGAGCTTTGAACTGCTTCCTTTTAAAAAGGCCATAGAAAACGGAGCAGACGCGGTTATGGTGGCGCATATTTTGCTTCCTGAAATTGACCCGGATTATCCATCGTCCCTTTCGGAAATTGTCATTAACGACATTTTAAGAGAGGATTGCGGTTTTGACGGAGTCGTATTTACCGATGATATAACTATGGGTGCGATAACGGAAAATTATGATATAGGTGATGCAGCCGTCAAATCCGTATCTGCCGGAGCTGACATTGTTCTTGTCTGCCATGGGTATGACAGGGAAGAAGCCGTAATAAACGCTTTGAAATCTGCCGTATCAAAGGGTGATATCCGGGAGGAGAGGCTGGATGAGAGCCTTTACAGGATATTGAAACTTAAAGAAAAGTATGGTTTGGCCGATGACAGGATAGATTCGGTCAATATTGAAGAAATAAATAGCAGAATTGACGCGGTGCTGCGCTAAATTTCGGAAAGCGTGAAGGAAAGATTCAATAAATACTCAAAGAAGGATCAATGAAGATCAAATAAAACACGGCGAAAACTCAATGAAAGCTAAAGGAAGGCTAATATGAAACCCATATGAAACTCATATGCAGCTAATATGAAAGCTGAATGGAAATGCTGCTGCGTCTTACGGTGTAATATGGTTTGCCGGTAAAAATCCTGCCATATAAACATAGCTTTAAATCTAGGATTTCAATAAAATGTAAAATTGTTACTAAGTTGACACCACATGCTATATGTGGTAACATGATACTGTAGGCACTTTGCTTCTGGCAAGGTGCCTACAGTGTTTTTTATGAAAATGCCATTTTATGTATGAAACTGCATGAAAAAGCCTGAAAATTCAGCTAATTTTATTTTAAGGTGGGGAGGGCTAATTGATGGGGAAAAAGATTTGCCTTACAAGAGCAATGTTCGAAAAAGTTCTGGAGCATCTTATAAGGCTGGAAGAGAACAAAAACAGGCTTATTGATGAATACTACCCGGAGATAGGTGATGAACGTGATAAGTTTATCGATTTTCTATCTGAGTATGTAAATAAGATTGACGGGGTGGTTGAAGACATGAGAATAGCGGACGAAGCGGATAATGAGTTCCCATTTGTTATTATAGGGAGTGAAGTAGAGATACATGATGTCGATGAAAATGAGGTTTTCAGATACAAATTGGTGACTCCCTATGAAAGAGATATAGCAAATGGCCACATTTCTTTTTTATCTCCCATGGGAAAATCCCTCCTCTTGAAAAAGAAGGGAGAAGATGTTTCTGTAAAAACCCCGAGCGGAATATACAGATACAGAATCAAAAAAATTGAAGTAGTATAATGCCGCATAAAGTAGTATAATATACCATCGTAATGGGGTATAAAAGCAGTGCACTGTATTTATTGAACAAATGTGGTTACCCTATTGCTTGATGAGAAAATTAATCAAAACTACTACAATTGCTTGCGGGTGTTAAAATGGCAGATACAGTATACATAACAGGACATAAAAATCCCGATACCGATTCCATATGCGGGCGATCGCCTATGCGGAGTTAAAAAGAAAACTAGGCATAAATGCAATCCCTGTCCGCTTGGGGGATATAAACAAAGAGACAGAATTTGTGCTGGAATATTTTAACATACCAGCGCCTGAATATCTGGCAACCGTGAGGACGCAATTGTCCGACCTGGATATCGACATAATAAGTCCTGCATGGCCGGAGGTCTCGATAAAAACAGCATGGACAATCATGAAAAAAAATAATGTTAAAGTGATTCCGGTGGTTGATGAGAATGAGAAGTTCCTGGGATTGGTGACTACGTCCGACATAACCAAGAAGTACATGGACATGTTGGAAAATGACATAATCGCTTACAGCAAGACTCCTTTAATGAATATCGTTGAAACATTAAATGCGAAATTGATATGCGGAAGCCAGAAGGACTTTAATACAACGGGAAGAGTAGTAATACCGGCAATGAATCCGGAAGAGATGGGGGCCTTTGTTTCCAAAGGAGACATAGTCATTGACGGCAGCAAAAAGGAAACCCAGATAAAAGCAATTGAACTGGGCGCAAACTGCCTCATTGTAACCTATAATGGCTCCGTTGATGAAGAGGTCGTGGAGCTTGCCCGTAAAAATAAGTGTATTCTGATGATTGCCCCTGGGGATACTTTTACGACGGCAAGGCTGATAAATCAAAGCATTCCGGTGGGATATGTCATGACCAGCACTAATGTGGTCAGCTTTAACATCAATGATTTTGTCGACGACATAAAGGATGAAATGCTGAGGACCAGGTTCAGAAGCTACCCTGTGCTGGATGACGAACAGAAGGTCAGGGGTTTCATATCAAGATACCATCTTATATCACGGAAAAGGAAAAAGATAATTCTGGTGGACCATAACGAAAGGTCCCAGACCGTCGATGGGATAGAGCAGGCGGAGATTTTGGAGATTATCGACCACCACAGGATTGGAGATATACAGACCGGTTATCCGGTATATTTTAAAAACGAACCTGTGGGAAGTACATCTACCATAATAACAAATCTGTACTTTGACAAAGGCATACGGCCTAGTAAAAATATAGCGGGAATATTATGCGCCGCTATAATATCCGATACCATCAAATTCAAATCGCCCACCTGCACTCCGATGGATATTAACACAGCTCAAAAGCTGTCGGAGATAGCGGAACTTGACATTGACCGGTTTGCCTCCGAGATGTTCAGGAGGGGTTCGTCCTTAAGAGGAAAGAGTCTTGAGAAGATTCTGTACAACGATTTTAAAGAAGTACGGCTTGGCAAGTTTAAATTCGGCGTGGGACAGATAAATGCATCGGACAGGGAAAGCCTTTCGGAAATAAAGGATGATCTCATCAAATATATGAATGATATCTGCACCTTTAAGGATTATGATTTGCTGATACTTCTGGTGACAGACATAATCAATGTGGGTTCCGAGGTTTTATTTGCAGGCAGGGAAAAGAGCATAGCCCAGAAGGCATTTAATGTCGGTGCCGGGGAAGACAGCGTTTACTTAAACGGCGTTGTTTCCAGAAAAATGCAGATCATACCTCAACTGGCTGCAGCAGTCCAGTGATCCATACCCCACTTTTATGATTGTAAATCCTTCGCCTTTAACTTATAATACAGTTATATCAAATGTAAATGTTGGCTTAATATAATTTATGAGGTGCCTCATGGAAAAAGAAAAAAGGCAGAGGATATGGGAACTGGATTTTTTAAGGGGCATAGCCCTTATCATGATGATATATTTTCATGTCATATATGATATGAAGGATATATATGGTTATGATGTCGTCTATAGCTATGGAATCAATTACTGGATCGGGAAAATATCGGCATCAATGTTTATTTTGATCTCCGGCGTAAGCTCTACCCTTAGCCGCAGCAATGTAAAAAGGGGCTTAAGGGTTCTTGCTGCCGGGATGGCAATAACTCTCATTACCTATCTTTATGACCCGGAGTTTATTATAAAGTTTGGGATACTTCACTTTTTGGGAATAAGCATGCTGCTGTATCCTTTGTTTCAAAAAATGCGCTGGGAAGCACTGGCTGCGATCGGAACTGCAGTCATAATAGTCGGAAAGGTTCTGGAAAGAATTAATGCTCCCAATGATTATTTCTTTGCTTTTGGATTGACAAGCAGCAGCTTTTTTTCCTCTGATTATTATCCCTTGCTGCCTTGGTTCGGACTGTTTCTTTATGGGGTTTTGCTGGGAAAACTCCTGTACTCCCAAAGAAAAAGCCTATTCGGATTTTCTCTTAAAGATAACATAATAAGCAGCGCCGGAAGGCATACATTGGCAATCTATTTGATCCACCAACCAGTGATAATCGCCGTATTGTCCTTAATAAACCGGCTGGCGGGAAAATAACCGCCGGGAGTAAACCTTTGTTTATTTTCTTTGTTTTACATTACATGAAAAAAAATTGAACAAAAATGCTGAAATTTTCGTCCCATTATGTTAACATAAAATATGTTATGGTAATTATTAAAAGCTGAATCCTCTTTTTTAAGAGGTACGGAGGAACCAACTGTTTTTAGGGGTTAATCCATAATGGTAACTGGAAAGATGTGTACTGTTACATATATGATGTTATTAACATCAGACTGCGGTATGATCTTTGATATTTGATTAACAGCATTGTACACCTGTTTTCAGTTATCCGGCATGGTAGGGGTAATCCTATTTACCGAACCCGTCAGCTAACTTCGGAAGCTAATAATAGGAGGTTACGATGCATATTTTAAAAAAGGTACTGGCAGGTACCATGGTACTATCTTTTGCTTTAAGCTTACATACGGACGCTTTACATGCGGAAAACGGAAATAAGGAAACAGCAAAAGAAGAATCCCTCGTAGTTCTTGCCCAATCTGCAAATAATTCAGCAAAAGTATTGTCAACTTTTCTCAAAGGAACAGAATTCATAGCTTCAGGAAATTCTGGATCATGGATAAATGCTACATATGAAGGCGACGGCAGCCGGATTGGGGAGGATTTTGTATCGGAGCTGGCAGTCGCAGTAAACAGCAAAACTGAAATTAAAGAAATAGCCATAGTAAATACAGATGTCCTCAATATCAGAAAAGAGGCGAGTACCTCTTCTCCTGTAACCGGACAGCTTAAAAGGGGAGAGAAAGTAGGCATATTAGGCAGTTCGGGAAACTGGAGGAGAATAAAGACCTCTGGGGGAACCGTCGGATGGGTATATTATGAATACCTGTCGGACAAAGCGGCAGAATCAACAGCTAGTACTTTAGCTGCGACTGCCGCCCAGGAAAGCAAAGAAGACGCTGCTACAGGTACGGCATATGTTACTGCCGACGTACTTAATTTGAGGAGTGACGCAAGCACTGCCGCATCGATAAAAGGAAAGCTGAAGCAAGGGGAAAAGGTGAGTGTATTAGGCACTTCCGGAGATTGGACAAAGGTAAAGACATCTGGGGGAACGACAGGATGGGTTTATTCCGAATATATTACGAATAAGGCACCCGTTACCTCGAGAGGCACCGCAGCAGCTAGAACTGACAAGGCATCGGATTCCTTATCCAAAGGGGAAAAGATCGTCGAATACGCCAAAAAATTCCTTGGTGTACCTTATATATGGGGTGGAACCACTCCCAAAGGTTTTGACTGCTCAGGCCTTGTATATTATGTATACAAACAGTTTGGAATAAATTTGCCAAGGACATCCAAGGAGCAGGCAACCAAAGGAACTACGGTCAGAAAATCGGATTTGAAGCCGGGAGACCTGATGTTCTTTGACACAAGCGGTGCAAACAACGGGGTTGTTACTCATGTGGGCATATACATAGGAAACGGAAAATTTATTCATGCTTCCAACCCAAAATCGGATGTTAAGATCACCAATGTAAATGACAGCTTTTATGTAAAAGCTTATATAAAGTCCAAAAGAGTGCTTTAATATTTAGCGATGGGAGTTTATCTACGAGGGCAGAAACGAATGGTACCATGACCGGGCAAATACCGGCAATCGTACGAAACAAAAAGTTTAAAAAGAGAGAAATTTGTCATTATGATAGATTTCTCTCTTTTTAATTTGATATAAAGCATTAACAACACCCAATGTTTATTGTATAATAGATAGAAATATTTATAGGAATATTATTGACAGAGAGGGAGATGCATTTTATTATATTAAACATATAGGTATAGTTGGAATTACATATGAATATCATGTAAGAAAGAATACCAATTAATTTTCTAAAAACTGATAATAGCTGTGAAAAGATTAAAAACAGGGAAAACCGATAATTTTAAGGGGTGTATATAATGCAGGTTTATGATAAATTTGAAAAATTGAAAGAGAATCTGAAAAACATGGGCAGTGTTGCGGTAGCATTTTCCGGAGGTGTCGATAGCACCTTTCTATTGAAAACAGCTTATGACGTATTGGGGGATAATGCCGTGGCCGTCACAGCCACCTCGTCCACTTATCCGGAAAGGGAATTCAAGGAAGCCGTAGCCTTCGCAAAGGAACTGGGGGTAAGGCACATAGTAATTTCATCGGAAGAGCTGGAGATTGAAGGTTTTAAGGAAAATCCCGTGAACAGGTGCTACTTCTGTAAGAACGAACTGTTTACCAAGATATGGGAAATAGCCAAGCAGAACAACATAAAATATGTGTTGGACGGTTCCAATTATGATGACCTTGGAGACTACAGACCCGGTATGCAGGCTATCAAAGAACTGGGGGTTGTAAGCCCTCTTAAAGAAGCCATGCTGACCAAAGAGGAAATAAGGAAGCTTTCAAAGGAAATGAATCTGCCTACCTGGGACAAACCTTCCTTTGCTTGTCTTTCATCAAGGTTCCCTTATGGCCAGGAGATAACAAAAGAGAAGCTGGAAATGGTGGATAAGGCAGAGCAATTCTTGCTGGATCTGGGATTTAAGCAGGTTAGAGTTCGCCATCATGGTGATATAGCAAGGATTGAGGTATCCAGAAGCGAGCGGGAAAAATTCTATAACGGGGAACTTATGGATAAGGTCTATGAGGAATTCAAAAAGATAGGGTTCAGATATACTGCCCTTGACCTTAAAGGCTACAGAACAGGAAGCATGAATGAAACCTTAGACATAAAGTCTGATAGCGGGAAGTAGATGCAAAGTGGATAAAAGTATTATAGTTCAGATATACATATTGGATAAAAGGGGTTGAAGTGGGTTGATAGAGATAAGAAATCTGAGTAAAAGTTACAATACTCAGAATGGCAGAGTAAACGCTCTGAATAATATAAATCTTACCATCAGCGACGGAGAGATATTTGGCATAATAGGCCTGAGCGGAGCTGGCAAATCTTCCCTCGTCAGGTGTATAAACATGCTTGAAGTGCCTGATTCGGGAGAGGTTGTCGTAAACGGCAAGGACGTGACGAAGCTTAAATCCGCCGAGCTGCGAGAGGTAAGGAAAAAGATAGGGATGATCTTCCAACACTTTAACCTCCTTATGAATTCGACGGTTTACGATAACATAGCCTTCCCATTGAGAATATCCAAAATACCGGAATCAGAAATAAAAAAAAGAGTGGATCATTTGCTGGAAGTGGTGGAATTGACGGAAAAAAGGAATGTCTATCCGGCCCAGCTGTCCGGAGGTCAGAAGCAAAGGGTGGGAATAGCCAGATCCCTGGCCAACAATCCGGACATTATCCTGTCAGATGAAGCCACATCAGCACTGGACCCTACCACCACCGATTCCATATTGAAGCTTTTAAAGAACATTAATCAACAGTTTGGCATAACCATCGTGGTTATCACCCATGAGATGAATGTAATAAAAAAGCTCTGCGACAAGGTAGCCGTCATGGAAAACGGTATAATAGTGGAATACGGTTCGGTGATAGATGTTTTTTCCAATCCCAGGACGCTGACTTCTAAAAAGTTTTTGAAGGATATGATGGCTGAACTTCCTGACGGAATCCTTTCGGACAGAGATTCCCATGGAGACGAAATATTAAGGGCATCTTTCGTAGGAAGCATTACCGGTGAACCTGTAATTTCCCAAATGGTCAAGAAATTCAACATAGATGCCAACATAATAGCCGGAAATATAGAAAATATACAAAATACCCAGGTGGGGAACCTGCTTATAAAGCTTTCCGGTGACAGGGAGAGCATAATTGCAGCAGAAAATTATCTGACTGAGAATAACGTGAGAATTGAGGTGCTGACGGAAAATGTCATCTGATAGTGAACAATTATGGGAATATGCTGAATATTTGCTGGACTTGATATTGCCAGCCATTGGGGAAACTCTTTATATGGTCTTTTTCTCAACACTTTTTTCGGTAATACTGGGTTTTATCCTGGGTGTGATACTTGTAATAACAGATACGGGGCATATATGGGAAAAACCCCGTTTAAACAATATATTGGGCTCCATTGTCAATATCACCCGCTCCATACCCTTTATAATACTGATAATAGCATTGTTTCCCCTTTCAAGGTTGATTGTCGGAACTACAATCGGCTCAACGGCTGCAATTGTACCGCTTTCCATAGCCGCTGCACCTTTTGTCGCCAGGATAATAGAGTCATCCTTAAGGGAAGTTGATTGGGGTGTAATAGAAGCCTCCCTGTCGGTAGGTGCCACCATACCCCAGGTGATATTCAAGGTTATGATACCGGAAGCCATGCCATCGCTGATATTGGACATAACCACCACGGTTATAAGCATACTGGGATATTCAGCCATGGCCGGAGCTATTGGCGCAGGAGGCCTGGGGGATGTAGCCGTAAGATATGGCTATCAGAGGTTTCAGAATGATGTATTGGTTGCGACCATAATTGTACTTATTATATTGGTTCAAATTATCCAAGCCGCAGGCAACGCACTTTCAAAGAAATTTGACAAGAGATGAGGACACATCTCAAAAATGTTTATATCAGCAATTCAAACCAATACAAACCGGTGCTTGCATAGAACTGCCAATATCATAATCTGCAAAGGTTTGCAGATATGAGTCGGCATATGTTGTTGCATCTTGATGAGTATTTGTTATTTCAGTAAACAGCACCAGATAAATACATATATGGGATGATATGCCTTCGCCTTAAAATATTATTACATAAGTGTGTAGAGAAAAAGCATCATTGTTAATTTATCACGATATTTAATAATGGCAATTTCGCCAATTTTAAATATAAATTTCAGGGCTGTAGTTAAGGGTGCCCAAATTATTAAACTAAAATTAAAGGAGTGAATTGAATGAAGAAAATATTAGTTGCTTTGTCGATTATTATGGCAATTTCTGTATTTGCCTTTTCTGGTTGCACTTCCGGAAATTCAGGGAAGAAAACCAAGCTGGTGGTAGGTGCCAGTCCTACTCCCCATGCACTTATTCTTAAAGAAATCCAACCGATTCTTGAGGAGAAGGGTATTGAGCTGGAGATAAAGGAAATGACTGATTATGTGACACCAAACACAGCGCTTAATGATAAGCAGCTGGATGCCAACTTCTTCCAGCACACGCCTTACATGGAAAACTTTGCAAAGGAAAACAATATGGAGCTGGTGGTTGCCGCAGAAGTCCATATAGAGCCGATGGGCGCTTATTCCGAAAAAATAAAGTCGGTGGATGAACTGCAAGACGGAGCCATTGTAGCTATACCTAACGATCCGACAAATGAAGGAAGGGCACTTATATTGCTCCAAAAGCAGGGCCTCATCAAACTGAAGGATGAGGATGAACTTATCCAGACACCAAAGGATATCGTTGAAAATCCGAAAAATCTCCAGTTCAAAGAACTGGAAGCTGCACAGCTCCCAAGAGTCCTGCCGGATGTGGATCTGGCTGTTATAAACACCAACTATGCTTTGGATGGCGGCCTCGATCCCATTAAGGATTCAATATTCATGGAGGACAAGGATTCCCCATTCCCCAATGTACTTGTAGTAAGGCCTGATAACAAAGATGATCCGGCAATAAAGGAGCTGGCAAAAGCTCTTAATTCCGAAACTGTAAGGAAATTCCTTAAAGAAAATTTCGGGGATTCAACTATTCCTGCATTCTAATATATAAATAGAAATATTTGCTCCAAATCATCAAGTAGTCAAAAAAAACTATCCCGGGAAGCACTACTCCCTGGATAGTTTTTTTTAACATCAAGGCTGATTTACAGGACGCCGTAATTCAAAAAGAACTGTGGGTGGAATTATTCCTCTCAATGGATGAAATTGTCGGTCATTTAAAACGAAAACACTATAGTGTATATATAAAGTTTTTAGTTTAATAATAAGGATGTCGCTAAAAAGCTTGTGTTATTTGCCATAGAAAGAATAGGGGTTTTCAAATTACCAAAGCAATGCAAAACATGAATGAAAAGCATGACATGATGCTAAAAGAGAGGAAAGGCATCAGGAGGTATGCAATA
>ENA-OWOZ01003010-OWOZ01003010.1-bioreactor-metagenome-genome-assembly--contig:-NODE-3010-length-11716-cov-6.206117_pt1 | contig 11716 bp, 18 predicted proteins | sample MGYA00238140_ERZ651804 | MGnify/ENA primary metagenome ERZ651804 (study PRJEB26910, sample SAMN07631232) | bioreactor metagenome | isolation source: Switchgrass digestor | place: USA: Dartmouth... | reverse complement strand
TAGTTTTTCAATCTCGCTTTTTAGATTGTTTACATCAACTCCCTCAAATTCTTTCAGAGCCGCCTGAGCTGTTTCTAGCTGAGACTTGTAATTCTCTCTTTCTGCCTCGATTTTTGCAAACTTATCGCGCTCTCTCTGGATGTCCTTGCCATTCTCGGCCATGATTGCGTTAATCTGCTCGTCATTAAGTCCTAATTCCTTCAAAAATTCAGTTTTCATATTATCCTCTCCTTTATAAGTTGTTTTAGGTGTGTAACTAACCACCAAAGAGCCGACTGTTTAAGGTCTAATCAGCTGACCATAAAAAATAAGCCGTAGCAATACGGCTTAATCATCCTTATGAATTGTTCGGTAAGCAGCGTCTATGAGTTTTAATACCGCGCAAATACCAGTTGTATACAGAAATGTAATAGGCATATCCAATTTCAGGCCTAATATAAATATTAAAATATAAGCCATCTTTACCTCCTTGCATAAAAATAATACCGTTTACGATCTTGTGTTACTCAATTATTTTAATTCCATATTCCTCAGCGCACGCGCGCTCAATCCGACACCCTCTTGCTTCTTGCCAACCTGGTACAAAATATGCAACATCGGCTTTTGCCAGATACTCTATTGACCGTGCTAGATATTCAAGCGGCTTAGCATCAGGTTTAAAGTCATCGAAAAAAGTATCAAGCACTTCTACCTCTTCGCCAAGAATCTCTTTTGCCTCATTAATCGCCATGTTTCTTTCATGAAGAATTTCTTCATCTGTTTTTCCTCTCATAGGTTGAGAAATAAATAATTTTTTCAACTTATCATATCCTCCTTAAACCATCCATATAAACTCTTTCCATTTCTTGAGGAAGTCCCATTTTCTTTGAAAAGTCTGTATATTCAGCCATTGACGCCCTATATTTTGCTTGTGCCGCTATTATTTCATCTTCGTTTGCTCCGCCTTCCTTCAACAGTTTTATTTGTCTTCGTAATGCCCTCATTTTTGTTTCAAGGTATCTTTGCCGCTGTGTTGCCTCGTATGTAGTATATTCTTTACCTTTATATTTCTTCGGAGTATTTTCCTTGGCGTTCATTCTGTCAAGTTCTTCATCTGTCCATTGCCTGACAGATACACCAGGTATAAACGGCCAATAGCTATGATAGCAATTCCATCCACACAGCCCCGGACCTGTACCGAGACCGCATACATCTACAAGCTGTTGTCTTGTATAAACTCTGCCTTGCCAAACCTGATGTGTTGGCCTTGCTGTCGCATGCCATGATACCTCGAAATATTCCGTTCCTAATTGTTGGGCGTTAAAGTCGTTTATGTGTTGCACAACCTGGTTTACTCCGGTCATTAATGCACGCCTGGCAGCAACTTCAATCCGGTTATGCCATCCACTAGGATAATCAACTGTTCTTAAACCACTTTTAGTTAATTCAGCTACGGTCTTCTTAAGCGTAACATTATAATCAAATGTTCCAGATGTTACCTCAAAGACAGCCTTATCAAGCACACTATGTAGATATTGCGATAGTGGAGTGTATACCGTTTTTCCGCCCATCTCAATGGCAAATCCCATTGTTTGAGTTATGTTTACTAACTCTTCTTTGGTCTGCGCTATAGCTGATTGTATGAGTTGTTGTAATTCAAGGTTTTCTTTAAAAGGAATGAGCCCTTTGCCAACTGCATCATAAAGCTTTTTATCCCTTACATATCCTGCCTGAATAACATCCTCATATAATCTGTCAATCTCTTTATCTGCCAGCTGTAAGGCTTGCTGGATATGCTTCTTGATTTCTTCGGTGCTTTTACCCATTTGCACTAATCTATATATCTGCCAGTCAGCAGATCTGGTAATTTCATCATTTATTTTGATTCGGCGGATGATATCCTGCATTACCCTTATTTCGAGCTCAGACATAATACGTTCGAGTTCTACTGGCATTCGTTCGAGTTCGGAAGGTGTGAACATCTGTTATCACCTACCTATCAAATAAACTAGTCCAAATAAATAGTGGAGTGTTTGGTCTTGTATATAGGTTATTTTGTTGTATCTTGCCTTAAGAGGGTCAATAATTAAATGAGATATAAATATTATTGCAAGTTGCCAACTTAAGCCGAATACAAGCAAAAAAGGTACGCAATATAAGGCACAATGAACAAAAAGATGATACCAATTTTTGCCCTTGGTGCTTGCAATAAAGTCAGACTGAAGAACATAGTCGCCAATTAAATGACAGAATACTATGTAAATTAATATAATCATCATCCTCCTTACTCAATCACATCTGCTTGCTCCGGTATTTTGCTTTTTGCTGTTTCTTCATCTTCCCCGTACCATTTCATACGATATTCCCAAAGTGGCATTACACCCATAGCAACATCCTGCCGGTCTTGCTGACGTTCGGTTTCTTCGTCCGTGAGAATGCTATCCTTAAAGTCACATATAAATTCATAACCGCTTGTTGTAAGTCCGTTATAAAATGCCAGTGCGTCAACCAAATCAGATAAGCAATCTTTCAGGTTGCTCTGTATGGCTGTAACCGTGTTATATTTGCGTTTCTTTGCTGCCTTTACTTCTGTGGCTGTCTTTTCCACGTATGCCGGATTGGATAAATCTCCGTACGCAAGGCCGACGGCAAATTCTATGTTCCTCTTGTATTCTTCTAGGCCTTTGATTATGGACTGTTCCCTAAATTCAGGTGAGAATACCTCGAACAGCTCTTTGCCGTTTCCCATTTCTACGTCAACAGCACGATATAATCTTTTGTTGAGCTTGGGTAATTTCCAATCACCTGTATTCTTATTAAGTTTCATTGCTGTGGCGTCTACGTGTACCGCACGTTCACCTGATTCAAATTCCCAGTCTAACCTTGCAAATTGTATGTCGGCCTTTTTAATTAAGTCTTTGGCGGCATCAAAAATTGACACGCCGTTATATGACCCATCAATGGTATTCTTAATCGGGTTGCGATAGTACCCAAAATCAGGTTTAAAGAATGGATATGTAACTTCTGGGATAAGATTAGCCCAGTCACTTACTTCTGTCAGGCTTACCTCCACACCGAGGGAATTGATGTTTTTTGAATGATAAGCCTTATTTATAATTGTAAGCCCATTTTTGTCTACGGTGTGATATTCAAAACGCCTATAAATATCATCTTTGGCAATCTGTTTTGTCTCAACAAAAATAACTTTTGTTAATCTGCCCTGACTGTTAAATTCCAATGGGATGTAATTGCCTTGCGTGACACATTCGACCTTATCTCCACCTAATGGCTTAATAATAAATGATCCAAGGGCTAGTCCGCTTTGCAAATCCTCATTTAAATCCCGGATAGCAGATTGATATATCTTGTCCAACTTCTCAACCGTAACCTTGCTTGTCATTTCATTTAAGGCAACATTGGCAAATTCTTTGACTATCCCCTGTTCTAACCTCAATGAGTGAACTATATCGTTTACCCAAGGAGCTTCGCCTTTATACATCTTCTCCCAAAGTTCAATTCGTTCTATCATTTCATCTGAGATTGCCGGGTCTATATCAAAAACTTGCTTTATGGTTTTAACAGGAAACATACGCCTTACCACATCCTTTACAAATTTAACGATGCGTTCAAACATTACTGCCCCCTCCGTTTCCATACCGGATTCATGGCATATCTAACTGCGTCTATAGCATGATTATTTTTATCAGGATAACCGCTTATGATATTACCTTCTTTGTCTCTCTCGTATTCATAATTTAAAAATTCTTCTGCTGTATAAGGGCATCTTCTGTTATCTATAATGATTTCACTTAATGATTGCAACCACTTCATGGAATAATCAACGCTTCCGGGGCCTTTTTCGGCCCCTCTTGCTAATAATCCGTATGCTTTATAATCGCTTACTGATTTTTGCTCAGCACTGTCGCAGGTGATTAAGTCATTTTCAGTTATACCTAATTCCCTAAGTTTATTTGCTGTCTCTTGGTTGGATTGTTTCCAGCATCTATATTCCATGAAGATATACAATTTATGCCTTGCCGAATCATAATGCATACGGCTGAAATGATACGGGTCAGGGTACCAGCCCCAGTCAACGCCATTATATATTCGGTCAAACTCTTTAATTTCTGCGTCTGTAATTTCTCTTATAGTAACATTATCGAATATATTTCCGCCTGTACCATTGGCTACGCCTAGATATTCATTTTCATAAGCTGTAGGATTGACTTCCTTTAAGAATTCTGCTTCGTCTATAAATGGTTTACCAAGCCATTCTTTTGGCACGTCTAAATATGTGCTTGGTATTACTAATCTCGTAACCTTTGGTACCTTGATATATTTGTTAGCCCAGTTATTTGCGCTCTTAGGAGGGTTAAATGACTTAAATACCCATGCTTTTTCGCCGCCACGGATAACTGATTGCTCGATTTTTCGTACAGCTTCCTCGCCCTGGAATTGGTCCAATTCCTCAAACCATAATATACCGATATATCCAAACGGCACTTTAATAGATTTTATCTTTCCCGGATCATCCGTACCGCGGAAATATATCTTTTGGCCTGTGCTTTTTCGGGTAATCTCCAGGGGACTAACCGTACAATAAAATTCATCTTCCAGTCCCAGCGCTTCGATGGCCCATTGCATCTGTGCATATACAGATGTCCTAAGAGTGTCGGCAACCTGACGTACTATTACGGCATGTATTTCTTCGTTTTTCATCAGTAAATCAATAATTTGTAAGCTGATGAAAGAAGATTTTGTAGAGCCACGACCGCCAGGAAAAACATATTCAATATGCTCCCTGTTCTGTATATCAAAAGCCACTGGTGCGAACTTTGGAATAATCATTGTCGCCGGAATACCTGTATAGCGAACACCCTCGGAACTTATGTCGGGCTCTATTTTCTTTTGTTCAAGCTCAAGCTTTTTGTTCTCATATTCAACTCTGTGTTTATCCAGAGGATTCATCATAAAGTAATTAGCAAGCCAATCCAAGGCCTTTTGTCTGTCCTCAAGTTTTATTTTGGTGCCATTTCTGCCTTGAGAAACCTCACATATTAGCCCACCATCAACCTGGTTACTGTCCTTAAATTTAATCTTATTGACCTTTGTTTTGAGATACTCTTTTTCGCCGGTTTCTTCATTTTCTATTTTAATTGGACCAAATTCTCCAATCACTATCTCTTCCTCTTCGCCGAATTCCACGAAGTCAGTCATATCAGCAAAAGCAATTTTCATATAGCGCTCGACTATGTCATCCTCACTGAGCATTATGGCCTGTTTCTTAAGCTCCTTGAGCCGTTGAATTTCATTTCTGACTGTAGTTTTCTGTAGTAATTGATACCCTATTGAGCTTGCATTGTCTTTTGAATATCCTGCTTTAATAGCTGCAAGTGTGGCATTAAAATTTTTAATGTAATATATGCAAAAAAGCCTTTGCTTTTCGGTTAAATCGGGATTTTCAATCTCTGATTCAGCCTCAACAGTAACATGCTTTGTATTATCGCTCTTGTTATTCTTTTCCTTATTGGAACGCTCTGTTTCTTTTTGGAGTGTTCCATTTAATTTCTGTTCCCATTTATCTTTACTTTTCCATCCTCGGACTGTACCATCTGGTACACCAAGTTGGTCGGCAATCTCAATCAGGTCTATGTTCCCGTTATGTTCTTTATAAATCTCAAATGCTTTGTCTCTATTTGGATCTCTCGCTTTAGGCACATCACCTCACCTGCCTATTGTGTTTGTTTTGTAAATAATAAAAGCACCTACCGAAGCAGGTGCTCTTTGTAGGAGGACTATGGTCTTGCGGCTACACTTTTATGGTATTAATATACCATATTGGTTTGTGACATGCTGTGACACTTTTATTTTATTCCATCTTTTTTTAATCGCCTGTAATATATCTGTCTTACAGCATCGTATGTGTAGCCATCTCCTATCTCTTTTGCTATATCATAAAAACTCAAATTGGATACGCACCGCAAAAATATAACCTGTCTTGCTATGCTGTCATCAATGCTATTTATGTATTCGATTATCTTTTTTCTCTGGAGCTGTATTTCTGCCAATTTTCCCTTTATGATAGCTTCAATTTCGGCTATCTCTGTTGCTATATTACCTACCTTATCCGATATACCACCGCCAAACGGCATCCCGGTTATCTGTGGGCTTTTGACTAGGGATTGACATTGTAGCCTGTCTAATTCTCTCTGCCACATCTTTATTTCTTTGTTGAGATAATATATTTGTTTAAGTTCCTCTTTAGTCAATTAATCACCGCCTCTTTAATTTCTCTGGTAGATTTATCTTGTCGGCTTTTCGCTGTAGCATCTTCCATAATTGATAATATGTATATGTCGTCGCCACGCCAGAACCGTGACACAGCACAAAATCAGGATAAAACGCTGTTACATACGATTTGTGCGGAAAATCCTTGCTTGATATGACTTGTCCATGTTTAATCTTGCGCATTGCTTCCCGGCGCATATCTTCTGCTGTTAGGTTTGGTTCATTACTCAATCTATCGCTTGTTATAAATATCGCTGCCATTGTCATTCTCCTCCTTGTTGATTTGCAATAAGCACATGATTGTTATACCGATAAAAGTTCCGGCTATTATTCCGATCCAAAACATATACATCCTCCTTTACTTTGACTTTAACGCTTCTTCCGCAGCTTCACGCGTGAGAAATACCGTTTTGCCAAATTTGTCGGTCATGCCAATCGAGAATATGCTTTCAAACACTTCTTTGTACTCGCAATCTCCAAACAAACATGGTTCTTCGGCATACATATCACGGCACATATCACAGTTCTGCCCAATTACCCATACTCGCGTTCCCACCTTACACGGCAGCACCACCATCCGCCCGTCTGCTTTAGCTTGGGCGAGGGATTGGACTTCTTCCGGTGTCATTTGGCTGTCCTCATATGCGGCAAGACGTCTGCTAATCTCCATCAGTATCCCCGCTTCCGCTTCACCGCCACTATACAAGCACTCAGCCAAGTCCAAAATGTTATACATGCCCTCTGGGTCATTTGGGTTATGGTATACTATTTCATTCTCGGGTTCGATACATATATCTGTTTTTATCGTCAACCTCTCAAACATCTTCCTTCCCTCCTATCGCCTTGTCTATTTCTGCAAGAGTTTGTTCAATTTCATCCTGTAATGTTGTAGGTTTTGGGCAATCGCATCCGCTTACCAGCCTTTCCTCTTTGCCATAGCAGTTTTCGATACTGTGGCACTTGCCATCCCTGTATCCACAGCAATCCGTCTTATCTATTGTGCAGACTTGCTCGGTCTTGCCGGATACAGCAGCTATGATATTGCTGTCAAGCTCAAAGTCTTTGCCATCACAGTCCATTGTTCTGCTGTGGCCTTTGTAGCACCATAGCTCTCCAGCATCCATAGCAGAGTTGTTACAGTATTTGCATCTGTTGTCGTCAGTAGATAGATATTTATGTAGCCTGTCTATCACTGTGCTGCCTCCTCTCTGTAAGGCTCCGGCAGCGGCATCCATGCTATTACTTCTCTGCCTATGTCCTGTTCTATTTTGTTATTACAGCATACAGGCATCTTAAACTCTCCACGATAAAACCTAAGTATCTTTGCGTAAGTTAAATCAAACTCTGGCAGGTATTCTCCTTTACTCCACTCGTGGTATGTAACAAGATAATGTCCGTTCTCTTCTGGTAATCTCTCTGATACTGGTATCCATCCATTGGTTAGTTGATGTTGCAATAATTTCGTAATATCATCACATAAGTCTGCTACATCAAATACGTTAAGTATTAATAACAGCTCTTTTGTGTGCCCTTGCATGTGTTGAAAATATTCATCCGGGGATTCTACTAAATCTGCAAAATGTTTAAACTCCTTAATGACTTCAATAGCCTTTTCAATCTCTTTCTTATTCATCCTCATTCCTCCAATCTATTGCTTGTCCGCAATTCCAACAATGTTCTGGGTCTATCTCGCTATCTATCTCTACCCCACCCATTAAGTCAAGACCGCAACATGGACATAAAATCGCATCGTTCTGCAGGTTCCATTCTGGTTTCTTTGGTATCTGCTTTTCTAGTGCCGATATAGCAATTTCTATGGCTTCATCATACTTTCCAAGATGAAATCTTATGCAATCACAAGTAGTAAGTAAATCTTCTAAATACCCAATAGCATTGTGCTTATTCATCCTTGACAGCTCCTTTCACAATTTCAATGGCTTTTTTCCGTATCTATTACATAGTTGTCCTCATCACTAACCACATCATAAACGTATCTTTCGCATTCTTTTAACTGTTCCAGAACCTTGCCCGCATCAAAGGCTGTGGGCTGGTCGTCAATTACTCTTAATATTTCAACCTCGATCACTCCTTATAAAAACTCCATTAACTGCCGCTGCTGATATTTCCTACTCTCCAGCTCTTGCTGAAATATAGTCCTTTGCATATTAGGTGCTAACTTATCCCTGAAGCCTTCGACGTACTCTTTCTTAATTTCAAAGCCATAAGATATCCGGCCTAATTCTTCTGCTGCCAGCAATGTTACTCCGCTGCCTGCCACCGGATCAATCACTATGTCACCAATGTCAGTAAACAATTCAATAAGCATTTTTATAACGTGAATACTTTTCTGTGTTGGATGGATTTTATATGTCTTGGTGTCGCGTTCGTATGAATAGCAGTAGTTCTCTGGTAAATCTATTCCATTAAAAACCATCTGACCATTATTTCTAAACTTAGGCAGCTTATTACGGTACATCAGGACCGCATATTCACAGTTGCCAACGATTTTCATGTTGGCTTTAAGGACCTGAGCCGAGTAGTTCTTGCGAAATACAAGCGGTATGTAATGGTTAAACCCGTACTTCTTGCCTTGCTCAATTAACATAAATTGCTGCTCGTATTCGCAAAAAACTATCATGCAACCTGCTTGTCCTGCTTCCTTTGGCTCCTTCTTTAACATGGTTGACACAAAGTGCATGAATTCCGGAACTCTAAAATTCTCGTCAGTATCAAAGAAGGTTTTACCTGCCAGCTCGCTCTCGCCGTTTTTATTATCTCCGTCCTTATACCACTGTGGATTGCTGGCATATGCATCCTTGCCTATGTTGTAAGGTATGTCTGCTATGATAAGCTGGGCCTTGGGGATGTTATATCTCTTGAAATTTTGAAAGTGATCTCTGTATAGGTGCATGTTGCCGATATGTACTTCCATAATTGCCTCCTATGCAAACTTTAATTGTTGTTGGGTAGCATCTGCCGGAATATTGCCATGAGTACCGCTCTTACAATGCTGTTGCCTGCTTGTTTATATAATTGAGTGTTACTATTTACGGCAGCAGCTTTGTCATAGTCTTTATCAGGAAAATCCATCAACCGCCATGTCTCTCTTGGTGTTAGTTTACGGATTTGATATGTTGGCTCTATCAACAAATTATCTTTCTGCACTGTTGTAAGCGTATTGCTTATACCATCATCTCTAGGTTGTAATTCTGTCATGTTGTGTCTGCTTTCCTTGACGGCTCCGTTTTCATAAGCCTTTATAATTGCTTTTCCGTACTCTGTTCGCTTATTGCAGAGAATAGCCGGCTCTAATACTAAATTATCCTTTTGCACGCTCGTCAATGTATTACATATCCCTTGTGCATTAGGCTCGAGCCTCTGTTCTACATAATTACCAGGTGTTCTGTCGGATGGGTTCTGTGGGTTTCTTCCTCGGGATGCTACAATCATTGGCGGTTCCTTGTAGTGTGTTGCTAATATTGTCATAGCTAAACCGTCAGCACTATATACCCCACCTTTTTGATGTTCATTCACATTTCCAACCTGTTTAACTTGTGGCACAACTATCTTTGGTTGCCTATCCCCGCCGCTACAAGTATTAAGTGTTGGACTTATGCCATCCGCTGAATACACTCTGCCTGTCTGCGGGTTATCCCATGTGCTTTCAGTTTCGTAATTGCCTATCTGTTTGACTTCGTTAATTACCGCGCCTCCTACTCCTTGATGATTGCTTATTCCCCTGTCCTGTTTTGCCGTGATGCAGCTTGATATGTCAGTTACTTTTGGATTATTTATTGATAAGTCAGTGCACACAAGCTGCCTACGACGTTTATCAATAAAATCATCCACTGTAGTTCCTTTCCAGTAGTTCGCATCAAGGCAATAAGAGATTTCCTGCGTTTTTTGTAGCTGTCCACTCTCAATGAGCTGCTCAATCAGTTTCTGTGCCTTTTCCGAGTTTATAAAAAACTTCTCGTCAACTTCATCCTCCAGGTAGTCTTTCATGGTTTTGGTCAACGGTATTGGTTGCGGAAATTTATAATTCCATTGTCCGAGTAAACTAACCATGAAGCATCTTTCCCGATTCTGCGCCACTCCGTAATCCTTGGCATTGAGTATGTCAACATAGTTTGTGTACCCTTTGCTTTCAAGAAAGTCCTGCCACAAATGAAAATCTTTTATATTAGCATCTGATATTACCTGTGGCACATTCTCCATGAGTAGTACCTGTGGGAGTTCTTTAACCTCATTTAATAACCGCTCAACTTCCCAAAGTAAGCCCGACCTTGTTCCACTTCCCTTGGCCATACCTTGCATTTTCCCGGCCACTGATAAATCTTGACAAGGGAAAGAATATGTTAGTATGTAGCAATATTTATCAGTGTCGGTTATGCCTAGATCTTCACCTTTGATATCCCGAATATCTATTGTCGGGAAGTTGGTACCGTGAATTGCGTTATAGCTTGCTATGGCGTATTTATCAAATTCGACTACTCGGTAGTGCTCAAAATTAACTCCAAGATCTCTTAATGCCATAGCTTGACTGCCAACTCCGGCAAAGAGTTCTATTAAGCGGACTGGTTTATCAATTTTGAAAGTGGGATACATAATTTCAAACAATGTCATTTGTCCGTCAGGTATGCAATCAAACATTAACTCACCTTCCTTGCCCTATATCTCCGTATTGCTGCCGGGCTCCGCAAAGCCTTAAGTGCCAGCTTGCGCCACTTATCCCATCTTTCCGGGAAGTCAGGATCCATCTGTATAGGCTTTTCACGTTCATATGGCGGCCGTATTTGCGGTTTTTCGCTGTCTGCGGTTATGTACCCGACATTCACAAAGCGGTATTTTTTGCCGTTGTTGTTGTAGTTATATCCTGTGGCTGCATATCTATTTATGCGTTGCGTGTCGCATCCGGTACGCTCTGACGCTTCTCTACATGTTACCGCGGACAATATTTTTATTTCTTCTTCGTAAACATCATATAAATTTACTTTTCCTCCGCCCCCTCTAATCATATTTTGTCACCACCTTATAACCGGTCAGTTGTTGTATTTCATGCAACAGCTCCGCATGGACCGAATTATCCGGATCAAAATCGCTGTAAACATCAATATCCCTGCCTACATCATCATAATTAGCCATAAGTCCGTTCCAGTTTAGGTCATAGCGCATTCCAAAAGCCCCGCAGCTGCTATCAGTAAACGTGCCTTGGATACCACGAAACAAAAATGTGTACTTAGGCTGATCATAGCCTCCGCCATCATACGCTTTGTCCGGATCGTAATAAGGGTTGGTCTGCTCTATTTTTATAACTTTAAAATTACTCACTTAAATCCCTCCTTAATAATTTCTTTTCCAGCTCCGCATAATCCTGTTGGCTATAAGGCCTTTGCGGATGCTGGTTGAATTTGTTTTGCTTTGGCTGTCCTGTGGGTTTTTCTCTTTT
>ENA-OWOZ01003005-OWOZ01003005.1-bioreactor-metagenome-genome-assembly--contig:-NODE-3005-length-11747-cov-3.227506_pt1 | contig 11747 bp, 14 predicted proteins | sample MGYA00238140_ERZ651804 | MGnify/ENA primary metagenome ERZ651804 (study PRJEB26910, sample SAMN07631232) | bioreactor metagenome | isolation source: Switchgrass digestor | place: USA: Dartmouth... | reverse complement strand
CATTATTATAGTAGTCATCATATGGGTCGTCTAAAATTGGATCGGGTATATAGGGCCTTTTTTTACATGGGTCTGTTGGATAAAGGGGAGGTACTGCTGGATGCATATATTTATTATTTGCCTGATTCACATTATCACTCCTTTACTTATTAACTATTACCATTATATGTTTAAGGCCTTAATAGGTCACATGATAGCTCTTGACAAAATTGTAAGTTTCTTGTATATTGTTTAAGTAAATAGCCCAATATAAATATACATAAGCTAAATGTAATGAGGGGAAGAGTAGGATTAATCTAATTCTACAGAGAGCTGGGAGTGGTGAGAACCAGTGATGAGGATTAGTCTGAAGATGGTCCCTAAACATTACAGCTGAAATCAAGTAGGCTGTAACGGTTGCACCCGTTATCCAGTGCAAGGTTATGTATGTAACCTACAGAGGTTTAAGCTGCGAAGCTTAAACAAATGAGAGTGGTAACACGAAATTTATACCTTCGTCTCTATGCGGGATGGAGGTTTTTTTAGTTACATATAAATAAAGGAGGGAAAGGAATGAAGAAGTATTATATTACAACCCCTATATATTATCCCAGTGACAACCTGCATATAGGTCATACCTATACAACTGTTGCTGCTGATACCCTGAAAAAATTTAAAATTGCCCAAGGGTACGAAGCTTTCCTTGTCACAGGTTCCGATGAGCATGGTCAAAAAATAGAACAAAAGGCTAAAGAAAACAATATGGAACCAAAGGAATATGTGGATAAGATTGTGGCAGACATAAAGAAGCTGTGGGCTATGTTAGGTATAGAATATGACAGATTCATAAGGACTACAGACAAGGATCATGAGGAAGTAGTGCAAAAAATATTTGAAAAACTATATAAACAGGGAGATATATATAAGTCCCATTATGAAGGCTGGTATTGTACACCCTGTGAATCCTTCTGGACAGAAAGCCAGCTAGTAGATGGAAAATGTCCTGACTGCGGCAGGGAAGTCCAATTAACAAGAGAAGAAGCATACTTCTTCAGACTATCCAAGTACAAGGATAGGCTAATTCAGCTATTCAATGAAAACCCAGATTTTTTACAGCCTGAATCCAGAAAAAATGAGATGTTAAATAACTTTTTAAATGAAGGATTAGAGGATATATCCGTATCCAGAAGCAGCTTCGATTGGGGAGTAAAAGTTCCCTTTGATCCAAAACATGTGGTATATGTGTGGATAGACGCTTTATCCTGCTATATTACTGCCCTTGGATATGGAATGGATAATGATGAAAATTTCAAGAAATTCTGGCCTGCTGATCTTCACTTAGTAGGAAAGGAAATAGTGAGATTCCACACTATAATATGGCCAGCACTGCTTATGGCTTTAGGAATAGAAGTACCTAAAAAGGTATTTGGTCATGGATGGATTCTATTTGACGATGACAAGATGTCAAAATCCAAAGGCAACGTAATCTATCCAGAACCAATAATTGAACTATATGGAATAGATGCTTTCAGATACTTCCTATTGAGAGAATTTTCCTTTGGTCAAGACGGATCCTTTACTAGAGAAAAATTCCTACAGAGAATTAACTCCGATTTGGCAAACGACCTAGGAAACTTAGTAAGCAGAACTGTTACAATGGTAGAAAAATACAACAATTCAATACTACCAAGTCCAGCAGCTAAGGATGATGTAGATGATTCACTAGTGGAATTGGCAGTAAATGCTAAGGGAAAAGTTGAAAAATACATGGATGAATTGAATTTCTCACAAGCCCTAGAGGAAATTTGGAAAGTGGTGAGGAGAACCAACAAATATATAGATGAAACTACTCCATGGATATTGGCAAAAGAAAACAATAAGGAAAGACTTGACACAGTATTGTATAATCTTACTGAGAGCATAAGAATAATAGCTACTCTAATTAGACCATTTATGGAAAAGACATCCACTGAAATATTCAACCAAATTGGATTTAACCATAATATTAATTGGGAAGACGCTAAAGAGTGGGGTATAATAGAACCAGGTACTAAGGTTAAAAAAGGAGCAGTTCTATTCCCAAGAATGGATATAGAGAAGGAACTTAAGAAGCTTGAAGAAGCAAACCAAAAGCTAATAGAGGAAAGAACCAAGGAACTTAAAAAGGAAGAAGAAAAAGAAGAATATATAACCATAGAAGACTTTGAAAAGATTCAGCTTAAAGTAGCAGAAGTAATAGAAGCAGAAGAACATCCAAATGCCAACAAGCTTTTAGTATTAAAGCTAAAACTTGGAGACGAAATAAGGCAAGTGGTTTCAGGCATAAAGAAATACTATTCACCAGAAGACTTAATTGGTAAAAAAGTTGTAGTTATAGCGAACTTGAAGCCTGTTAAGTTAAGAGGAGTAGAATCAAAAGGCATGATATTAGCAGCTGAAAAGGACGGAAAGCTAACCTTAGTATCCACTTTAGAAGATATTGAATCAGGAGCTACCATTTCATAAGGAGATGAAAAAATGCTAATAGATAGTCATGCTCATCTTGATGATGAGAAGTTTGATGAGGATAGAGAACAAGTGATTGAATCCCTTAAGAAATCGGGAATTGATCTTATTATAAATCCTGGCTCTGATTTAAACACCAGCATAAAGGCTGTGTCCCTTGCCCAAAAGCATGAAAACATATATGCAGCAGTGGGGGTCCATCCCCACTCAGCTGCTGAAATGGATTATTCTACACTGGATATATTAAAGTCCTTTGCAAGGAGAGATAAAGTAGTAGCCATAGGGGAAATAGGCCTTGATTATTATTATGATAATTCTCCAAGGGATATTCAGAGAAAGTGGTTTAGAGAACAGTTGAATTTGGCCAAGGAAGTAGGCCTTCCAGTCATAATCCACTCTAGGGATGCAGCTGGGGACACTTTCCAAATACTAAAGGAAGCACAGGATGGAAGACTTATAGGAGTAATGCACTGCTATTCTTCAAGTGTGGAGATGGCCTTGGAGTATATTAAGTTGGGCTTCTATATATCCCTAGCAGGGCCTGTAACCTTTAAAAAATCTAAAACTTCCAAAGAAGTAGCTAAAGTTGTACCTTTAGACAGGCTCCTAATAGAAACAGATTCTCCCTATATGGCTCCAGAACCTTATAGGGGAAGGAGAAATGAGCCTAAATATGTAAAGTATGTAGCTGAAACCATTGCAGAACTAAGGGGAATTTCCTTTGAAGAATTGGCAGAAAAAACTTCAGAAAATGCAAAGAAACTCTTTAGGATAAAATAAAGTTTAATTTATCTAAGATAATTGTCAATTGAAAGAAGGAGTTAATGGTGATGATAAAGGAAATAATAGTGGTAGAAGGAAAAGACGATATTGCTGCAGTAAAAAATGCTGTAGATGCGGAAGTAATAGCTACTGGTGGATTTGGCTATGACAAGAAGTTTATTGAGAACTTGAAGAAGATATCTGAAAAAAGAGGTATCATAATACTGACAGACCCAGACTACGCTGGTGAGAAGATAAGAAAGGACTTATCTAAACATATTAAAAACTGCAAACATGCCTTTATTAAACAGGATAAAGCTTTGAAGAGAGGAAATATTGGAGTAGAAAATGCTACCAAGGAAGCTATCAAAGAAGCAATATTCAAAGCTAGACCAGAAACCTTTGAGAAAAAAGAGGAGTTTACCAAAGAGGACTTAGTAATGCTAGGATTAGTAGGTGGAGAAAACAGCAGAAGAAGAAGGGAATTGCTTGGAGAAGCTCTTGGCATAGGCTACTGCAACGCTAAGCAGTTTTTAAATAGACTCAATAACTTTGGAATAACAAGGGAAGAATTCATGAAAGCTTTAGAAGGGATTGTAGAGGATGAATGATAAGCGACTTTATTCACCTAAATATATAAGAGAATTACTGGATAGACATGGATTTAAGTTTTCAAAACAGTTAGGACAGAATTTTCTCATAGATGGAAACATAGTGAGAAATATAGTGAAAAAAGCTGGCATAGGGAAAGAGGACTATGTATTGGAAATAGGTCCTGGCATAGGGACATTAACAGAAGAGTTAGCCCTAAATGCTAAAAAGGTAGTGGCTGTTGAAATAGACAAAAACCTCCTTCCCATACTTGACGAGACACTAGCCCATTACAACAATGTGGAAATAGTCCACGGAGATATATTAAAGGTGGATATTAAAAAGTTAATAGATGAAAAATTGGGAGGAGGCCCTATAAAGGTAGTGGCCAATCTTCCCTATTATGTAACCACCCCCATAATAGCCATGCTAATTGAAGAGGACTTAAACATTGAATCCATAACGGTCATGATACAAAAGGAAGTGGCTGACAGAATTGCTGCAAAACCAGGAACTAAACAGTATGGATCTCTTACGGTATTTGTGAACTTTTACTGCAGTGTTGAAAACCTACTTTTAGTTCCTAAAACTGTATTTATGCCTAGCCCAAAAGTGGACTCTGCAGTAGTTAAGTTAAATTTAAAGAAAACCATAGAGGATATAGATAAAAAGGTGTTCTTCCAAGTGGTAAGAACTGCATTCAATCAGAGGAGAAAGACCATATTGAATTCCCTGGCATCAGGTCTATCCTACGAAAAGGAAGCCATAAAAGAGATTCTAGAGGAATGTAATATTCCCCTTAATGCAAGAGCAGAAAATTTAAAGATAGAAGATTTTCTTAAGATTAGTAAAAGATTAACCTCCTTAAACATATATTAATATAAAGATTAAAAAAGGAGGGTAATTAATGCCAGGGGATTTTACATACAATAGAAAATTCATAATCCTAAAAGATGACTATACAACCATAGACAGCATCAACCCCAAAGGTCATGGGAAAATAGAGATAAGAGGAAATAAAGGCATTTTGAGATTGAATGTGGAAAACTGTGAAAGTGAACAGTACTACCATGTTTATTTTCTAAAGGAGAAAAATGGAGAAGTTGATGAATTGGAATTAGGACGAATCATCACTGATGAGAGAGGTAAGGGTACAGCAGATATCAATTTTAGTTTAAAGGAAATGGAGTTACAAGGATTTCCAATTGATAAGATAGAAGCCATTGTCATAAAACAGGGCACAGATATAGTATTAAGCGGCCATATTAATAAAAGCAGTGGAATAATGGAAAAGTACGTAAAAACTATTTCCACTGAGAAAACTAAAATAGAGCAAGTTCAAGAGCCTATACTACAAGAGGAAAGAGCATTGGAAGATGAAGATAGTAAACCTCAAGAGGATCTATCAAAACATTTTCCCTTTGGATTTATTGGTGGTGTACCTGATGTTGAGAAACCTGAAGAGGTAGTTGAAGAAAAAGTTGAAGAGAATATTCAAGAGCACATACCAGAGGAAATACCAGTACAGGAAGAAATAAAAGAAGAGTTGGAGGAAAAAGCTCAAGAAGAATTAAAACAAGAAGAAATAAAGACAGAGGAAAAGGTTGAACACAATATGGAAACTCCTCAAGAAAATTTTCGAGAAACAGCCAACTATCAATTCCAGGGAACCTATCAACCAGAATATACTTATGACCAAATTGAGTACATGAGAAGGTTAAATCACAAGAATCAGATGACTGACTATATATTAAGCATTTTGAAGTATTTTCCAAAGGTTGAACCCTTTAAAGTATATCTTCATGGATATACCTGGTGGAGAATAGACGATGATGGCTACAATTCCTATAGAGGATTTCTTCCATACTACAACTATCTTTTAAGTGCTGATTACAAATATCCATTTTTATATAACTCGGCTACCTGTATAGATCAGATTAGAAAATATGGACACTATCTATTTGGAATATACTCAGAAAACAACCAAGCTAAATACTATATGTATGCAATTCCAGGAAGGTTTGTTACAGAGGAGCATCCATTTAAAGGGATTACAGGATTTAACACTTGGTATGATTCCATTGATGGAGTTGGATATTGGATACTCTATATAGATCCTTTAACAGGAAAAGTAATATATCCTATAAATCCAATGGTACCTGCAGAATAAGCTGCAGCCTACCAGAAGGTAGGCGGATTATTACCGAAAAACTGTTGGACATGACTGAATAAGCTAAATGAGGAATGCTAATCCTCATTTTTTTTGCAATTACTGCACATAGCTTTTTGTGCTGCAATGATACTTGCAATAACGCTTATTCGTCTTTGGTTATCCAGTAAAAAAGCCTTTTTTTCAGCTTCATCTGAAGAAGAAGTGAAATATTTAGGCTGTAGTTCATTGAGAGCTGTAGATTTTATATCTTCAACGCATTTTTGAACATCGCATATTTTGTATTTAGCATTTATTTCATTAAAAATCTCATCTACAAGGATTTCCATGTAGTTTTTTATCATAATACCATCCCTTTACATGATTTTTCACGTATAAGTTCTACACATAATAAATAATATACTTCTATGAGTAGAGTTTGTCAATTGAATTTTGATTAATAAAGCGTAAATAGGGTAGTATATAATAGAGAAAAGATTATATTGACAATTATACCCTGGTGGGGTATAATGTACGTAAGATAATTATGAGAATACAGTTATGTTAGGGAGGAATTAAAATGGCAAAGGATGTAATAATTTACACAAGTAATACTTGTTCATATTGTGTAGCTGCAAAGGAATATTTGAAAGAAAATGGTATATCTTATACAGAGAAGAATATACAACAGGATCCAGCAGCTAGAAAGGAATTAATGAGCATGGGTCACATGGGAGTGCCAGTATTGATCATTGACGGAGAAGAAGTAGTTGGATTTAACAAACCAAAAATTGATGAGCTTTTAGGTTTATAACAAACAAAAAAACATCCCCTCTTGCTTTAAGCAAGAGGGGATGTTTACATTATTATGAATTCAATGCTTTCAACAATTCATTCAAATCTATACCATGAACCATTGCGGCTTCTTCTAAAGTTTCCATTTGGCTTGCGGGACATCCAAGACATCCTAACCCAAATCTCAATAGAGTATCAACTGCTTCTGGCTTATTGCGAACGATTTCACCAATTAAAGTGTCCTTAGTGATTTCCATTTTAAACCTCCTTGAATTCTTTAATATACTTTACATATCTTATTTACCCTATAACAATATAAGTATAACACAATATGGATGTAAATAAAATGTTTTTATTTAATGTATAAAAAAAAACCAATTGGTTATCCTCATATCAGGAGGTGTTTTTATGGAAAATAACAACAATGAAAGAAATAGGGACACTAGAGATAATAGAACTAATGATTGGAGTATTGGCGAGATAATTATCAGACTTATAGTTACAGCAATAGTAGTAGGAATTGCGGCATTTTTAACTCCTGGGTTCAGCATAGACAATTTATGGAGTTTATTAATGGCAGCAGTAGTTATAGCACTATTAGACTATTTAATCCAGAGGTTTACTGGAGTCAATGCAAGTCCTTTTGGAAGGGGAATAACAGGATTTATTGTAGCTGCAATCATTCTATATGCTACTAAATTTATAGTTCCTGGATTCAACATATCCGTTTGGGGAGCTATAATTGGAGCACTAGTCATAGGAATTATTGACGTAATAATTCCAGGAAAAGCCATGTAGGGAAGCCCTCTAACTCATGTTAGAGGGTTAAATTTTTTTTCATTAATATGTTTCATATTATACCCTAATGGGGTATAATATTAATATAAAAAATATGAGGAGGAATAATAATGAAAGTTAATATAACTGATATAGCGAAGGAACAATTAAAGAAAACCCTAAGCTCAAGAAAGGACAATAAACCTTTAAGAATATATATAGCTAGTTATGGCTGAGGTGGCCCTTCCTTTGGATTAGCTCTGGATGAGCTTAAAGATGGAGATGCAACTTATAAAGTTGATGATTTCACTTTCATAATGGAAGACTATCTTGCTGAAGAATTTAACTCCTTTACCATAGACTACAGCAACAATTGGGTTAGAAGAGGATTTTCTGTTATACCAGATAGAAAAATGTCTACCTGCTGATAAATTTTTATAAAGTGTCAAAACTAAGGGTAAGTTTAGCTTACCCTTAGTTTTGTTTTTATGTTAAATTTAACACATAATTTTTTTGAAATATTTCTTTAATAGAACATACTATTTATGTTAAAATAAAGTGTGCAAAACGTGATTAAATTGAATTTAAGTTCCTTAGAGAATACGGGGGGTGATGATTAGTGGATTCTGGTCCTTTACCTAGTCTGAGCTATATCGATACTGTTTTATTACAACTAAATAGGAAGAACACTGGTCATCGCCAGTCAGTGTTCTTCTAAGGAGGGATAGAAATGGATCTAAAACGATTGGAAATGTTGATGGCAGAAAAAAACTACGTAACACTAAAAAAAGAGTTAGAAGAAATGAATCCTGTAGATTTAGCTGACTTATTGGAAACATTGGAAATTCATAGAGCTTTGCTCTTATTTCGAATGCTCTCCAAGGACCTGGCGGCAGAAGTCTTTTCCAGTTTTTCTAGCGAAAAGCAAAGGGATATTATTGGACTTATTACAGACAGGGAACTAAAAGATATTGTAGATGAGTTATACTTTGATGATATGATTGACATTATAGAGGAAATGCCTGCTAATGTAGTAAAAAAGATTTTACTTCATGCAAAAGAAGAGGAGAGAAATCTTATTAACCAATTTTTGAAATATCCACCTGATTCAGCAGGCAGCATAATGACCATAGAGTATGTAGATTTAAAGAAAGGAATGACTGTAAGGGAAGCACTAGACCATATTAAGAAAACGGGGTTGGATAAGGAGACAGTATACACATGCTATGTTACCGACAAAAATAGAAAGCTGGAAGGTATAGTCTCTTTAAGAAAGCTGGTAATAAGCAATGAAGATAAGACTATAGAGGATATAATGGATACAGAAGTTATATTCGTAAATACCCATGATGATCAGGAGTCAGTAGCAGCTATCTTTATGAAATACGGATTTTTAGCTTTGCCTGTAGTAGACAGAGAAAATAGGCTTACTGGAATTATAACAGTAGATGATATTATGGATGTAGTAGAACAAGAGGCAACGGAAGACTTTCAAAAGATGGCAGCTATGTCTCCATCTGAAGAGGAATATTTAGATACAGGGGTATTTCCATTAGCTAGACATAGATTACCATGGCTTTTAATATTGATGATTTCTGCAACCTTTACAGGAAGGATTATGCTCAAGTTTGAAAACTTACTATCCTCGGCAGTTATTCTAAGCACTTTTATACCTATGCTTATGGATACTGGGGGAAATTCGGGAAATCAATCTTCCACATTGATAATTAGAGGTTTAGCTACTGGAGAATTAACTACTCATGATTGGTACAAAGTATTATGGAAAGAATTAAGAATTAGTATTATAGTCGGAGTAACCCTTTCCTTCGTGAACTTTATGAGGCTTATTTATCTAGAAAAGGTAAACTATATGATAGCTGTTGTAGTTTCCTTAACTACAATAGTAACAGTAATGTGTGCTAAGCTAGTAGGAGGAACTTTGCCTATTATAGCAAAAAAGATTGGATTGGATCCAGCTATAATGGCAGGGCCATTGATTACAACTATCATTGATGCTTTAAGCCTAATGGTATATTTCGGCATAGCAACTACATTGTTGGGATTATAAAATTAAATTGATATATAAAAAATGCCAGATAATCTGGCATTTTTTATTTTATATATTCATCTACCCTTCAAAAGAATCCCCCTTTAGCTACAAATAACAATTATGCCACAATTATCACTTATACAGATTTTTTACATAAAATGTATTAATAACGTATTTAGGGGGCAAAGAATATGGAAAGAGGTTACAATATCGTATGTATTAACAAAGAAGAAAATCGAGAAATGGTAATTCCCCTAGAAAAAGCAGTTGGTATGTTGTTAAGATCAGAAATAAATTTGGATTTTCATATAGAAGCATTAAAGGCTCAAGCTGTAGCCATTAGAACTAATCTGTTAAGGACTTCTAAGAAAGTGGAAATAAATAAATTTCACCTAAGTTCGTGGGACAAGGATGAATATAGTGAAAAGGTAGAAAAAGCTGTAGAAGAAACAAAAGGCATAGTAATTACCTATAACGGAAAGCTAATTGACGCTAAATATCATGCTGTTTGTGGAGGCAGTACGGAGAATTCAGAAAATGTATTGAAAAATCCTGTTTCCTATTTAAGAAGAGTTTTGTGTGATTACTGTAAGTATTCTCCCTATTGGCAGAGAGAAAAGTGCTTTACCGTTGAAGAAATTGAGAAACTGTTAAAAGTTAAGTTCCCCAGTATGGGGGTAGAGGAAAGCTCTGAAATAGAAGGATTTATACAGAATATAGAAAAGGATGAACATGGAAGGGTTAAATCCATAAAAATTGGCAGCAAGAAATTTACAGGGGTAGAATTGATGGAGCTTTTATCTTTAGATTCTACAAGGTTTTCCATATTTCCTTCAGAAATAAAGTTCGTATCTAGGGGTAAAGGCCATGGCATTGGATTATGCCAATATGGAGCCAATAGAATGGGTGAAGAAGGGTATTCCTTTAGAGAAATACTAAACTATTACTATACAGGTGTAGAAATAGAGAATTTGATATTACCTGATGTAGATAAACCCCTCTTTGGAAGAAAGATAATGCTTGATCCTGGCCATGGAGGAGAGGATATAGGTTATAAAGGGGACTACCTAGGATTGTTGGAAAAGGATATAAATCTCAACCTATCTTTAAAGCTAAAAGAGAAGTTGGAGAATTTAGGTGCCGATGTTTATATGACAAGAGAAAGGGATGAAAATATAATAACAGTTAATCGATTGGAAAAAGCTAACCGTATAAAACCAGACTTTTTCATAAGTATTCACATGGATTACTTTCCTAGGTCCAGCATGAAGGGCGTAGAAATGTTCCACTTCAGAGATGATGATGAAAGCAAAGCTTTAGGCTTATGTATTTATGAAAAGCTAAAAAGAGAACAAGTTCCTGTTAAAAGCGTAAAGGAAGGCAATTTTTATATCTTCAGGGGCGTAAGCGTTAGTTCCCTTATGATAGAGGCAGGCTATCTGTCAAATAAGGATGAGGAGATTAAATTCAAGGACGGGGAATATGTAGAAAAAATAATAAAAGGTATAGCAAATGGAATTTTGGATTACTATGAGGGGCTTTTCAATAATTAAGTAAAATATTTTATTCATAATTGTTAAAGTAATATTTGACAAAGAAGTGTTTTCATAGTATAATATTATGATTTTGACAAATTCTATTATTTATGATATAATTTCAATATGAGTGTCCCTTAACACTCCTTCTACCCCTATCCATAGGGAGAATATGATGGAAGGTGATTGCTTTGTTAGAAAAAAACAGCTTGGCGAGAATTCGTAAAAATGTGGAGGGTTGTGTTGGAAAGAAAGTAATTCTTAAAGCAAATAAGGGCAGAAAGAAAACTACAGTTAGAGAAGGAATATTGGAAGAAGCGTATCCAAGTTTGTTTGTAGTAAGGATAAGCAACAAGTTCGATTCAGTTAGAAGAGTATCTTACACATATTCGGACATACTAACAGAGACAGTAGAACTTACAATATGTGAGGATGACGATAGACAGATCAAAATAAGCTAGAATGGGATTAAAAAGCAAGACACAGGTCTTGCTTTTTATTTTTAGTTATATTTATTAAATTATACGTGAAATTATAATATTTGTGATTATAAACCAGTAAAAAATTTTCTTAGATATAACTAAATTGCAAAATAAGATAATAT
>ENA-OWOZ01003000-OWOZ01003000.1-bioreactor-metagenome-genome-assembly--contig:-NODE-3000-length-11762-cov-3.890201_pt1 | contig 11762 bp, 10 predicted proteins | sample MGYA00238140_ERZ651804 | MGnify/ENA primary metagenome ERZ651804 (study PRJEB26910, sample SAMN07631232) | bioreactor metagenome | isolation source: Switchgrass digestor | place: USA: Dartmouth... | reverse complement strand
TATAGATTTCTCTATACTGAGTCTGGTGAACTTAGGCTTTTGAAGCCACGATGCCTTTAGGCTCGTGGTAGTTCACTGATTGATTATCCTGCCATTTTTAAATTCCCAATATTATCTCCTAATTACCCATATCCATCATCGGAAGCCTCTACCTCTGCTTCCGTAGAGGATTCATGGGCTACGGTGTTTTCAGCGAAAAGTAAGTGGGCATTATATAACGCAGCCCTTAATACATCTATACCGTTAAAGATGACTTTCTCTTGTGTTACCAACTTGAAGAGAATGTCTCTTTCATCAATCTCAAAAATATCTTTCTTTTCTTCAATAATAATGGTTGTAGCAGCGTCCATTAGATGCTTCATGGTTACGCCTGATACTTCCTCATTGCTGTTAATTACAGCATCGTATGCAGACTTCCATACCTCTAATTTTTCTGTCTTTTCATCTTTTTCTATTACCTCTGCTACTTTTTCAGTAGAGGCTTCTACTTCTTCAACAGTATCAGTTTCCTCTTTATCCTCTGTTTCTTCTTCTGATACTTCTTCTGTTGTATCAACAGGTTCAGTTTCTTCTTCCTTTACAGAGGTTTCAACTTCTTCGGTTTCTTCTTCTACAAGGATAGATTCTAACCAAGCGAAAATACCATCGTAAGGTTCTGATACCCATTTTTGAGTGCTTGGGCTGAAAAAGATAATTTCTTCATGGGAAAGCCAAATATCATACTCCCTATTCTCCATTACTGCTTCCTGAAGAATAGAACCTATCATTTCATCAATGTCATAATTGCACTGTGTAGCAATATTGTAGATTTCATCTACAGACATACCTTGCTCTACGGGAATAGGTAGTGGTCTATCTCCAATCAGATAATCCTTTTGGTCATATACCTCCAATAATCCTTCCGAAATTTTGAAACTAATCGCTCGTTCATCAAGAACTCTTGGCTTTTTCATACTCAAATCAACCAAACCTCCTTTTATTGTTTTTTAGACTTTATTTATGTCTACATAAAAATTATACACTATTTAAAGCGATTTGCAAATTTTATTCTGCTTCTTTTTCTATATTTTCTGCTTCTGCAGGATTTTCTTTTATATTTTCTTCAATAGTTTCTGTTTTTCTGCTTTCTTCTTCAAGTTGCTGTCTTTTCTCGGCATCTTTTTCTACTTCATAACTCCATCTTACCAAAGTTTCTTCGTATCTTTCGGGATTTGCTAAATCGGTAATATATTGAATATCAGATAAAAAGGCAAGATTTATTTTAACTGCTTTTTCGTATCTATGTTTAGGGAAACCTACGAATAATTGATTTTTATATTCGCAGTTTTCACCTTCGTATTTTTCTCTGTTCATGATACCAATAATAAGGGCAGCATCTTGTTCCAATGAACTTGACCATTCCAAATCTCTTTGAGTTGGAATTCTGTCTTCGATAGGTCTTTGTTCCACGGTTCTCCCTGCTTGTGCTCCAACGACCAAAGCCATATTCCCGTGTCTGTTGACCTTTTTAATAATTTCTCTGACGCTTTTTGAAATTAATCTGAACTCACCTGCTTCAGTTGGTGTTTTATTATCAGCAAGTTTTAACAACTGTATGTAATCGAGATAGCCTACTTTACAACCTTTTTTAATGTATTTTTGTAGCAACATACCGAATTCCACTACATTCATACTAACTGCGTCAACAATATAGAATTCCTTTTCTGCCATTTCATTTAAGGCGTTTCGGATTCTTTCTCTTTCTGCTTCATGCAGTTTTTTAGGATTCATAATTTTGCTTACAGGAATTCGTGTCCATATTGCTATCATTTTAATTAATAGATGAATAGCAGGCATCTCTAATGAGAAAAAGACAGGTTTATATCCTGCTTTCAGATTGTTTAAAAAGCAATTTATCATTAAGGTAGTTTTTCCATGTCCTGGTCGACCAATAATGATAGAATACAGAGAGTAATAAAAGCATCTGATTTCTCTATCCAAAGATTGTATTCCTGAAGGAACACCATCTTCAATTTCACCGTTATAGCGTTGAGTAAGTTCTTTGCGTGTTGCGTCAGTAGCCTCTTTCGCATTGAACTCCAAAATAGATTTTTCAATTGGTTCTATATCGAAAATTTGTGCCATTGTATTAATAAGGATATTGTCGGGATTATCTCCTTTATTAACAGATTCTTGGATATTCCTTGATAGTTTTAACAAAGAATCTAAAATTGCTCTTTCTTTTGTTTTCTTAATAGCGTGATGAAAGTCATCTTCATTAATTTGGGTATTTTTCATCTTTTCCAAGAAAGATAATCTTTTTTCACGCTCTTCTGATGTTTTGTTTTGGAAACTATCTACTATAATTAAAGGAGTAATTCCTTCGGTTAAGCCTACTTCTTCAATTTTCTCCCATATTCTTCTGTATGCATCTGTTTTAAAATCCAATGGAGTAATTCCATTGGATTTGCAAGTGTTGTATTTGTCAGGGTCTTGTAAGCAAGATGCGATTAGAATTTCTTCATATATTTTTGTGTTTTCCAACCATATCACCACCTCTTCATCAAGTTCTTATATTATCTCTGTGTACCGAAAGAATCTCAAGGATTATTTTATTCAAATAAAAAGTCGGGTGCTTTTTCTTTACTTCTGAAATCTTGTTCTGTAAATATTTTAATATGAATTGTGCGTTTTTGCAATAAAGAATAAATCCTTTCTTTATATCTCTCTTTGATTTTTTCTTGAGAAGAATTTGTGGTAATAATGGTGTTTTTCTTTTCTGCAATTCTTTTTCTGAAAAGTAAATCCATTTCGGCAATTTGGTGTTCAGAAGTTAAAGAAATAAATTCTTGACCTAAATCGTCTAAAATCAAGAAGTCAACTTCATACATTTTTTGTTTTATAGCATTTAATTGTTCTGTTAAAGATTCTCCTGTCCAAATTTTTCTCAAATTTTGGACTTCAACAAACAGAACAGAGTAGTTATTCTTTAATGCATGTTTGGCACAGATACAAGCGGCTGTTGTTTTCCCACTTCCTGTAGGACCTTCAAACAACAAGTTCCATCCTTCTTCTTTGATTTTATGTATATTGTTTTTGTAGTTATTTAGCATAATATTAATATTTATGCCTTTTTGCATTTCATCGTTTTCGCCAAACATTTTTCGGGTTATAATAGTGCCTTGATTTATTTCAATATTGTCAATATTGAAATATTCTTCAGGGATACCTGCGTTTCTCATTTTTACCTTAAATCTTTCTCTTTTGTAACATTCGCAGAAATCCCAAACACCATTCCCTACTTCAATATAGCCTGATATACATTTATCACAGCCAATACCACCTGAACTTTCCATATAATCTTCATCGTGATAACCTGTATCAATGGGTTTACCACTTTTAGCGTGTTCTTCCATTTCCTTTAACAGTTTATCTCCAATCTTTTGGAATTCTTTTTTGTATTCATTTCTGCTTACAGGTTGAATTATTTTTTTACTATCATCTTTTTCTTTGACACGGTTGTTATTTGAATCTCTTAGATCAATTGTATTATATGGTTTCATTGCAACATCAGGGTATCTGAAAGCGTGTTGTAAGAAAGCATAAATAGCCTTTTCAGGCGTTTGTTTTTTATCGTTAAGGGTAATGGTTAAACCATATTCGACAAAGTATTCCAACACCTTTTTAAAGGTTTCTATATCATAATTTTCTTTTATTGGTTTTCTTTTTAGAATGCTTGTGAAAATTTGATAAGATTTGTTTGGATCGTGGGTATAACCATCTATTCTAATTTTATGGAATAATTCAACTAACATATTACGATGTTCTATATTAATTGCATCAGCATTGTTATTCATCTCTAAACCCCCTTTACTTACCTTCTATATAAGTTTAACATAAATCAATTTAATTATCAATGAGTGGACAAAAAAAACAACAGGAGATAAACTCCTGTTATAAAGATTTTGTTATTGACCCCCATTTACGAGAAGACCTGTCTAAATAAGCGTCATTTCTCCATACGAGAGTCATAACAGCATAAAGAGGTAATGTTAAGAAGGTTAATATGTGTGATAAGTTTATAAAACCTCTTCTGTATTTACACTCAATGATGATAGCAACAATAAGTTGCAAGAAATAACTTGCGATTAAAATTGTTGCACATATTAAGAAAAATGGGTTTGTTAAGATTTCAGGACGGCAAACCAACAGAATAGTTCCAAACGGAAGCATCAATGGAGTAAGAAATTCTACGAAGAAGAATTCTAAATAAGCAAAAGCCATTCTATTTCTTGCAAAGTTCTTAAATCTTAATAATGACTCCATTAATCCTTTAAACCATCTTACCCTTTGTATTTTTAAATCTTTAAGGCTTAAAGGTGCAGCCGTATAGATTACTGCATCTGGTACATATAAGAGTTTGCAACGCCTATTTTGCAATTCCATGCAGAGGAACATATCCTCTCCAATAGTAGGCTTATATCCTCTTACTGCGACTAATGCAACTCTTTCAAACATGCCAAATGCACCACTTATAATCATTAGATTGTTAGTAAGTGCATACGCCGCCCTTGATATATGGAAAGCAGTGAGATATTCCAAAGTCTGAATCTTTTGAAGAATGGAGAATTTATTTGTTTCTTTTGGAAGAACTAAACCACTTGCTGCGATGGCTTTTTTTCTTACCATATCTTGTAGCAAAACTGTCACAGAATCTTCTTTCAGAAGAACATCTGCGTCAATATTTGCTACATAGTCAATGTTTTTAGATAACATCTGGAAGCCTGCATTGAGAGCATCGTGCTTCCCTCCATTTACTTTATCAACTACATAAAGATGAGGGAAGGTTAAAGACCTATAAACGCCTATAATTTCTTTTGTCTTAACGACATTCATGGCTTTTTCTTTATGAACAGGTCTCATATTAAAGACTTCCAACAATAGTGGTAAGGTTTTATCTTTTGAACCGTCATTTACAATGAGTATTTCAGATACATTCTTTGCTTTTAAAACAGAATTAACTGTTTGCAAGATGGTATTTTCCTCATTGTATGCAGGTATTACAACACCCACAGGAGGCAATTTAGATGGTACAGTTTCTTTCTCCCTGCTTCTCTTTATATGGAAAATAAGAGATTTGATTAAAGATACATAAATTGTAACAACAAGAAGCACGAAGTAGCCAAAAGCCAATGGGTCTGTAACAGTCTTAAGTGCATAGACAGATGCTTTCAATTCAAACCAATAACTTTCAATAAGGAATACTGCATCTGTTTTTTGAATAAGGACTTCAAAGAAGATGGTGGTATAAACTGCAATTATTACCGACCAAATAGCAAGTTTCCAAACTGCTTTCCTTAATAGTTTTCTTGTCTTTTCTATCACCAAAGCGATGAAAATCATCATTGCTATTACCAACAGGAAGTATTCATAATATGGGGTTAAAGTTTGTAAAATTTGTGGATACCTCCATAAAAGAATGCCTGTTATGATACAGATTGTGACAAAAATTTCGGCTTTCTTCTTAAACTTGTTAATAAGAAGAACTCCGAATAGGCAACAGTAAATAGCAATGAATGGAAGTAGCAAACTTTTGTTTGTTATAATATTTCTGTAGTATATGTAAGTTGCTTTGAAAAATTCATCTTGAGTGTATAGAAGAGAAGTTATCTTGTGAATGAAGATGAAGAATGCTGATACAAAGAGTATAAAATGCATTCTCCTAAACCATGTTTGTGTGCTTTTTGTCATACTATAATTACCTCCTCTTAAATTTATTACCTCTCTATACAAAACGAGTAGTGAAACCCGACTGTCAAGAGAGAATAATATAACTGATTATTATTTTATACATATTTTATAAAATACCTTTAATTTTGTGTTGGAGTGTTTACTTTTTTTATTTTATGTGATACAATATTTATATCACAAAGGGGGTGTGTTTTATGGCTGAAGAGAATGGAAAAAAAGTAAAAATAAAAGAAGTTAAGTATGGAATGTCAGTTCTCACAAACATCGGAAACTATGAGAATATTCGCACCCATTTAGAGGTTACTGCGGAGTTAGAGGAAGGGCAGGATTTAAATGAATGTATTAATCAATTGAGCAAACAGGTTAAAGATTGGGCTCGTTCAGAATACATAGGAATTAAACAGAAGAGAAAGATACCAGAGAATAATAAAAAAGCGTAGGAATAAAAATCCTACGCTTTTTTATTTAGATTTTGAAGAGTTGAAAGAGAACGATTGTTTTTTCGCTACTTGGAGTATAATCTTCCATATACTTCTCAAGAAGCAAACCATAATCGTAAATAAATTGGTCAATATTTCGCAAATAGCGAATATCGGACACAAAATCCTTCTTTTGTGCATCATCTTTAAATCTTTGTGGAAAAATTTGAAGAAACAGATATTCCTCCTCTCCCTCACTAAATCTTAAAGGAACAAATACATTGGGAATGGTAGAATACTTCTTCAAAAGTTCCAATGCCCTTGAACAGTCTTTAATTGGACTATTCTTAAACGCCATATATTTTTTTCTGAAGATTTTCAGATATTCATCTGGCGATATAGGGCGAATAATTACTCCGTCCATGCTATCTCCTCCTTATACTCTAAAATCGTCCACAGAGAACCTACCTTTTTTACCACTGTTTCCACTTTGTTTAGGAGTTTGAGTGGAAGAAGAAGTGTTATTAGTAGGTTGTGGTTCTTCAAACAGGGAAATACTGTCGGGGTGTATTAACCCAAACTCTCCCATTTTGCAATTTGTTTGATTTTCCATCTCACCTGTTGAGTTGAACTCTACTGACAAATCATTTCGAGTTTCTGTCGAAGGAGTTTCTGCGTCATCTGACGGAGGAAAATCAGGAACATTTTCTTCTGAAACAGCATCAGTTTGAGGAATTTCATCCTCAATTTTTTCTTCTGTGTGAGTTTCTTCAACCTCCTGTTCTTCTTCAGAATCAGTAGCAGAAGCCTCTGTTGAATTTTCTTCGGTAGAAACAACCCCAAGAGGTAAGATGACATCTGCACCACAAACAATTTGTTTGTTCGCACCATCTCTTTTAATTTTATATGGTCCTTGAACTAATAGTTCAAGTCCTTCTATGAGATTGTCAATACCTCCAACAGATTCTTCTATCAGAGTTTCAAACGCCACCACCTTATACACTTCGATAAGATTTGTGTGTGAATCTATAATTTCAAAACTCACAACTCCCTTTTCCACTGATGGTGTTCCACAAACTTTTCCAATAACCTCGATTCGGTTAAACATTTGTTATCCCTCCAAATTTTCTGTGATGTCTTTTATGAATTCCTTAAAAAGGAACTTCTATCTTTAGTGAAAAAGATTGATAATTAATTTTTCAACATAATTATATCATTTCCTGCAAATAGAAACAATAAAGAAAAACAAAGGAAAAAGAGGTATATTAAATATACCTCTTCCACTAATAAATTACACATATACTGGTTTTCCACGTTCTAATGCAACGAATTCGCCAAATTCTTTTGGGTTTCTAACCAAGTTGAGATGGTCAGAGAATTCATCGCATTGACGCTCTACCTTATCACCTGCAAGCAAACCTTTCTTACGGTAGATAACATTGTGGCCGATTTCATGACCAAGGGTAAAAAGTTGAAGTTCCTTGGCTTCCTCTTCTGTAAAAGAAACCCCCATAGAACCATCGTGCAAAGGCATGTAATACTTACGAGTGCTGTAATCATACATCAAAGGATAAATCTTGATGACACCTTTCTTATTCTTTGATGCATGAGGCTCATAAGTTCCAAGAATTTTGAACTTACCTCTGTCAGGGTTTACGAGTCTTACTTCTTCAATACCCTTCAAAGCCAAAGGTTTCTTCTTAGCGACTTCCCTCAAATATTTATAAACATCCTCTTTGGTAATTGCCATCTTGTAAGGGGCTTTTGTTCTTACAAATTCATCTTGGATATTAATTACATGCTCTTGCTCTCCCTTAATCAAACCAACCAAAAATCTGACAATCTTGAAAACAGACATTGCGACCTTGTATACAATCAATGCAACACAGACAACGAAAATGATATCTATGGCGTTAGCAAGATTCAATGTCTCCAAGACCTCTCTGACGAAAGACAAATCTTTCATTTGCGTATGCCCCCTTTCTAAAAGAAAATTAAAGATTACGAATATTATTTTGAACATACAATAAATATTTCCTGCAAAATGATCTTCAAGTTTTATAAGGGCATGAATTTTCCCCCACAAAACCTTATGGTTAAGTGGGGGATTTTACTGAAAATATGAAGATAATTACTTAATATTTTCAGTATATTTACAGTTTGGATAATTAGAACAACCCCAGAAATCGCCTTTTATCCCTTTTCTCTTCACTAATGGATTGCCACATTCAGGGCAGGGTTTTGTTTTTCCATAAGGCAATGTTTTTGTGCATTCAGGATAACCTGAACAACCCCAAAACTTGCCCGTTTTTCCTTTTCTCAAATACATATCTTTTCCACATTCAGGGCAAGGCTGTGTTTCCCCATAAGGTAAAGTCTTCGTACAATTAGGATATCCAGAACATCCCCAAAACTTACCTGTTTTTCCTTCACGAAGAATCATTTCTTTACCACATTCAGGACATGGTTGTTCAGCCTTTTTCATTTCAAGAGGCTTACCGTTATCATCGCAAGGAATAGTATGTTTACAGTCAGGATATCCAATACACGCTAAAAATTTGCTTGTTTGTCTACCCTTTTTATACTCCTTGACAATCATAGGTTTACCACATTTTTCACAAGTAATACCTGTATCATTATATTTATCATTGATAGGTAAGATAGTTTTACAATCAGGATAACCTGAACAACCTAAAAACTTGCCATGCTTACCTTCTTTTTCGACTAAAGGTTTGCCACAATTCGGGCAAAGTTTATCAGTTACTTTATCTTCTTTATCCATAACTTTTACCTCCTTTTTTGCCTTATCTAAGGCTTCACTAAATGGGTTATAAAACTCATAAAGAGTGTCTACCCAATCCATTTTCCCTTCTGCTATTAAGTCAAGTTTTTCTTCCATATCAGCAGTGAAAGAAACATTTATAACATCAGGGAAATATTTAACTAACAAATCTGTTACATCTGAACCAAGTTTTGTTGGTATAAATCGACTTTTATCTATTTCTACATAATTCCTGTTTTTAAGAGTAGAAATAATAGTAGCATAAGTGCTTGGTCTTCCAATTCCCAACTTCTCCAATTCTTTGATTAATGTTGCTTCTGTGAATCTTGGAGGAGGAGTTGTAAATTTTTGGGTGGGTTTGATTTTTATTAATTTCAATACTTGGTCTTTAATAAGTTGAGGAAGATTTATCTCTTTTTCTCCATTGTCAGGGTTATCTTCGTCAACTTCTTCTTGATAAAGCACCATAAAACCATCAAAGTTTAAAGTGCTTCCACTCGTTTTAAAAACATAATCAGCCGCAGAAATTGATACGGTAACTGTATCATAAATCGCAGGTGTCATTTGACTTGCGATATATCTTTCCCAAATTAATTTGTAAAGAAGATACTGTTCATTTGTTAAGTATTTCTTTATCAAATCAGGTTCTTTTTCAATCATAGTTGGTCTAATTGCTTCGTGTGCATCTTGTGCGTCATTTTTGGTTTTATATATATTAGGAGTAGTTGGTTTATATTTAACTCCCCATTTATTTAATATAAAATCAAGAGTTTCTTTTTGAAAATCAGGATTAATTCTTGTGGAATCCGTTCTCATATAAGTAATTAATCCATGAGGTTGCCCATCATCAATTTCAATACCTTCATACAATTGTTGAGCAACTTTCATGGTTCTATCTGAACTCCATTTTAACTTTTTAGAGGCTTCCTGTTGTAATGTACTTGTCGTAAATGGAGGATTTGGTTTTCTTGTTTTTTGCTTCTTCTCAATATCTTTTACAACATAATCCTTTCCTTTCAAATCTTCAAGAATTTTATCTGCCACTTCTTTATTTGGGATATTTATTTTTTCTTTTCTTTTTTCCGTTAGTTCTGCATCAAAAGGAAACTCTTTATCTTGTGGAGTTAAATTAACATAGATTTTCCAATACTCTTCAGGAATGAAAGACTTAATTTCGTTTTCTCTATCACATATAATTTTTAAAGCAACAGATTGAACTCTTCCTGCAGACAATCTTCCACTTAAAACTTGATTAAGCCATGGGCTTAATTGATAACCAACAATTCTGTCTAAAATTCGTCTTGCTTGTTGGGAATCTACCATCTGATAATCTATATCATGTGGATTAGAAACAGCCTGCATAACTGCTTTCTTGGTAATTTCATTGAATTGTATTCTCTCTATGTTTTTACAATGTCTTTTTAATAGTTGGTATAAATGCCAAGCAATTGCTTCTCCTTCTCTATCAGGGTCAGACGCTAAAAGCACCTTATCGGAGGATTTCGCAAGAGTTTGCAATTGTTTTACAACATTGCTTTTACCTTCTGAAATTACATAGGTTGGTTTGAAATCATCTTCTATATCAACACCTAATTCTTTTTGGGGTAAATCTCTTACATGTCCAAAAGAGGCTTTTACTATATAATCCTTCCCCAAATATTTTTCAATGGTTTTACTTTTCGCAGGAGATTCAACTATAACAAGAGTTTTACTCATTTTACATCCCTCCTTTTATCGGGCTTTCATTATTGGAAATCATTCTTCTATTATACTATTATTTTTCAAGAAAATCAAAGAGAACATCTAATCTTGTTGCGAACATATTTTCGTTACCATTTAAAGCATACATACTTAAGTCATTCAATATAATAATAATTTCTTCCAATCTGTTGAGTAAGATTTCACATTCTTTAAACGCATCAACAGAATTAAAAGCATCAACCTCAAAAGGTTCATTAACGTTGTAAGCATAAACTTTATTACTATGATAAACATCTTTGATATTCTTTTGTGTATCTGATACAATTATTAAAGCATCGTCTATTGTACTTACTATATTATTAATATCTTGGTTATTTTTAAGTGAAGCAGTTAGTAAATCTGTTATAGTCTTTTCAGCAATAGAACAAAGGTTAGCCATTCTTCTTTCAACAGAAGGCTTATTTAACTTTGCTTCTTCAAATTTTGCTTTTTCTAATTTATATATTTTTCTTTGTTCATTACTATATTTAATAAAAATAAAACCTACAGTAGCAAGGATTAAAGTTCCGATGCCCCATCCAACTAATAAATCGTATTGTTTAGAAATATAATTGGTAATACTAAAAACTATGCAAATGCTTGATAAAAACCAAAAGAACATTGCCATTCCCATAAAAATTCTTGAACCGAATTCTGCTAATAGATAATCTTCTTCTGGCTCTCTCCACCACTTTTGAGTTATCTTTCTGTATTTAGGAAGAAACTTGGAGTTTACAAGCAAGATTTTTTCAAGGATTCTTCTAGTATCCACATCTAAACCTCCCTTCAGAAATTCTAATTATATAATAACATAAATCGGTTTTTTCAACAATTTTTATTGTTTAATTTTTCTCTTTTCATCGGGCTTTTACCTTCGTAGAAAATTGATTTTCGATTAAATATATGCTACCCTTGTATTAAGGGGGAGGGAGGTACATTTAAGTTATTATTTATTAGTAGGGATTATAAGTTTGTTGTATAAATTATAAATATGAATTGTTAAAGATAGGTCGTAAGTACCTATATAATTTTTATCTAAGATTAAGCAAGAATACTCCCTCCTCTAAATGAAGTGAAGGAGGGGGATGAAT